>Ga0070704_100000188_pt1 | contig 25251 bp, 22 predicted proteins | sample KBSK5252metaG_FD_65467 | JGI IMG/M metagenome (GOLD analysis project Ga0070704, IMG submission 65467) | Corn, switchgrass and miscanthus rhizosphere microbial communities from Kellogg Biological Station, Michigan, USA - KBS K5-25-2 metaG | ecosystem: Host-associated > Plants > Roots >...
CTGGCGCTCGGCATCGGCGCCACGACGGCCATTTTCAGCGCGGTGGATGCCGCACTGCTTCGTCCGCTTCCGTTCCTCGAGCCCGAGCGGCTGGTCGAGCTGCGCAGGGTCGAGCTTCCGTTTGCCCCGCGCGGTCAAGCGGAGCAGCCCGACGCGAGGCCCACCATCCGCACCGTGGGCGCGCTCACCAACGTTTATTCCGATGTCGCCGCATACGCGGTCGGCGGGCTCAACCTGAGCGGCATCGGAGCGCCGCTCCGCATCAAGGTCGGCGTCGTCACCGAGGGATTCTTCCGAACCCTGGGCGCTCCCGTGTCACAGGGCCGCACTTTCACACCGGAGGAAGGGCGCCCCAACAGCCTCCCAGTGACGGTCATCTCGCACGGGTTGTGGCAGCGGCAGTTCGGTGGGCAAGCGGCGGTGGGGCAGAGCGTGCGTCTCAACGGCAAGGCCTATCAGGTCGTCGGCATCATGGCGCCGGGGTTCCGGTTCCCCGAGGATGCCGACTTGTGGATTCCGCTCACGGTGCCTTTGACGTTCGCATCGTTCGAGCCGTTTCGAGGCTGGATTCCCATTGTTTCGATCGCGCGGCTGGCGCCGGAAATGAGCCGCGAAGTGGCCGCCGACCGGCTCCGGGGGCTTTGGCGGGCGCTGCCCGCCGAGCAGCTGAAGGACTACGCGGGGGTGGTCGCCGAACCGGTGCGCCCGCTGCAGGGCACCCTGGTGGGCGATCGGCGAACCCCGATGCTGATCCTGCTCGGCGCCACCGGCCTCCTGCTGCTCATCGCGTGCGTCAACGCCACCAATCTCCTGCTGGCGCACGCCGCGATGCGGGAGCGGGAGCTCGCGGTGCGCACCGTGCTCGGCGCGAGTCGGGGCCGGCTGATTCGCCAATTGCTGGTCCAGAGCCTGGTGCTCTCCCTTGCGGGGGCGGCTCTCGGTCTCCTGCTCGCATATGCCACCCTGGGCCTGGTCGGCGGCCTGCTGCCCAGGGAAATGACCGAGCTCGCCGCGCCGGCGCTGGACGGCCGGCTGCTGGCGTTCGCCATCGGGCTCGCGGTCGCCACGGGACTGGGATTCGGTGTGTTGCCCGCGCTGGGTGCAGCGAAGGCCGACGCTCAGTCGGTCATGAAGAGCGGAGGGGGCCACGGATCCACGGCGGCACGCCGGGGCCGCACTCGGCGGGTGCTGGTCACCGCGGAGCTCGCCCTGGCGCTGATGCTGCTGGCCGGCTCGGGACTGATGCTGCGGAGCTTCCGCGCGGTGCTCGCGACCGATCCGGGATTCATGCCCGAGCGGGTTGCCACATTGCAGATGACGCTGGACCGGACCAGCTATCCCCGCTCCGGCGCGCGCCTCGCCATGCTCCAGCGGCTGCTGGACCGCATTCGAGGCGTCCCCGGCGTCGAGGCGGCCGGCGTGATCAACGATCTGCCGATGAGCGGAGTGGCGGGCATCTCCATCGAGGTCGATCCCGAAGACGGGAACCTCGCGGCCCGCTTCCGGGATCGCGCCGCGAGATATCTGAAGTCCGACGCGGGTTATTTCCGGACAATGGGCATCCACCTGCTGCAGGGGCGATTGATGGCGCCTTCGGACGACAGCCTGGCGCCGGCGGTGATGGTGGTGAGCGCGCGGATGGCGCAGGAGGTCTGGCCGGGACAGAATCCGCTGGGCAAGCGGATCAAGCTTCTCGACCCCGATACCGTGGGGTGGCGTTCGGTGATCGGCGTCGTGAGCGACGTGCGGGAAAAGCCGGACGAAGACGCCCGGTGGCAGATGTACTACCCGATTACCGAAGACTCCCCCAATCTGGTGGCGGTGGTGGTTCGCGGCACGCTCCCCGAGCGCGAGCTGCTCGCGACGCTGCGCAACGCAGTCCAGGCGGTCGACCCGAGCCAACCGATCTACGCGGTTCGGACCCTGGCCGAGCTCCGGCATGCGTCCCTCACCACCCGGCGGTCCAATACCACTCTGATTACCGCGTTCGGCGCGCTCGCGCTACTGCTGGCCGTGGTGGGAGTTTATGGGGTCATGGCCTATGGCGTGACGCTGCGCACCCGGGAGATGGGAATTCGCGCTGCGCTCGGCGCGGGACGCGCTGACCTGGTGCGGCTGGTGCTGGGCGAGGGGATGTGGGTGGCGGTGATCGGGGTGGGCATCGGCCTCATCGGGACGCTCGCGCTGTCGCGGCTGCTGCAGAGCCTGCTCTACGGCGTGGGGCCTTCCGACCCCGTGGCGATTGCGGGCGCGGCGCTCGTGCTGCTGCTGCCCGTCGTCGGGGCGACGCTGATTCCGGCGCGGCGAGCTGCTCGGCTGGATCCCGTGGATGTGATGAGGAGCGAATAGCGAAGAGCGAAGAGCGAGGCGGCTGTTCCTCTTCGCTCCTCGCGCTTCGCTACTCCCTAGACTGCGTCGGACAGCGACGTGAAGGTAAAGTCGCGAACTCGCATCGGCGGCACCATGCTCCCCTGCACCCGGATCGGGCGGCCCAGGGCTTCGGCATTGTTGAGCATGATGATCGGCGATTCGTTGAACCGGAAATTCTTGATGGCGTGCTTGATCGCGCCGTTTTCGATGTAGAAGGTGCCGTCCCGGGTGAGCCCGGTGAGCAGCAGCGTCTGGGGATCGACGAACCGGATATACCAGAACCGGGTGACCAGCACTCCCCGCGCCACGTCCTTGATCATGTCCTGCACCGAGGCGGTTCCCCCGGCCATGATCATGTTGGTCGGGAACGGCGTCGCCGGCTTTTTCTGCTTTTCCGCCCAATAGCGCGAGTAGTACAGATTGGCCACCACACCCTTGTCGATCCAGGCGGTGCGTGCGGTCGGCCGGCCGTCGCCGATCCATGGGCTGGCGGGAACGTCCCGGTCCTGCGGATCGGACCAGATGCTGATCCGCTCGTCCACGAATTTCTCCCCCAGCTTACTCCCGCCGCCCGGCTTGGAGAGGAAGCTCCGCCCTTCGTCGGTCTGCCGGGCGTTGAAGCTCCCCACCAGCGGCTGGAGCATCTCCACCACCGCTTCGGGCTCCAGGATCACAGTGTACTTGCCCGGCTCGATGGCCTGCGGGTTACGTGAGGCGACCGCTTTCTCGAGCGCGATTCCCGAAATCTCGTCGGGGTTGAATCCCGCGATGTCATTGACATCGCGCGCGACGTAGCCCGACCCCGTGCCGTCGTTGCTCCGCACCGTGACCGAAAGACTCGCCTGGGTCTGCCGGTAGAAAGCGGTGAGGCCCTTCGAGTTCATCATGCCCTGCCAGTTCACGCCATCCTGGAAAAACCCGGCGGCGGTACAGTCCCTGGCCGCCGCGGGCGTGATGCTCGCCCCCGCGACCCGGGCACGGTACTCGGGGGTGATCGCCGCCGTCGCCGCGGTATAGGCACCCGCGCTCGGAGCGACGTACTGCTGGGGGCCAAGCGGCGGCATGAACTCGGGGTCCTCCGGCGCGAGGCGCGCGAGCTCCTCCGAGCGGCGGACGGCGCGCTCGATGCTCGCGTCGTCGAACTCGTTGGCGGTCACGGTACCGGTGCGGGTGCCGAAATTGGACTGGACCACCAGCGTGGTGTCGTCGTTGGCTCCGGCCGTGCTCACACTGTTCCGCGCGTACCGGATATTCCCGCCCCGGCCGCCGAAAATATTGGCTTCGAACGCTTCCGCTTTCGTGAAGGAGAGCGCGCGCTCGAGCAGCTTCCGCATTTCCTGATCGGTCATTTCAGCCATGGGTTCCGTCAGATCTTCCGTGCGGTGTTGAGGACGTTGACGTTATTGAACCGGCTCGTCGCGGCGCCGTGGGAGACGGCGCTGATCTGGGGGGGTTGGCCCTTCCCGTCGAAGAAGGAGCCGCCCAGACGGTAATCCCGGCGATCGCACACCGCGGCCGTCGAATTCCAGAACTCCTGCGTATTCGACTGATAGGCGACGTCGCGCAGCATGCCGGTGATCTTCCCGCCGCGAATCTCGTAGAACACCTGGCCGCTGAACTGGAAGTTGTAGCGCTGCTGATCGATCGAATACGACGAATCGCCCACGATGTAGATGCCCCGGTCCACCCCGGCGATCATCTGCGCCGGCGTCATCGGCGCTTCGCCCGGCTCCAGCGACACATTGGGCATCCGCTGGAACTGCACGCTGCTCCAGCTGTCGGCGTAGCAGCAGCCGTGCGATTCGTTCTGGCCGAGGATGTGCACCTGGTCGCGGATCGCCTGGTAGTTGGTGAGAATCCCCTTGCGGACCAGGTCCCACTTCTTGGTCTTCACGCCTTCATCGTCGTACCCCACCGCGCCGAGCGAGTGCGGCTGGGTCTTGTCGGCGACGAGATTGACGTGCTCACTGCCGTACTTGAAGGTGTGGCTCTTCCACTTGTCGAGCGTCGCGAAGCTGGTGCCGGCATAGTTGGCTTCGTAACCGAGCACCCGGTCCAGCTCGAGCGGATGGCCGACCGATTCGTGAATCGTGAGCCACAGGTTGGTCGGATCGAGCACCAGGTCGTAGCGTCCCGCCTCGACCGACTTGGCGCCGTGCTTGGCCTTGGCGTGCTGCGCGGCGGCCCGGAGGTCCTCGATCATGTCGTACGACGCGCCGTAGGTCGTCACCGCCGGCCCCGCGATGCGGCCCGCCGGGCGCGCGGAGAGGTATTCCCACCCCATGCCCATCGGGGCGGAGAGCCCGTCGCGCGTTTCGAATTTGCCGGTCGTCTTGTCCACGACCGTCGCGGTGCCGTTGGGCCAGATCCGGTGCACGTCCTGATCGATGTAGCTCCCATCGGTCGAGGCGAAGTATTTCTGCTCGTTGACGAGGAAGAGTCCCGAATCGACGAAGCTCGCCCCTTCCTTGAGCGCCGCTTCGGCCACCGCCTTGAGCAGATCGGCCTTTTCGGCGACGGAGATCTCGAAGGCGTTCTTCTCGATCGGGGTTTTCCAGCTGACCTGCCCGAAGCCGGCCTGCGGAGCGAGCTTGACCGGCTCCCGTTGGATGGACGCGTTGGCCTTGGCGATCGCCACCGCCTGGCGCGCTGCTTCCGCCACGCCATCGGAGGTCACCTGGCGGGTCGAGGCAAAGCCCCAGCAGCCTCCCGCGATCACCCGGATCCCGACCCCGAAGGACTCGGTATTGGTGATGCCCTGGATTTTGGTGTCGCGGGCGTTGATGAACTGGTTGAGATAGCGGCCGATCCGGACATCCGCGTAGGTGGCGCCGGCGCTGCGCGCCGCACCGAGTGCCACGTCGGCGAGCTGCTTCCGGTCCTCGGCCGGTATGGGTGTCAGGCTGCCGGACCATTCGCGAGCGCCGGGAAGACCCGGCAGCCACGCGACACCGGCGCCCAGGCTGGTCAGGTGAACGAAGTCACGCCGTTTCATGCCTTGGAGTCCTCCGAATGATGAAAATGACTCGTGATCTATACTACGACGCATCAACTCGAGGGAGGGTTTCGTCTGGGTGAGCGGTGAGGAGTGAGCGGTAAGCGGGACACTCGGTTCCCGCTCACCGCTTACCGCTCACCGTTTCACCGTTTCACCGGGGCCGAGTCAGCAGCCGCCCCCAGCGGATCGCCGTAATGAAGGGCAACGGGCGCCAGTGTGACGGATCGTAGCTGAAATACACCACGAGGGGACTCCCCTGAATGTTCCGCCGGGGAACGAAGCCCCAGAATCTGCTGTCACGGCTCCCGTCCCGGTTGTCACCGAGCATCAGGAAAGAATCCCGGGGCACAACGAGTGGTCCCCAGTCCCTCACCGTCGGCTGATAGGCCGCGGGGTCCTTGCCCGTCAGAAATGGAAGCTGCCACCGCATCTCGGGTTCCGGGCCGAGCGCCTCGGGCGGCAGCTCGGTGTGAACGACATAGGGCTCGTCGAGCGGCTGCCCGTTCCGGATCACCCGGCCATCCACCATGCCGACGGTGTCACCCGGCGCTCCGATGAGGCGCTTCACCAGCGTCGAATCCTCGATCGGAGAACGGAAGACGACGATGTCGCCGTGTCGAGGTTCCCGTACGGCGGGAAGGTGCTTGCCGAGCAGTGGGACCTCCGCCCCGTAGAGCGCCTTGTTGACGAAGAGGAAATCGCCGACCAGGAGGGTGCGCTCCATGCTTCCCGAGGAAATCCGGAACGCCTTGACGAGAAAGGTGCTGAGCGTAAACCAGACCAGCAGCGCCACGAAGATGGATTTTGCCCACCCCCAGGCCCAGGCCCGGAACCGCGACGACGGGGCGTTCATGGCTCAGGGGCTCGGCGGTGGCGTCGTCGCCGGCGGCTGCTTCTGCTGCCGCTGCTGTTCCAGCTGCTGCCTGGAGTAGTCCAGGAAGAGGAGGAAGCGGCGCGCCGCACTGCGCATCGCGGAGGAAGAATCACTCTGCCGGAGCGTCTCGAGCATCTGGCGAAACCGGACGGCGTACTCCGGTGGAATCGGGTGGGTCCCGTCTCCCCCGAGCGGTTTGTCCATCATGCCCATGAACATCCGGAGCGATGCGGAATCGGGCGGGGTTTTGAGGAAAGTGAACTCCACCCACCGGCCGGCCTGCAGGTAATACGAGAGCGTGCTGAGTCCCTCGACCCGCGTCTCGATGGGGCGGGCCGGATCGCTGACCACGGCTTGAATCGCCGCCACGAGCCGCTCGTCCCGAACCAGCGCCGACACCGCTCGAAGGTGATGCGCTTGTTCCGGTGAGACGACCGGTGCCGCCCAGAGCCCGGCAAGCGCGAGGGCCATGGCGTCCGGACAGCTCTGCACCAGCCCGCGCGCGTCGGTGAAGAGCGAATCGCCGCCGGTCCGGTGGGCACGTTCGACGTTCTGGGTGCAATCCGCCGACTCCGCATTCGCGGGCGTGCCGGCTTTGCAGCCGGCGGCGAGGAGCATCGTCAGCAGTCCGGTCGAAATGCGCATAGTGCTCCAGGTGCGTGGGAATTGCACCGTGGAATGTACCCTCACACCGGCATCTCGAAGTAGACGAGCGGCGTTCCGCGGTAGACGGCGCGCCCGACCACGCGAAATCCGCACTTCGCGTAAAACGTCCCCGCGCCCGCGGGGGTGTCGTATGCGTCGAGGCGGAGCATGTCGGCCGGCCACTCGCGGGCGATGTTGCGGACCAGCTCGAGGCAGTGCGTTCCCACGCCGGTTCCCTGCCGGTCGAGGGCCACGGCCATCGACGTGAGGTAGAGGGGGCGGACGCAGGGAGTGAAGTAGGAGGTATCGATGGCCCACGGCTTCTTCGTCGCAAGCCGGAGTGTGGCGATCAGTCTGCCCCGGCTGCGGGCAATCCAGACCGAGCTGGTCCGGATGTCCCGAAGCACACCCTTCTCGGTCGCCGGGGAAGACCAGTGACCCTTCCCGAAGCGCGCCGTCAGGTCACCGGCCACCGCGGTGTGCAGACCAGCCAGTTCCGGCGCATCGATGTCGGTCGCGGCACGGAGTTGCCATGACGGTGCGGCTCGCGTCATGGAAGCACGACGCGAGCCGCGGAATTCACCAGCACCCAGCCACCAGAACCCAGCACCCCGCTACGGCACCGCCGGCTGCGCCGGCTTGCGCGGCATCATCTCCTCGCGGTTCGCGATGTGATAGACCGTCCACGCCACGACTGTCGCGGCCTGCTTCAGGTCGTCGATCACGAGCCGCTCGTACGTGTCGACGTTGGAATGGTGCGTGCGGTTGTTGTACTCGATCGGGTCCTGGATGAAGTTGAACCCCGGCACTCCGACCCGATCGAACGACTGGTGATCGGTTCCGCCGGTGTTGCCGTTTTTCACCGCCAGGACGCCCATATCGCGGAACGGAGAGAGAATCTGCTCGAAGATCGGCACCACGGCGCTGTTGGACTGACTCCAGATCCCGCGGATCTTGCCGGTGCCGTTGTCGACGTTCACGTAGGCCGAAATCTTGGGCAGCTCGGCTTTGTGAATCCTGGTGTAGCGCACCGACCCGATGAGACCCTGCTCTTCCCCGGTCCAGAGGCCGATCCGCACGGTACGACGCATCGGCATGCCGAGGGTCTTGAGAATGCGCATCGCTTCCATCATGACCACCGAGCCCGCACCGTTGTCGGTGGCCCCGGTGCCCGAATGCCAGCTGTCGAAGTGGGCCCCGAGCATCACGAACTCGTCCGCCTTGTCGGTCCCGGGAATATCGGCAATCACATTCGCCGGAATTCTGGTGTCGTCGAGGAACCGGGTCTGGAGATTGATCTCCACCCGGACCGGCAGCCCCCGTTGCGCCACCCGGTACAGGGTGCCGTATTGCTCGTGCGCGACGATCAGGTTGGGCACCGGATTGTAGATGCTGTCCCGCGCGGTCCGCCCCTCGAAATGTCCACCGTTCAGGAACATCCCGTAGGTCCATCGCGACGGCTGCAGGACCGCGGCGACTCCTTCGGCGCGCAGCAGCCGGTTCGCGGCGGCGAGGAGCGCCTGGCCCTGGCCGAAGCCCCCCTGACCGCCTCCCGCACGCGGCGCCGGAGGCGGGGGCGGCGTCAGCAGCTCTTCGAGGGAGATCCGCCGGTCGCTCGGCGTGAATTCCGGCGGGATCGTGGCCGGGGCGCCGCGCAGGACACAGGCGCCCTTCAACTTGCCGGCATACTTGGCGAGGTCGGACGAATCGCGGACCTCGAAGATCACCAGCGGACAGGTGAGCGTGGCCGGCCGTCCCCGCGCATCGAGGGTGCTGCCGCTCCACGCCTGGGGATACGCTTCCAGCGGCTTGACCCATGGATCGAGAATCCGGCCGCTATACGACACGATCTCCCATCCCCGCCCGAAGGTGGTGTCCCACGGCTCGACCTTCACGTTCGCCAGACCCCATGACCGGAAGGTCTCCGCGGCCCAGTCGTTGGCCCGGCGGCTCGCTGGAGAGTTGGTGAGTCGCGCGCCGATCACATCGGTCAGGTAGGACGCCAGACCATCGAGCTTGGAGCGGTTCATCCCCTCGTCCCGGATCTTCTGAACGGCGGAGAGGTCCACCCGCTCGGCGATCATCTGGGCGGAGGCGGCAGTCGAGAGGGCAAGCGCAAGGCTCGCCACCAGAGCGGCTCGGATTGCTTTCATTGCTGTTTTCCTCGAGGGAGATTCACTCACTAATACGCCCGGACCCCCGGTCGCGTTGACCGGGAGCCCCGGAATGGAAAGGTATTCAGGGACGAGTCATTCGAGAGAGCCGCTGTTCGATCTCGGCACGAGGCAGCCAGCGCCCCCCGACCATGATCCCGGCACGGCGGGCCACGTTCCCGATATCGGTGAGGGGGTTCGCATCGAGCAGGATCAGGTCGGCGCGCTTCCCGTTGCCGATGGTCCCGGCTTCGGCGGCATTGCCGAGGAATGCCGCGACGTTGCGCGTCCCGGTGGCCAGCGCCTGCCACGGTGTGAGCCCCGCGGCCACATAGGTGCCCAGCTCGTGGGTGACGGAGAAACCCGGCGCGTTCCAGAGCTGGGGGGCATCGGAGCCCAGGACGATCCCGACGCCGGCGTCGTGCAGGCCCTTCAGGATCGATCGTCGAAGGGCAATGAATCGCCGGCGCATCTCCGGCGTCATCCCGGGGGCGTTGCGAAGGTTGTTGGTGCCGGTGGTCCATTGCTGGAGCATCGTCTCGGAGACGTAGCGCATGTCGGGCCGCGCGGCGAGCTGCTCCGGTGGGACCTCTCCCGCCATCGCTTCGAGGAAATTCTCCGTCGGCACGATCCAGACCCCTGCCGCCTTCGTCGCCGCGATCAGCGCCGGGATTCTGCGCTCGTCGAGCTCGTTCACCAGACCGACTCCGAAGAATCCGCCCTGTGCCGGGGTCAGCGTTGCACCGGGGCGGAGTAACGCCTCGATGAAGCCGTCGATGTGGTCGATGCTCCAGTATCGCGCCTCCAGCGCCCGGCTGAGGCCGACGTCGAGAGGAACGTGCCCCGCAAAGCGGATTCCCGCGCGGCCGGCCGCCGCGGCCATCGAATCGAACGCCGCGCGGGTCACCCCCGGGTGAATCTTCAGGAAATCGTACCCCAGCGCCTTTTCCGCCATCACCATGCGCACCGCCGAATCGGGGCTCGGCACGCTTCCACCGCTGAATGAGGGGCCCGAGGTCCAGATTCGCGGACTCAGGATCTCCCCCCGGTTGGCCCGATCGCGAAACACCAGGTGCCGCGGAGTCCCGAGCATGCCGCGCACCGTCGTCACGCCGTTCAGCACGAACAGCTCGAGCACGCGGCTGATCGTCGTGTCCGCGGCATTCCCCGGTGGAATGTGGGCGTGCATCTCGGCAAGCCCCGGAATCAGGAACTTCCCGGTGCCGTCCACCCGCGTGGCTCCGGCGGGCACCCGCACATCGGCGCCGGCGCCGAAAGACACGATCTTGTCGCCCCGGGTGACGACGGTGTATCCCGGGAGCACCCGCTCGCGATCCATGGGGATCACGGTCACGTTGACGAACGCAACTTCTCCGGATGGTGCATGCCGCAGGATCCGCCCGGCGCGCGCGCTGGTCATCGCGCCATCCTCGACTTCGACCTTCCCGTTCACCACGACATGCGGAATGCCCACCGGGTACTGATGCGGCTGGGTGAACGTGGCCCGGTCCGCCACTGTCCTCGGATTGAAGACCACCAGATCCGCCATCATCCCCACCGCGATGCGGCCGCGGTCGACGAGCCCCATCCGCGCCGCGGGGAGGGAAGTCATCTTCCGCACCGCCTCGGGGAGCGTCAGCACCTTGAGCTCGCGCACATACCGGCCGAGCACTCGCGGAAATGTTCCGTAATTCCGCGGATGCGGGACGGTCGGCCCCGGTTCCGAGATGCTTCCGTCGGAGGCGATCGCGGTCCAGGGATGCCGCATGATGCGCTGCACGTCCTGCTCGTCCATCACGTGGAACACCATGCTCGCGCCGCCGTTCAGCACGCCCTCGATCACCAGCGGCGCCGCGCCCGCGCTGGTCAACGGAACTCCCCGCTCCACCGCCCAGTCATAGAGCGTCTTGCCGTTGAGATCGGGCTTCCAGCTCACACTCGCGAACTGCGGACGGTGCAGATCGCCGCCGCCGCGGTCATTCTCGAGAATGTCGATGATCCCGGCGATGATGCTGTCGCGAAGCACCGGATCCTTCACCCGCCGTGCAAAGGCAGTATCGCCGTCGGCCATCGCCCAGGCGGGAACCAGCACGTTGAAGCTGGTGGAGCTCGCCGTGTAGGGATATTGATCGGCCATCACATCCTGCCCCGCCGCGCGCGCCGAGTCCATCAGCGCAAGCGTCTGGTTGCTCTTTCCCCACATCGCCTTGCCGATGACCTTGTGGTGAGTGAGCACGACGGGAATTCGCGCCTCGCGCCCGATCCGGATGGCTTCGGATACGCCTTCGAGCGCGCCGATTCCCTCCTTTCGCAGATGCGAGGTGTAGAACCCTCCCGAATCGGCCGCCACCTTCGACACCGCGATGACCTCCTCGGTCGTGGCGTAGGTCTGCGGCACGTAGAAGAGCCCGGTCGAGATGCCGAACGCCCCTTCGTGCATCGCCTCGCCGACCATGCGCTGCATCCGCGCCAGCTCCTCCGCCGTGGGCGCCCGTGCGCTCTGGCCCAGCACCGTCTGCCGGATCGAGCCGAAACCGACCAGCCATCCGATGTTGATCCCCAGCGGCAGCTTCCCGGCGCGCTCGAGATAGTCGCCGAATGGATAGGGACCGCCGCCGTCGGGGCCGCCGAGCGTCGTCGTGACGCCCTGCCGGACGCGGCTCTGCGCGTCCGGGTAGCGGAAAATCGGCTCATTGTGGGCGTGGAGATCGATGAAACCGGGCGCGACGGTGAGGCCGGCGGCGTTGAGGACCTTGGCTGCGCGCGCCCTGGGAATGGCCCTCCGCGACACCGCGACGATGCGGTCGCCCTTGACCGCGACATCGGCGCGGAACGCGGGGGCACCGGTGCCGTCGAGCACGACGCCGCCCGTGATCAGCAGATCGTAGACCGGCGGCTGCTGGATCGGCGTGAGCAGCGCGGCGAGTAGCAGGAACGTCATCGAGGGGCTCCTTCGGTTCCGGCGCGTGAGGCGAGCCAGCGGCGCCGGTTCTCCATGGCCCCCGGCGTGATCGCGACGCCGGCGCTTTCCGCCGGCACCAGCTCCATCCGGGGGTCCTCCTCCAGCGCGATCCGGGCGGTCAGCAGCAGGCCGTGACTTTCGTAGGCGACGTCGAGAGTGTCGCCGGGGCGATGGGCCGCGACGATCGAATCGACATCGGAGCTCATCGCGACCGGCTTTCCGGCGAGCGTCGTGATGCGATCGCCCCGGTCCAGGCCCGCCAGGTACATCGGCTGGCCCACCAGGGCGGCGGTGGCGACGGTGACACTCCCGCCGGCATCGCTGAACTGGGTGTCGCCAAGCCACGCCGTGCCGGGACTCGCGCGCCGGAAGAGGAAGCCGGCGGACGCGAAGAGCGCGGCGTAGTCGGGGACCTCCTGTCCCGTGATGTATCGCCGGAAGTATTCGTCGGCAAAGCCGGGATCGTGCGTGACTTCTCCGAGCGTGATCCGCACGTCGTCCAGCGTGTACGGCTTTGCCGTCTTCCCGAACTTGACCCACATCGCGCGCATGAAATCATCGAGGGTGACCTCGGGACCCCTGCCGCGAGCCCGGGTGCGCAGGGTGAGATCGAGGCCCGTCGCGATGGCTTCGCCGTAGGTGTAATAGGAGATGAACACATTCGACCGGTTTTGCGGGTCGATGGCCGCCGCCGCGTCCGTAAACGGCGCCTGGCGGCTCATGCCGACCGCGGAATAGAACCGGCGTCCGGGGAGGTTGACGACGTCGTTCGCCGCTCCGCCGATGCCGCGAGCGAATGTCGCGTCGTCGGTGAGTCCGGCGCGCCGCAGGGCAAGGACTCCGTAGTAGCTGGTGAATCCTTCGGCCAGCCAGAGCTCGCCGGACATGTTCGCCCGGGTAAAGTCGAACGGCTCGAGGGTTTGCGGGCGAATCCGCTCGACGTTCCAGGCATGGAAGAATTCGTGGGACACGGTCCCGATGCTGCCCATCATGCCGGTAGCGAGAGGCCGCGTGCCGGTCAGGGAGGTCGAATTCCGGTGCTCCATCCCGTCGCCGGATCCCCAGGGGAGATACACGGCGAGAAAGGTGTAGGTGCCCCAGTCGAATCGCGGCAGCTCCCCGAAAATGCCGGCCTGCTCCTGCACGATCTTCCTGGTCATCTCGACGTAGCGGTCCACTTCCTCGGAGGTCCCGAGGTGATTGATCGCGACCCGCATGGTGTCGGTGCGGGGCCCGTTCTTCACCAGCCAGGTGCGAATGTCGAGCTTGCCGATGGTGATCGGACTGTCGAAGAAGAGCTGTAGATTGGGCGCGGTGAAGCTCAGCGGATCCGGCGTCGGCTTGAGCTGCGTTGCGACCCGCCATCCCACCGGCAGCCCGGAAAAGGTGACCCGCACCGGCCTCCCCTCCAGGCCCCGGGCCCAGAGGAACGTCGCCGGCGCGTTGAGGTGTGCGTTGACGCGGGTGATCTGGGCATAGGTTCCGTCACCGCGATCGCCGAACAGCGTATACAGGATTCGCACGGTGCCGTCGTGGCCCGTGATCCTCCAGGAATACGGCGAGCTGGGCTCCGCGACGAGCGGCCGTCCGCGGCCGTCGGTGGCCCGCACGTTGTACACGTTCTTGGCGAACTCGTGCACCGCATACCGGCCCGGGGAGCCTCGGCTCATCCAGACGTCGAGCGGCGCCCGGGCAAGCCCCGGGAACGTGACGGAGATTTCCGCCTCGCGGTGCGCGGTGTTCGGGAAGGAGACCTCGTACGCCACCGGAAGCGCGGACTGAAGTAGCGAGAGCAGCAGCGGGACGATCAAGACGAATGCTCCGGATCAGAGGTCCAACAGCAATTTGAGACCGAGGGCGATCCCGACCACGATGAACAGTCCGCGGACGAATCCCGCCCCGCGCACACTCGCGACGCGTGAGCCGATGTAGCCGCCGGAGCACGAGCCGATGACCGCCGGGACCATGAGCGCGGAGTCTGCGTATCCATGCCCGATGTAGGACGCAGCGGCGAGCGCGCACCAGAAGAAGGCCAGCACATAGTAATGGCCGAGGGCGCCGATCAGATCGTATCCCCGTCCCCAGCAGAAAAGAAGGGTGGCCGCGAGGCTGTTTCCCGAGCCCAGCATCCCTTCGTAGAACCCGAGCGGTAGCCCGAACACTCCCGTCGCGATCCTGGAAAGGCGAACCGGGCCCGCTGCGGCACCGAGGCGTGGCCGAAGCAGCATCACCCCGATCAGGACGAGAATCACGCCGCCGACGGCGCGCTTGAGGAGCTCCGGATCGAGCCGCACCGTCACCAGTGCGCCGAACCAGGCCCCGAGGAGTCCGAGCGAGGCCATGCCCCCGAGCAGGCGCCAGTCCACCGGACGCCCGGCGAGATAGTTTCGCGCGCCGAGAAGCGTCCACAGCGCTCCGGCGAGTTTGTCGGTCGCCACGGCGGTGGGAAGTGGAACGCCCATGGCCAGCCATGCGGGGGTGGTCAGCGCCGATGCGCTCCCGCCGCTCATGCCGCCCAGCAATGCGGCGACGAAGGCGATCGAGAGAACGAGGACGGCCCTCAATGCCGTTCCCGTTCACTGTTCACTGTTCACCGTTCACGCTGTGCCAGCAGTTCACTCCCCCGCGCGAGGTGTTCCCGGTACCGCTCCGGCGCGATGTTCGTCCCGCACACGATCAGGCCGACCCGTTTTCCGGCGAGTCGGTCGCGGAGCGGACCCAGCAACGCTGCAGTCGCCGCCGCCGCCGCGGGTTCCACCGCCAGCTTGGCGCCGTGGAAGAGCAGCGCCAGCGCGCGGCGCAGCTCGTCGTCGCTGACCAGCACGAGATCGTCGAGGTACTTCCGGCAGAGGCCGAGACTGTATTCCATCGTGTAGGGCGGACTCAAGCTGTCGGCGATGGTGCGTGCGGCTCCCTCGGGCGCCTGCTCCGGGTGACCCGACCTGAGACTCCGAAGCATCGTGTCGTTGCCGGTGGGCTCGACGCCGAAGACGAGACAGCCGGGCTTTCCGAGCTTCACCGCCGCCGACACTCCCGCCGCAAGACCTCCACCGCCCACGGGAACGACGACTGCATCCAGCGCCGGATCCTGCCGCATCAGCTCGGCCCCGAGCGTGGCGGTGCCCAGCGCGGTGAGAGGTCCCTCGAACGGATGCACGAAGCTGCGACCCTCCGATCGCTCGATCTCCTGCGTCCGGGCGAACGCGGCGTGCACGTCTTCCGCCAATTCGACGCTGGCGCCGAGCCGCCGGCAGCGCTCCACGCGGTAGGGGTCCGCTGTTTTCGGCATGACGACGGTGGCGGTGGTGTCGAGTGTCCGCGCGGCCCACGACACGGCGATCGCATGGTTTCCTGCGCTCACCGCCGTCACCCCCCGGCGGCGTGCCGCCGAATCGAGCGCCAGCATGACCGAGAGAGCCCCCCGGGCCTTGAAGCTCCCGGCGTACTGGAAGAGCTCGAGCTTGAGCACTGCCGTGGTACCCGGCGGGAGAAGGCCCTCGATGAGCTCGTCCTTCCAGTGCCAGACCGGCGTCTCGCGAACCAGGGGGGCGAGGGTGGCCGTGGCGCGCTCGATTCCGGTGGGCGTGGGTTCGGGCACCGTCATGGTCGCAGGTGTGCAGCCGCGCCGGTGGACGGTCGTCTGCCAGGGTGGAAGGGGAGCGGCGGGGCAAGAAAGGATTGAGCCATGAGGAATTCTACGGTACGAGGTGTCCTGCTGGCGATGGCCACCGTGGCCGGCCTGTCGGCGTGCGGGGGCAATCAGCCCGATCCCGGCGTGATCCCGGATGCGCCGACGATGGTCAGGGTCGAGAACCAGAGCGGTGACGACATGACCATCTATGTGGTGAAGAGCGGCCAGCGTCTCCGGCTGGGAACGGTCAACGTCGGGCAGACCCAGACCTTCAAGCTCGCCAAGCCGATCGTCACCGGAATGACGACGCTGCGCTTCCTGGCCGACCCGATCGGAGGGAGGAGAAATTCCATCAGCGAGGAAATCTCGCTCCACCCCGGTGAGGAAATCGTGCTCAGACTGGGACCGATCTGAGCAATCAGAGGACCGAGCGGAGCACGGCGGGGCTGACGTTGCCACCGCAGACGATCGCGACCACCCGACGGCTCCGCCACCGTTCCGCCTGACCGAGAAACCCGGCGACCGCCACTCCGGCGGCGCCTTCCACCGCCAGGCCGTGCGTCTCGTACACCAGACGCATCGCCTGGCGGATCTCGTTTTCGCCGACCGTCACCAGATCATCGGCCAGCTCCCGGCACCATTCGAATGTCACCGCACCGCGCTCGACGCCGCCGGCGGTACCATCGGACAGGGTCGGTTTCGATTCGAGCTCGAGGATCTCTCCCGCCCGGAGCGAATGGATCATCACCGCGGAATTCTCCGGCGAGCACCCGATGATCGCCGCCTCCGGCAGCATCACCTCGAGCCAGGCCGCGATCCCGGCGAGCAGGCCGCCTCCGCCTAGGGCGATGAAGACCGCGTCGACGCCCTCGAGCTGCCGGGTGATCTCGACTCCCACGGTTCCCTGCCCCGCGGCCACGTCGAGATCGTTGTAGGGCGAGATAAAGGGAAGCTCCTCGCTGAGGGCAAGGGCCCGCGCGTGGGCCTCCGCAATGGCGGAATCGGTTCCGTGGACCAGCACTTCTCCCCCGAGTGCCGCGATCGCGGCCACCTTTCCGGCATCGGCGTTGCCCGGCACGACGACCCGCGCCACGACACCGAGCTCACGCGCGGCGTAGGCCACCGCCGCGCCGTGATTGCCGGTGGATGCGGCGATCACTCCACGGGAGCGCGCCGCCGGCTCGAGAGACAGAAGCTTGTTGAAGGCGCCGCGCGCCTTGAAGGATCCGGTGTGCTGCTGGTTTTCGAGCTTGAGATGCAAATCGGCGCCGCTGCCGGCGCCGATGGGGGATGACACGAGCGGTGTGGTGAGAATCCTCGGGCGGATCCGCTCCTCCGCCCGCCGGACCGCGTGAACCAGCTCGGCGGCGCTCGTGGGGCTCAGGCCGCGCGGCCGATCCGCTGTTCCCGGCGGAGACGCCGGAGATGGCCAAAGGTCACCATCCGGCCGCTCTCCTCGTCCCACAGCCGGAGTCCGAGGGTGCGCACACTCTCACGCAGCGTGAGCGTCACGACTTTCTGGAAGGTCGGATTCTCCCTGTGACACCGCTCCAGCATGTAGTTCGGGATCTTCGGGCTCAGGTGATGCACATGGTGGAAGCCGATGTTTCCCGTGAACCACTGGAGCACCTTCGGCAGGCGGAAGTAGGAGCTTCCCGCCACCGCGGCGGTGGCGTAGTCCCACTCTTCCCCGCCGCGCCAGTAGGCGTCCTCGAACTGGTGCTGCACGTAGAAGAGCCAGACTCCGGCGGCGCCGCTGATGAGGAAGATCGGCAGCCAGATCAGCATGAAATCCTTGAAGCCGATCAGGAGCGAGAGCGTGGTGACCAGCGCGGCGAGCGCGAGGTTGGTGAGGTGGACGTTCAGGACTTCCTTCTTCCCCGCGATGTCACGGGTCGGCCAGCGGTGCTTGATGAACAGGAACGCAGGGCCGATCACCAGTAGAATGACCGGATTCCGGTAGACGCGGTACCAGATGCGCTGGAGCCGCCCGGCCGCCAGATACTCCTTGACGGTCATGGTCGAGATATCGCCGGTGCCGCGCTGTTCCAGATGGCCCGAGGTCGCGTGGTGAATGGCGTGCTCACGGCGCCAATGCGAGTACGGCGTCGTGGTGAGGATCCCGGTCACCCACCCGATGATGTTGTTCCAGGTCTTCGAGGGCAGAAAAGAGCCGTGCCCGCAGTCGTGCATGATGATGAACGTCCGGATGGTGAGGCCCGCGGCGGGAATGGCCAGCGCCAGGGTGAGCCAGTAGCTCACCGAGAGGCTCCAGTTCATCAGGATCACGGCAACGACGAGCGGTACCAGAGTCGAGACCAGCTGCCATACTGCGCGCTTGACGCTCGGAGTCTGATATTTGGCGACGATCTCTCGCCACTTGGTGTTCGGGTTCGACTCTGCCATCCGGGTCCTCGGTGTGCGGGCGGGGCTGCCCGTTGAATTTAACGTATCGGGCCGGCATAGTCGACCGTCGAATAGCTAACTGCATACTGTTGCGACAGTTGGAGGGGCGCGAAGGCGCGCCGTCATTCACTCCCCCTCGAATGACATCACCGCAAACACACTGATACCTTCCCCCTCGAGCCTCTTGCTTCCCCCGAGATCCGGAAGATCGATCACGAATGCCGCCTCGTGCACCTGTCCGCCGGCGTCGCTGATCAGCCGGGCCGCGGCGAGCGCGGTTCCCCCGGTGGCGATCAGGTCATCGACCAGCAGCACGCGATCGCCGGGCAGCACCGCGTCCACATGCATCTCCACCCGGTCGGTGCCGTACTCGAGCGCGTAATCGCACCCGATCGTACGGAAGGGAAGCTTGCCCCGTTTCCGGATCGGGACGAAGCCGGCGCTGAGCCGGTCGGCGATCGCGCCGCCGAGAATGAATCCGCGCGCTTCGACGCCCGCGACTTTGGCGATGCCAAGGCCGGCATAACGCGCGGCGAGGGCGTCGATGGTCGAGCGAAAGCCCTCCCGGTCGAGCAGCAGCGTCGTGATGTCGCGGAAGAGGATGCCCGGCTTGGGATAGTCGGGGATGGTGCGCACCAGTCTTCGCAGATCCATCAGGCGAGCCGGCCCAGGATCGCCGCGAGCTGGGCGACCACTTTCGGGTCGCGCGCCTCGGGCGCGGTCATGATCGCGCCGTCGAGCGCGCGATCGCATCCGCCCGGGCAGGGAACCATCCGGTCCCGGAGTCGCGGCAAAAGCCGGCGCAGCAGCGCGCGCGCGGCGACGACGTTGTGCTCCATGACCGCCACGACCTGTTCCACCGTGACGTGGCCTTCCTCGGGACGCCAGCAGTCGTAGTCGGTCACCATCGCCACCGCCGCATAGCAGAGCTCCGCCTCGCGCGCGAGCTTCGCTTCCGGCATGCTGGTCATCCCCACCACGGCGCATCCCCACGATCGGTGCAGCTCCGATTCCGCCCGGGTCGAAAACTGCGGCCCCTCCATCACCAGGGTGGTCCCGCCGCGAACGACCGGCACGTTGGCATCGGCGGCCGATCCCATGATCGCGTCGCCCAGCCGGCCGCACACCGGATGGACCATCGAAACATGGCCCACGAGCCCGGTGCCGAAAAAGCTCTTTTGCCTGGCAAAGGTGCGGTCGATGAACTGATCGGGAAGCACGAAGGTGCCGGGCGCAAGATCCTCGCGCAGGGAGCCCACGGCGGAGAACGAGATCAGGTCGGTGACCCCCACCCGCTTCAGCGCGTCGATGTTGGCGCGATAGTTCACCTCGGAGGGAGAGATCCTGTGCCCGCGGCCATGCCGGGGCAGGAAGACCACCCGGATCCCGTCCAGCTCACCGGTCAGCAGATCATCCGATGGCTTGCCGAATGGTCCGATGACCGTTTCCCAGCGGGGATGCGCGAGCCAATCGATGTCGTAGAGTCCGCTGCCCCCGATGACACCCAGGATCATGAGGCGGCGGGCATTTCGCGTGGCGAGAAGGGCATGCGCGTCAAGCTATCGCGCCGCCCCTGCCTCCGCCATGTTTCGCGGCATGGAGATCCCGGAACCCGGCCCCCACGTGCCTCGTCGCGGCGGCTCCATCCGCGCGGCGGTCGGCCGGGCGATGCTTCGCATCCTCCGATTCCGCTGCGGCGGCGCAATTCCCGATCTGGCCAAGGCGGTCATCATTGCCGCCCCGCACTCGTCCAATCGCGACTTCTTCGTCGGGATCGCGCTGGTGTTCGCCATGCGTCTCGACGCGCGCTTCATCGGCAAAGCGGAGCTGTTTCGCGGCCCGCTCGGACCGGTGATGCGTTGGTTCGGTGGACTCCCGGTCAATCGCAGGCGGCCGGAGGGGTTGGTGGAGCAAACGGTGAGGATGTTCGCCGAGCGCGAGAGTCTTCTCCTCGCGGTGGCTCCGGAGGGAACCCGGAAACCGGTGGACCGGTGGAAGAGCGGATTCTATCGCATTGCGCTCGCGGCCGGCGTGCCCGTGATCCCGGGATTCTTCGACAATGGGCGGCGGCTGGTGGGATTCGGGCCGCCATTCCAGCCGACCGGCAACATGGCGGAAGACATCGCCACGCTGCAGTCCTTCTACGCCACCATGCCCCGGCGGGATCAGGCCGGCGGCGGCTGAGTCGCTCCGGCCACCTTCGCGCGCGCCCACTCCATGACCGCGGGCGTCGCGCCTCGTTCGTCCGGATGGTGCACCCGCCAGCGCGCGATGTGCAGCTCGTGGTCGCCGGCGCTCATCCGCCCCGATGCGAGGAGCTCGGGATCACCGATGCCCGGCGCGCGCTCGAGAGGGACGTCGTAGTCGCACTGGTCGCCCTCGATGGGGGCGCCGCACGTTTTGCAGATGGGCATGGGAGAAAGCTAAAAGGAAGCAGGGTTCAGGAGTCAGAGGTCAGGGGGGGTCTCCCCTGATCCCTGACTCCTGATTCCTGACCCCTTACTTCGTCACCTGAATCTCCCGCGGCTTCGCTCGCTCCGCCTTCGGCAGCGTCACCGTCAGCACCCCGTGCTCCACCTTCGCCTGAATTCGATCGGCGTCCACCGAGCTCGGCAAGGTGAACATGCGCTCGAAACTGCCGTACGAGCGCTCATACCTGTGCCACCGCTCGCTGGACTCCTCGGCGACCTGCTTCTTCTCCCCCTGAATCGTGAGGACCTGGTTCTCCAGGCTGATCTTCACGTCATCCGGTGTCACACCGGGAAGCTCCACCACGATCTTCAGATTCTCCTTGTCCTCGAAAACATCGACGGTCGGCGTCCATGCCGAGGCCACGGTCCCGCCGTTCCATCCCCCACCCAGGACCTCGTCCATCATGCGGCTGAGCCGGTGCAGGTTCGAGTAAACCTCCGGGGCGGATTGCGCCGCGCGCCGCGTTGTCGTGAGGTACATCTCATCCTCCTTGTTCGATTTTCGGATCCGGGGCGTCGAGTGCCCCGTTGAAGGGGAGACTTTGCAGCCCGCATGCCCGTGCACGAGGGCGGGATTCGGTCAAAGTGGCAAAATCGATCTGTCAGATTGGGAGAGAATGTCGGAATGACAAGGACGCAGGGATCAGGGGTCAGGGGTCAGGGGTCAGGGGTCAGAGGTCAGAGGTGCACACCCGCGTTCCTGATCCCTGACCCCTGGCCTCTGACCCCTGCTGCTACGCCCCCAGCGGCTCCCGTTCATACTGCCGCTTCAATCCCGGATGGCGGCGCAGCAGGTAGAAGCTCATCGCCAGGAGGGAGAGGGTGTTCGCGCCCAGCACCGACCACCAGGGAAAGAGGTTGCTGGTGCCGGTGAACAGCGCGTAGGTCACCATGAAGAAGAAAAGCTCGAACACCACCGCCACGATCATGAGCGCGAAGCGAACGAGGGGCGAGTACATCGCCAGGTGCACCAGGTGGGTGATCGCGATCCCGAACCCGATGAAGGCGCCCACGTGCAGCAGCGTGTAGGCGACGATCGGACCGGTCTGTACCGGGGTAATGACCGGATTCGGATTGTTGAAGAGGATCACCTGACCCAGCACGCTCGGTGTGGCGAAGAGGCGGCCCTGCATGACATCGATGACCAGGAACCACCCTGCTACTGCAACGGCGCCCAGGACGCCGGTGAAGATTCCTTCGCGGAGCAGATCGTGACGATGCTGAATGGCCATGCGCCCTCCTCAGTCTGGGGCGCTAGTAGGATGCCGTATGGCGGAGAATCTCACAAGGGGAGCGGGTGGTTTTCGGCCCGGGTCAGATACTCTCCCATTCCCGGGAGAGACGAGCCAGGTAGCCGGTCGCGCCGAGGCTCCGAAACGCCACCGTTGCCGCTTCCCGGGCACCCACCGCTTCGGTATGGCGGCCGAGCGCCTTGAGTGCCAGGGCCGCAAGCGACTTCCCTTCCGCCGCCAGGAGCGCGAATTGCGCCTCGGAGGCACGCGCTTGCACGATCGACGCCCGGCGGTGGGCCTCCGTGGGGTCCCCGCGGCGCAAGGCGACCAATGCGTAGAGCCGCTCCGCCTCCAGGCGGTGGGGTTCGTTCCCTTCCGCCCAGGCAAGGAGCTCCGCCCGGCCGATATCGTCCAGTGCCTCGTCGTACGATTCCGAATCGATGTTGAGCTCGGCGCGGCCCAGAAGCGCGAGTGCAATCAGTCCAGGGTCACCGACCTGTTCCGCCGTCCGCACCGCACGGCCGCTCGATTCCCGCGCGGCATCGAGAGCACCACTCTCGCGAAGCCCAAGGGAGAGGTTGTGACAGGTCTCGGCGATGCCCCGCATGTCGCCCACCAATTCGTACACCTCGAGGGCGCGCTGATAGAGGGCGCACGCCGGGACCGAATTGCCCCGGAGACTGGCAATGCTCCCGAGATTGTTGGCGCTCCGGGCGGCGAAACGGGCGCGCCCATGGGTCTCCGCCAATGAGGCGACGGCGGTGAAGTGTCTCTCGGCGTCCTTGATCTTTCCGCGCTCGAACGCGATGGCCCCGAGCAGATTACTCGACTCGAGGATCCCGTCCACATCATCCACGACTTCGAATTCCTGCCGCGCGCTCGCGGTCAGCCGGGCACTCACCTCGAACTCACCCAGGCGGGCCGCGGCCTGGGCGGCGAGCAGGCGGCACTGGGGGGTGGCCGAGCCACTCGAGTCGCTCGACTCGAAGTAATGGGACAGCGCCTCCCGAAACCGGCCCGCGTCCACCAGGGTCCGTAACGGTCGCTGATTCCCTGCTCGTCCATCGGAAGAAGGCATCATGGAATTATGAAGAGCAACCAACGTGCCCGTTTGATGAGACTGCATAAAACTACAACACAACAAACTGGTTGAGTTATGTAACTCTATGCAATATAATGTATTATAGACACGGAAATACTCTGCAGACTGTAGAGAAACAGTGTTCAGATGGGCGCTGGCGCTACGGTGTGGTGCGTGCCCGCAGCGGAGCATCTTCGGTCGGTAGCCCCGACCGAACCCACTCCCCGAAGCCTCCGGTCACATTGCTCACCGCCTGGCGGCCTGCCGCTTCGAGGACGCTCGCGGCAATGGCCGATCTTCCACCACCCTGGCAGTGCACCGCGACCGGCTGGTCGGCGGGCACCTCAGCCATCCGTTCCTGAAGCTCCCCAAGGGGAACGTGGATCGCGCCGGGAATGTGACCCTCGTCCCACTCGGCACGCCCCCGGACATCGAGAACGACGAGCCCGTATCGCTTCGCGGCAAGGTCAACCACCGACATCTGCGGCACCATACCGGCCGGCCGTCCTTCGCGGCGCCAGAGATCCAGCACCTCGGTTCCGAAATATCCGCGCACCCGGTCGAGGCCGATCATGAGAAGACTCTCGATGATTCGCTCGAGCATCCCGCGGGTGGCCGAGTCCACGATCAGATACAAGTCCCCATCGTAGGGGAGCAGCGATCCGGCCCAGGTGGGGAAACTCTTGTTGAAGGGGATGCTCAGTGTGCCGGGGATGTGTCCCGAGGCGAAATCGGGGGCGGGTCGGGTGTCCACCACGATCGCGCCCGAGGCGAGCAGGGGAGCGAGCCGGTGCTCGGCCACCCGCTCCGGCATCGACCTGGCACCGAGCAGCGCCGGTCCTTCGCGATTAACCCGCTTCATCTCCGCGAAATACTTCGGCGGCTCCGGTTGTCCCGTCAGGACGCGCCCGATGAATTCGTCCTCTTTCATGTCCTCGAGCGCCCAGTTGAACCGGCGCTCGTACCCGACGGTGGACTGCGGCACCGCGCTCATTCCCTTTCCGCAGGCGCTCCCCGCACCGTGCCCCGGCCAGATCTGCAGGTGATCGGGCAGCAGCTTGAACCAGGCGAGACTTCGGAAGAGCTGTTTTGCCCCCACCTCCGCCGATCCCGCCTGGTGCGCCGCTTTTTCCAGCAGATCGGGGCGACCGACGTCGTTCACGAAGACGAAGTCTCCGGTGACGACCCCCATTGGTTCGTGCGCCACCGCGGTGTCGGTGACGAGGAAGCTCAGGTGCTCCGGCGTATGTCCCGGGGTGTGGATGGCCCTGAGCTCGACGAGCCCGGCCCGGAAGGTGTCCCGATCGGCGAGGAGGACCACACCGCGTTCCTTGCCGTATTCGTACTGCCAGGCCGGAGGCCCGGCCGCCGAGAGGTAGATGACGGCGCCGGTGCGCGCGGCGAGCTCGCGGGCGCCCGAAACGAAATCGGCGTGGATGTGCGTTTCGGTGACCGCCGTAATGGTGAGGCCACGGGCTTCCGCGGCGGCGATGTACTGGCTCACGTCGCGGTTGGGATCGATCACCACGGCGCTCCCGGACGCGGAGCACCCGATCAGGTAGCTGGCCTGCGCCAGCGGCTCGTCGTACAAGCGCACGAATATCATGGCTCTAAGATCTCAGCGACCGAGCGCCAGCACCAGCGTCCCCATAAGGAGAAGAAACACCGCGAACCCCTTCTTGAGTGCCTGCTGCGAAACGTAGGGCACCAGGCGGCTGCCCGCAGCCACTCCCACGAAGGCGATGCCGGCGAAGAGCGCGATAGCGGGCCACTCCAGCTCGAGGTGGCCGGAGTACCGGACCAGCCCAGCCGTGCAGCTGAGGAGAATGAGTACGAGCGAGGTCCCGATCGCCTCTTTGATCGCGAGCCCGCCCAGCAGAGTGAGCGCCGGCACGTAGAGGAATCCCCCACCGACACCGACGAATCCCGTCAGCAATCCCACCAGGGCGCCGATCAGGGTGATGAAGGGGAGCGGATGTCCACCTGCCCGAGGCGGGGACGGCGCGCGCTCGATCCCCCCGCGCAACATCGACACGGCGGCCGCGAGCATGACCACGCCAAAGACCGCGAGCTGGGTTGCGGCCGCCACATGCAACCCGAGCTCCGCCCCCAGCACCGCGCCCACGATGGCGGGCGGCCCGAATGCGAGCGCCGTGCGCCACCGGACCGTCCCGGCTCGCCAGTGGCTGATCGCGCCGAAGCCGCTCGTCAGCCCCACGACGACCAGACTCATCGGGATGGCCTCTTTGACCGGATAGGCGAGGACATAGTGCAGCACCGGCACGGTGAGGATCGAACCCCCGCCTCCGAGCAGACCGAGAGAGAGACCGATGAGAAGGGCCAGGGCATAGCCGAGGAAGATCATGCCCGGCGCCGGGGCGGGCAGTCATCGGCGAGACAGTCGAGGATTCGGCGGACCCGGGGCTCG
>Ga0070704_100000199_pt1 | contig 24817 bp, 28 predicted proteins | sample KBSK5252metaG_FD_65467 | JGI IMG/M metagenome (GOLD analysis project Ga0070704, IMG submission 65467) | Corn, switchgrass and miscanthus rhizosphere microbial communities from Kellogg Biological Station, Michigan, USA - KBS K5-25-2 metaG | ecosystem: Host-associated > Plants > Roots >...
TGAGCACCGACGGCAGGATCCGGGTGGCCGCCGATCTGGACGCGGTCACCGCTGTCGCCGACGAAGACCACTCCGACATCGACTCGGCGGCCGTCGAGCGCATCTGGCAGGCCGCGCGGCACTGGTACCGGGCGGGCATGCATCCTGCGATCCAGTTGTGCCTGCGGCACAACGGCAAGGTCGTGCTCCACAGGGCGATCGGCCACGGCTGGGGCAATGGCCCGGATGATCCGCCGGATGCAGAAAAGGTCACTGTCACAACGGACACACCGTTCTGTGTGTATTCCGCGGCCAAGGCGGTCACCACGACCGTCGTGCACATGCTCGTCGACCGCGGCGTCTTCTCCCTCGACGACCGGGTCTGTGACTACCTGCCCAGCTACACCAGTCACGGCAAGGACAGCACCACGATCCGGCACGTGATGACCCACAGCGCCGGGGTGCCGTTCGCGACCGGGCCGCGGCCGGATCTCAAGCGGATGGACGACAGTGAGTACGCCCGCGAGATGCTCGGCAACCTGAAGCCGATCTACCGGCCGGGTCTCGTGCACATCTACCACGCGCTGACGTGGGGCCCGCTGGTCCGCGAGATCGTTTCGGCCGCCACCGGCAAGAACATTCGCGACGTCCTGGCCGCCGAGATCCTCGACCCGCTCGGCTTCCGGTGGACCAACTACGGCGTTGCGGAAGCCGACCTGCCGCTGGTGGCACCGAGCCACCCGACGGGTAAGCCGTTACCCCCGCCCATCGCGGCGGCGTTTCGCACCGCGGTCGGCGGCACGATGCACCAGATCATCCCGTTCTCGAACACGCCGAGGTTCCTCACCGGAGTGGTGCCGTCGTCAAACACGGTGTCGACCGCCGACGAGTTGTCCCGTTTCGCCGAGATCCTTCGCCGCGGAGGCGAACTCGACGGCGTGCGAATCATGCGGCCCGAAACCCTGTACGCCGCGACGAGGGAGTGCCGGAGGCTGCGGCCGGATCTCGCGACCGGGCTGGCGCCGCTGCGCTGGGGGATCGGATACATGCTCGGGTCCACGCGGTTCGGGCCGTTCGGGCGCAATGCGCCCGCCGCGTTCGGCCACACCGGGCTGGTGAACATCGCGGTCTGGGCCGACCCTGAACGCCGGCTCTCGGCGGGCCTCATCAGCAGCGGTAAACCGGGCAGACACCGTGAGGCCAACCGCTATACCGCCCTGCTGGACCGCATCGCAGCAGAGATCCCCCGAGTTGCGTGAGATTTGATGTTTGGTAATCGGTTGATTTGGGAACCGGGTGGTAGCCGCTGGACCGCGCACGCCGGGCCGCCGCGGTCCCACGTGATGGTCGGAGGTGATTGTGGCAAACCAGCCCGCAGCCAGTAGCTGCACGATCGAACAACAGCGTATCGGCCAGATCGAGGTGCTGACCGTGGCGGGCGTGGTGGACATGCTCACCGCTGCGCAACTCGAGGAGGCCATTGCCACCGCGGCCAAGGAGTCGCCGCAAGCTGTCGTCGTCGACTTGGGCGCGGTCGACTTTCTGGCCTCGGCAGGCATGGGCGTCCTGGTGGCCGCACGCGATGAGCTACCGGAATCCATGCGATTCGCGGTCGTCGCCGACGGTCCCGCGACCAGTCGGCCGCTGAAGCTGGTCGGTGTCGCCGAAATCGTCGGGTTGCACGCCACGCTCGACGAAGCACTTGCCGCGCTGACTGCATAAACAGGCCACCGACTGGGTAGCCACAGGCCAAGATGTCATATTCCGAAAAGCCCTGCATCAGCATGCAGTTCGTACGGACGGACGTGCTCGCCGATCCGGTGCACGCCGCAACCGTCCGCCGCGAGTTTTCGGAGTGGTTGCGCAGGCACTTCACCCTCGACGCGACGAAGACCAGTGATGTGGTGCTTGCCGTCAACGAGGCGATGGCCAACGCGGCAGAGTTCGCCTATGTGACCCTGAAGCGACCCGGCACCATGCGCGTGCAGGCCGACTATGACGGGGGCGCGGCCACGCTGACAGTCACCGTGACCGACGAAGGCGCGTGGCGGCGTGCCGACTCCGCCGTACCACAGCGCAAGCGAGGACGTGGTATCCCGCTCATGCATGCACTCGCGGATCGGGCCACCGTCGACTCGTCACAGACAGGCACCAGGGTGTGCCTGGAATGGACGCACGTCGCGGCGCCGGCCGGGGCGTGTGACGAGGCGCGCGCCTAGGGCTGCGGCAGCCGCACCACCTGGACGAAGAATTCGTCGATCTGCCGGACCGCGCTCATGAACTGGTCCAGATCGACGGGTTTGGTCACGTACGCATTGGCGTGCAGCTTGTAGCTGCGGAGAATGTCTTCCTCCGCCGACGACGTGGTCAGGACGACGATCGGAATGTGGCACAGATCCGGGTCGGACTTGATCTTCTCCAGCAGCTGTCGGCCATCGTATTTCGGCAGATTCAAATCGAGCAGGATCAGGTCGGGGCGGGGCGCAGCCTCGAACGCGCCGCGTCGGTAGAGGAAGTCAAGTCCCTCTTGGCCGTCGTGGGCGACGTGCAACGTGTTCTTGATCTTGTTGTGTTCGAACGCTTCCCGGGTGATCAGCTCGTCGCCGGGGTCGTCTTCGACCAGAAGTACATCGATCACTCTTGCTGCTCCGCCTTCCGATGTCATTCAGACGCTCCTTCTAAAACTGCCGCCGGATCCTGGTCCGGCTCGATCGTTGATGCAATGGGCAACGTGAAACGGAATCGCGTTCCCTCGGTGTGCGAGGTGTCGATCCAGATTGTTCCGCCGTGGTGTTCGATGATCTTCTTGCACAGCGCAAGCCCAATACCCGTTCCGCTGTAGGCGTCACGGCCATGTAGGCGTTGGAAGATGACGAAGACTTTGTCGGCGAACTCCTGCGGGATGCCGATGCCGTTGTCGGACACCGTGAAGATCCAGTCGAATTCATCACCGCGGATGCGTCGGCCGCAGTCGATGAGAACCCTCGGCGCGACACCCTCGCGGCGGAATTTCACCGCGTTGCCAATTAGGTTCTGCCACACCATCACCAGCAGGGTGGGATCTCCGTCGACATGGGGCAGTCCGTCCTCCGGCCTGATGATCTCCGCGCCCACCTCGTCAATCGCGGTGGAAAGGTTGGACAGGGCGGTATCCAACGCCGCGTCGAGGTCGACGTCGGTCGTCGTGGGGTTGAGCCGCCCGACACGGGAGAACGTGAGCAGGTCGTTGATCAGCACCTGCATGCGCTTGGCACCGTCGACCGCGAATCCGATGTACTCGGTGCCGCGCTCGTCGAGTTTGTCGCCGTACCGCTTCTCGAGCAGCTGACAGAAGGAGGCGACTTTGCGCAGCGGTTCCTGCAGATCGTGCGACGCGACGTAGGCGAACTGCTCCAGTTCGGCATTCGACCGTCGCAGTTCGGCGGCCTGCTCATCGAGACTTGCTTGAGCTGACCGCGTCGCCTCCAGTTCGTCGACGATGCGCTGTCGCATATTCTCGACGTCGAGCGCGATGCCCCGAATGTCTCTAGGGCCATGCACAATAATGCGTTCTCCGAAGTTCCCCTCCGTGATGCGCCTGCACGCCGCAGCCAAGGTCTCCAAGGGCCGGGTGACCCCGTTTCGCACCAGCACCGCGAGCAGAAACGCCATGGCGACGAAGGCGGCGATCAGCCCCACCAGCATCTTGTCACGCCATGCGCGCACGCTATGAAGGTCATCGACGCCTGCTTGCCGTGCAGCTGCCAGATGCTCGTTCTGTGTATCGAATAATGCACGCAGATGGTCGAATTCGGCCTTGCCGCGTTCCGCTGTCGCGTTGTCCACCACGGTCGGGCGCCCAGGTGTCACGCCGGCGATGAGCGGGTCCGCGTACGTCGCCCGCCAGTCGGCAGCCGCTCGTTCGATCGCTTCGAGGTCACCGATTGCCTCCGCGCGGTAGCCCAATCGACTTCTGATTTCGTCGGCCGCCGATCGTTCATTGCGTTGCCCCTCGAAGTAGGGCTCGAGGAATTGCTTGTCGGCCGCGATCGCGTACCCACGCAGCGCCGTCTCCTGATCTCGCAGAGCTGCCTGCAACTGGTAGGCCGCCACTCGGGCGGGCTGGATCTTGTCGACAAGCTCGCTGGACACCTCGTCGGTGCGGTTCAGCAAGATGCCACACACGATCGCGCCGGTCAGCACCAACACCCCCATGACAGCCAGCACGAGGTTCTGCCATCCCTGGACTGTCAGGCCGCGCCCGGACCGGGGAGCCGTCATCGTGTCGTCCGCTCGACGCGCACGACCGCGATGTCATCGGTGTGTCCGCCGTGCGTGCGCGCACGCTCCTCCACTCCTCTGATAAGCGCATCCACAAAGGCGTCACCGGGCAACCCACCGAGCGAACGGGCCAACTCGAGCAGTCCTTCTTCGCCGAGGCGTTCGTTGCCGCGTCCGGAATGACCCTCGAAGAGGCCGTCGGTGAGCAGCATCAGGCCGTGGCCTTCTGGCAGCTCGAGTTCGGTGACCGGCCACTCGTGGGCCCCCAGACCGAGCGCGGAGCCCGCAGGCGGTTCGAGCCACTTCACGTCGCCATCCCCGTGCACCAACATGCCGGGATGACCCGCACGGACGGCGGTGAAGCGCAGGCTGTCAGGAGCGAACGCAAGGCTCAGGAGCGTCGCGAAGATTCCCTTTGCCGGTCGTTCGGCGAACAGAATGCGCTCGAGCTGGCGCATCCGCTCGTTTCCGCGTAGGCCGGCGAAGGTGAGAGCGCGCCAGCCGATTCGCAGCGCGACGCCGAGGGCGGCCTCGTCGGGCCCGTGTCCGGCGACGTCACCGATCATGACGTGCACGGTCCTGTCCTGGGTCTGCACGACGTCGTAGAAATCTCCGCCCAACAGGGAATATGCGCGGCTGGCCCGGTAGCGGGTGATGATGTCGACGCCCGGGTTGTCGAGCAGGAGTGGCGAGGGCTGCAGACCCCGCTCGAGCCGGGCATTCTCGCCGGCCCTGAGTTGGCTGGCATGCAGTTCGACTGCGGTCAGCTCGGCCCGCTTCCGCTCGATCGCATACAGCAGCGAGCGGCGCAGGGTTTCGGGTTCCACGCGGCCTTTGACGAGATAGTCCTGCGCGCCGGAGGCCACCGCGGAGATCCCGAAATGCTCATCGTTGAGCCCGGTCAACACCACGATCGGAATGCTGGGATCGCTCTCGCTGATGCGCTCGAGTGCGCCGATGCCGCTGGCGTCGGGCAAATTCAGGTCCAGTAGCACGCAGTCCGGGCGGTTGCGTGCCAATTCGTTCTGAGCAGCAAATATCGAAGGCGTCCAGGCGAAATCGACATCGATAGCCGCGTCGGCTATCAATTCTTCTACCAGTAGGGCGTCGGCCCGATCGTCCTCCACCAGCAGCACCGACAGGCGCGGGCCAGTAATCGCCCGGGTGCCTGCGGGAGTGTCCTGCGGGTAATGCGGCGCGCGCATCGGCCATCACGTCCTTCACGTAACGTCACCCCGGTCGCGCTGACCCCTGCTTCAGTGACAACCACCCGACCATACCCAGTCCACGGAGGGTGTCGTGCGGGGATTAGGTGGTAACGCCCTTCGGCCAGTACGCTGGCCCGCGGTTCCTCGTCGCCCAGGAGAAATCATGCCCACCCAGTCCTTCTCAAGGACCGTCTCCGCACAGCCAGTCCGCAGCGGCCGTTCGGTTCGCAGGGTTCCCGGTCTGACCGCAGGTCAGTGCTTCGAGATCGAGGTCAGCCCCGAAGTCACTGGCTGGCTGATCCGGATTCCGGAGATCGGCTGCGCCACCCGGGCCAGCCGCCGGGCCGCGGTCGAGACCGTCGCACGCAAGTACATCGCCGCGCGTACCGGTATTCCGATCGGCTACATCACGGTGTACGTCCGCGTCTGACCCCAGACATGACTAGAGGGGCACCCGATCCGGGTGCCCCTCTAGTTTTTGGGGGGTCTTGGTCAGCGGCTCTGCTGAACGCTGGTGTCGACTTGCGGCACGTTTACCTGTTGCTGGATGTCGTGCACCCAGTCGTGGTGGACCACATCGGCCTGGGCAGGTGCGGCGAAGCCCAGGACAGCTGCCGCCAGCCCGCTGGCGATGATGGTGGCAAATCCGAACTTCTTCATTTTGGCGCCTTCTTCTGTGTGTCTGTTGGCTTTTCAGCCGTTCTCACTCCCAAAACACACAGGTCAGTGCATTAATTCCGACGGCAGTAATTGATCGACGGTTGGCAGGAATCAACCGCTTCCGGCAACGGTTCCTTACGCGTGGTTGAGATAGATGTGCTTGGCCTCCACGTAGTCCTCCAACCCGCGAGGGCCGAGCTCACGCCCGATGCCCGACTGCGTGAAACCGCCCCACGGTGTCTGTACCGGGGCGATCTGTGAGTCGTTGACCCAGACGACGCCTGCGATCGCCGCGGCCAGGTCGGCGTCGGGAAAGACGATGTTCGGTGACTTGCCGCCGAGCTCGACGCTGACCCGTTTCATCGAGTCGGCCGCCGACCGCAGCACCAACCGGCCGGTGGCGGACGAACCGGTGAATGACACCTTGTCGACACCGGGGTGCGCGACGAGTGTGGCACCGGTGCGCGCGCCGCCCGTCACCACCTGAAGCAGGCCGGCCTCGGCCAGCAGCTCCGGCAGTCGCAAGCGCAGGCGCGATCTTCTGCGCGACCACCCCGACCGGCTCGTGCACGACGATGCTCAGTGCGTCGGCCGAAACGGGGAAACTCTCACCTGCCGCCTTCGTCGGCCACCCGGCGCAGTACTCCAGCATCCGCCGGTGTCGAAGGCGGTGCGGGCCCGGCCGACCGCCGCATCGACCGCGGCCTCGGCCATGTCCTCGATCAACCCGATCGGCCGCGCGGTCGCCGGATCGAGCACCTCGATTTCTGTGATCTCGCTGACTCCGGTCATCCCCGCACCAGCGCTTCCCGCGCCGCCGCACGCCCGGTGCGCACCGCTCCCTCCATGTAGCCGGCCACCCATTGATCGGAGCCGCACACATAGAACGGTGGCTCGTGGCTGCCGTGCAGTGGCCCCACGCGGTGCACGTCGCCGGGCCGCCACTGGGTCACGTAGCCCTGAGTCCAGGGATCGGTTCCCCACAGTCGCTCGAACGTCGCCAACGGGTGGCGCGCGTCGGGTCCGAACCAGTCGGCCAGTTCGGCCAGCGCTTCCTGCCTGCGGTGCCGTGCCGAGGCGGAGAGGTAGGCGGCGAACCGCTCGGGCGGGACGAGACATGACAGCACACCCTCGTTCTGCGGCCAGGACGACCCGAGGATCCCCTCGGATTCGGTCAACCCGTTCTGCCCGCGGTCGCGCCAGAACGGCCGGTCGTATGCCGCAACGAATTTCGCGGCCAGGGCGTGCCGCTGCCGATGCAGCGACTCCATACGCTCATCGGAGACGCCGTCGACGATGATGTCCCGTAACGGCCCGGCGGGCAACGCGCTGACAACCGCGGCCGCCGATACGGCCTCGCCGGATTCCAGCTGGACCGTGCAACCCCCTGGCGCGACCTTGACCGCCCGCACAGGCGCGCTAAACCGGATGCGACCGTCGAGTTCGGCAGCCATCCGCAGCGCCACGGTCGCCGATCCCTCTGCGACCCGCAGGTTCTCCCACTCGTCATACGAATACAGACCCTTGGTCGACGTGCTGGCACATTTGCGCAGCAGCGCCAGCAGCGACGTGCGCTCGAAGGAGCCAGAGGACAATCCCAGCTGACCGGCTTCCAACGCGCGGACCACGTTGCGCGTCGCGCCGACGCTGGAGAGCCACCGCGTCACCGACAACTCGTCGAGAGCGACCGCGTCCGGGTGCGACCACGGGTCGCCCGGGTCGACAGTGGCTGCCAGCGCGGCGAATTCCTGCTCGACGTATGCCATGCTGCGGTGGTCGGCGTCCGAGAACCACGTCGGCGTATCGCCGACGAAGGTGCCCTCGTGCAGCACGTAGGTCAGCTCGCCGGGCTCGGCGACGTAGCTCGGGATCAGGGTGAGGCCCAGCTCGGCGACCAACTTTTGATATGCGGTGTGCGAGTTACCGATGACTTCACCGCCGACCTGCACGATTCGGCTGTCGTCGAGCGTGACCTGCTCGACGCGACCGCCGACGCGATTGCGGGCCTCGAGGACCAGGACGTCGGCGCCACCACGGACGAGATCGCGCGCTGCGGACAGGCCGGCCAGCCCGGCCCCGAGTACGACGAGGTCGTAAGACATTGGGAGAGCTCCTGATTCAGATCAGCGGGGCGAGGCTGTGCTCGGCACGCCAGCCGATGCGGACCCGTTCGCCGTCGACCCACCGCTCCTCGGTCCGCGCGGAGTGCAGGTTCTGCTCGAGCACCGAAACCTCGACACCGGGCGCGATTTCGAACAGATACGTCGTGGTGGCCCCGCCGTAGACCGTGGCCTTGAGAATGCCGTCGGTCTGCACCATGTCCGGCGTGAGGTCTGACAGCCACATCTTCTCCGGCCGCACGGCGATCGACACCTCGTCGCCGATGCCGCAGCCGTCAAGCGGACCCGTGTGCAGTGGCACGCCGCCGGCCAATGTAATGCCCGTACCGGTGTAGCTGCCGGACATCAGGTTCGCGGTGCCGATGAACTCCGCCACGAACCGGGTGGCCGGCCGCTCGTAGATGTCCTCGGGCGTCCCACACTGGTGCACCCTGCCCTCGTTCATGACCGCGATCCGGTCCGACATCGTCAGCGCTTCGTCCTGATCATGCGTGACGAACACGAACGTGATCCCGACCTCGCGCTGAATGCGCTTGAGTTCGACCTGCATCGCCTTGCGCAGCTTGAGATCCAGTGCGGCAAGCGGCTCGTCGAGCAGCAGCACCGAGGGCCGGTTGACGAGGGCACGCGCCAGCGCGACACGTTGCCGCTGCCCACCGGACAATGCGTTCGGCTTGTCCTTGTCGCGACCGGTGAGTTGGACCAGTTCGAGCATCTCGCCGACGCGCCTGGTCATCTCGGCCTTGCCGACCCTGCGCCGCCGCAGTCCGAACGCGACGTTCTCCCAGACGGAAAGGTGGTCGAACAGCGCATAACTCTGGAACACTGTGTTGACGTCGCGGCGGTTGGGCGGCAGGTCGGTGACGTCTTTGTCGTGCAGCAACACCTCGCCGTACGTCGGGTCGACGAAGCCGCCGATCATTCGCAGGGTCGTGGTCTTGCCGCACCCCGATGGGCCGAGCAGGGAGAAGAACTCACCGCCCGCGATGTCGAGGTTCAAGTCGCGGACGACGGTGCGCTCGCCGTAGGACTTCGTAATGCCTCGCATCGAAACCGCGCACGCGGTCGTGGTCAACGTTGGCTCAAGGGTTGCAATGGACATAGCGGGTTATCCTCCGAACAGGTCGAAACTGTTGCGCCGTCCGAACAGGCGCGGGATGAGCAGGGCGATGGCGATCAGTACTAGCGAGCCGACGAGCATCAGCGTGCCCACGGCGTTGATGGAGGGCTGGATGCCGAAGCGGATTGCGGAGTAGATGCGCACCGACAGCGGTTGCGGGTCGACGCCGCTGGTGAAGAAGGCCAGCACGAAGTCGTCGAACACGATGGTGAAGATCAGGATGGCGGCTGACATGATGGCTGGCCACATCACGGGCAGCGTCACCAGGCGCAAGGCCTGAAACCTGCTGGCGCCCAGGTCCATTGCGGCCTGCTCCACCTCCGGGTTGAGCTCTGCGACGCGGGCCCGCAGGATCACGGTGACGTACGAGATCGAGAAGGTGGTCTGGGCGAGCATCAGCGTGGTCAAAGAGGGTTGCAGCCCAACACCTTTGAACAGCATCAGCGATGCGACACCCGTGACGATCTCCGGGGTGATGAGCGGGATCAGCATGATCACATTGGCGGCGCCGCCCAATCGTGAACGGGCGCGCACCAGGCCAAAGGCCAGCAGCACACCGATCACCACCGAGCCCACCATCGCGACGGCGGCCACCACCAGGCTGGTCTGAAGCGACTTGGTCAGCTGGGCGTCGTTGAAGAACGCCTCATACCACCGCAGCGACCAGCCCTCGAAAACGGTCAGCGATTTCTTGGTGTTGAACGAGAACAGCACCACTGCGAAGATCGGCAGATAGAGCAGGACGAAGAACGCGATGGCGACCGCGATGGCGAACCGGGGCTTGCGGTTCATCCCCGAGCCCTTCCGGCGCCGTGCCGGTGCGGTGTCTTCCGACAGCTCGGGTTCGGCTGCGACGAGCGTGGTCATCGGCGTGCCTCCTTGGCATCACGGGCGGTCTGGCGCAGGTAGGCGAACATGCAGATCAGCAGCAGCACCATCAGCGCCATCGTCAAAGCGGCACCGAGCGGCCAGTTCTGCCCCGCGAAGAACTTCTCCTGGATCAGGTTGCCGATCATCAGGTTGTCCGGGCCGCCGAGCAGCTGGGCGCTGATGAAGTCGCCCATCGCAGGCAGGAATACGAGTGCCACGCCCGCGTAGGCGCCGGACCTCGAGGCCGGGACGGTGACGGTGAAGAACGTGCGCAACGACGAGCCGTACAGGTCGCGGCCGGCCTCGATCAGCGCACCGTCCATGCGTTCCAGCGACGCGTAGAGCGGCAGGATCATGAAAACGACGTAGCCGTAGACCAATCCGCCGATCACGGCGGGGGCGGTGTCGAGAATGTGAAAGTTCGCGGACACGCCGAGTCGGCGCAGCCAGGTCATCAGCATGCTCTCGTCGGACAGCAGCGTCTGCCAGCCGTACATCCGCACCAGATAGTTGGCGAAGAACGGCACAACCAGCAGGGCCACTAGCGCGTTCTTGTAGCGCCCACCGTGTCGCGCGATCGCGTATGCGACGGGATAGGCGATCACCAGGCAGATAGCCGACGCGGCAACGGCATAGACCAGACTGCGGACGATCACTCGCAGGTAGGTCGGATTGAAGATACCGACGATGTTGTCCAGCGTGCTGCCGAACCGGGGATTGCCGAGCGCGTCGGTGGTGCCGAAGGACAGCGCGATGAGCAGAAGCAGCGCGGAGACGAAGAAGACCGACATCCACGCCGTACCGGGCAGCAGCATCCAGGTCCACAAGCGCTCTTTGCGCGCCTGCCGCGGCGGCTGTGTTTCTGCGTACGTCGTCGTTGCAGATGTCATAGTCCGACCTTCATCTCCGTGTACGCCGCGTCCCGGCCCTGCGTCTTGGCCACGCTGTCGTTGGTGAAGTAGAGGTTGCGGCCCAGGTCGCCGACGGTGACCGTGCACTCCGGGTAATCGGCCACGATCTCCTGATACGTGGCCTCGGTGCCGTGCACCGGCATCGGGTAGCCGATGTAATTGATGTTCTTCTCGACGTTTTCGGGCCGCAGCATGTAGTCGATGAACAGCAGCGCGGTGCCCGGGTGGCGGGCGTTGATCGGGATCGCGTAGGTGTCGGAGTTGATCGGGGTGCCCTGTGACGGCGCCTCGAACCCGTAGATCGACGGGTCCTCGGCCTGCGAGAGTAGCGCGGCAATGTCACCGCTCCACATCTGGTGCATCCAGGCGTCGCCGGACAGCAGGTTGTTGTAGTCGTCGCTGGAAAACCCGCGCAGAAACGGCCGCAGGCTGCGGAACCTGTCGACGATCGCGCCGAGTTCCCGGTCGCCCGCGGTGTTCATGTCGTAGCCGAGTAACAGGGCCAGCATGCCGAGGACCTCGTCACGGTCGTCGAGGACGAATGTGCGGCCCTTGGCCGTCGCGTTCCACAGATCCGACCACCCACCGCCCAGGGTCTCACCGAGTTTGTCTTTGCGCCAGGCGATTCCGGTCTTGTACATCGAGAACGGGATCGAGTGGGCGGACTTCTGGTCGTACCACGGATCGGCGAAGTACGCGTAGTGGTCGAAGATCAGCGGGGCGTTCTTCAGTGTCGATGGGTCGATCGTGTGTAACTGATTGGCGGCGACCAACTTCTGCACCCATTGTGCGGACGGGAAGATGATGTCGTACTGGTTGCCTGCGGCGAGCTTGGCCTGCATGCCTTCCATCGAGTCGAAGTTCGACTGGATGATCTTCACGCCGTATTCGTTCTGAAAGCCCTCGAACACAGCGGGATCGACGTAGTCGGCCCAGTTGAAGTACACCAGGTCGCCGTCGATCTTGGGCTCGACCGGTTTGGTCGTCGCCTGCTGCGCCTTGGGTGTCATGTACGCGCAGCTCGGCGCGGCGAGCAACGCGGCCAAGCCGGCGCAGCCGAGGAGGAAGCGCCTGCGATTCAGTTCGGGTGTTCTCATCAGCGGCCCTCCTCGGGGAATTGCTCGCTGATCCCGAGCACGCGCGCCGTCTGCGTCCAGATCGTGGCGCGCGCGGAATCGATTGTCAGCGAGGGATTTCCGAACATGAGCTGCAGGCCGAACCCGTCGCACAGGGAGCTGATCAGTCGGGCGTGCGCCGCCGTGTCAACGGCCTTGAACTCTCCCGACGCGACGCCGTCGGCCAGCGTCTCCTCGATCCAGCCCTGCTGCGCGCGGTTGAGCTCGACGGCCACCGCACGCGACTCCGGCTCTCGGTTTGCCCGGCACCACAGCTCCTGGTACATCGCCCACTCCCGGCGCAGGTGCTCCGTCGTCGGCAACGAAGCGGAGACGATGCGCGCCAGCCGGTTGGTCGCTGAGTCCAGGCTCGACCGTGCCTCGTACACGTCGCGTCCGGTGTGCTCGAACGAGTACCGCAAGGCCTCTGCGAACAGCTTCTCGCGCGTGTCGAAGTGGTAGTGCAGCGCTGCTGTCGACACCCCCGCCCGCTCGGCAACGATGCGCATCCGCACGTTCTCGAAGCCGATGTCGGCGATGACCTCACAGGCGGCGGCGAGGATCGCCTCCTTCGTCTCGGCGGCGATCTCGGCACGGCTGCGTCTGGTCATGGTTCCGGAGTCTGTCATCGTTGCAGCTCCTGCTCCAGATCGCCGAGATCGGCGCGGATGCGGCCTGCAAACCAGGCCACCCCCTTCTCGCGCAGCGACAGCGGGCCCGGCTGAAAGTCGGTGTTCCCCAGGCCGATCTGCATTCGGTGCACGAGGTCCTCGTCCTCGTGCGTGGTGATCTTGCTCAGGTAGAGGTTCAGTCGCTGTGCGATGCGGGTGCGCAGATCGCAGTCCTTGCGGCGCAAGTACGTACCGGGAACGACGACCTGATCCACGCCGCGCGGGTTCATCTTCCAGATCAGCACGTGGTCGGGGTACAGGTCGATCACGGTGTTCGGATAGATCGCGATGTACCTGAAGATCCGCTCGTCTTCGGCGTCGAGTCCGGGCATCGGGCGGACCAGCCGCTGGTAGGCCCGCTCGGCCCAGTTGTCAGACGGCTTGTCCCGCAACGGCGCGTCGTACACCGCGTACGCATGCGCGGTCTCGACCGAGTAGCTCTTGTAGTCGAGCAGCCGCATCAGCCCGGGGTGGGCGACCGGCACGTGGTAGCCCTCGAGGTAATTGTCGACGGCGATCTTCCAGTTCGACTGCTGGGTGTGGTCGGGATCGTCGAGATGGATGCGGGCCTCGCCGAACGGTTCCATGTCGCCGCCGAGGTAGCGCTCCAACAGCGGCAACACCCCTTCGAGCTGGGGCGCCAACGGCTCCGCGGCCATATCGAGGTTCACGAAGACCAACCCGCAGACCACCTCGGCGCGCGCGCCGAACAGTGCCAGCTTCGACTTGTCCAGGCAGGGGATGGTGCGGTTCTCGGGTGCGCCGACGAGGGTTCCGTCGAGGTGGTAGGTCCAGCCGTGGTACGGGCATCGCAGCGCCTTCTCCTCGCCGGGACCTGCCACTAGGCGGGTGCCCCGATGGCGGCAGGTGTTGAGGTGCGCGCGGATGCTGCCGTCCTCTGCGCGGACGACCACGACCTCCTTGCTGCCGACCGAGCCGACGATCCGTGAACCCGGATTCGGCAGATCCGTCACATGACCGACGAGCTGCCAGGTGCGGTCGAAGATGCGGCGCTGCTCGAGATCGGCCACCCGTCGGTCGGTGTAGTAGCTCGAGGGCAGGCCCGGCTCGAGCTGTTCGAGTTCGACCCTGGGCCGCCGCGGCCGCGCCTGCGTCTGCGGGCCGGCTGACGTACTGGTCAGAGCTGTCTGGTTCATCGCGTGGAGCGTCCGTTCTGAATCTGGGACTGGCTGACTAACTGATTAGTTTGTTACTGTGCCAGTGCTCCACATCACATGTCAAGAGAACCGGAGATCCAGTGCACACACGTTTCGACTCGGCCACCGCGTGGCTGGGGCTGACCCCAGAGCCGGAGCGGTCGCTGCCCGAATTGCTCGCCTACCTGCAGGACGATCCGTCCGAATCGGCGATCAGTACCGAGCAGGGCCGGGTGACGGATCTCGTGCTGCGCGGCACCGGCAGACGCTGGCTGCAGTACCTCGACGAGGCCGTCGAGCTCGCACTCGGCGTCGCCGACGACAGCCGTGACGGGGACGCCGAGATGGCGCTCACCGTCGCGCAGGTGGTGCTCGAGCACGACCGGATGCTCATCGGGCTGCCGGGCAGCGCGTACTACCGCACCGCAGAACGGCGGCGGCGTCTGGCCGCGGCCATCCCGGTGCTGGAGGCGCGCATCGATTCCACCAACAACCCCTTGGAGATGTCATGAAACTCGTCCTCGATACCGGCACCTGCCAGGGCTACGGCCTGTGCCTGCAGGCCGCGCCCTCGCTCGTCGACCTCGACGACTCGGGGTATGCCGAGCTGATCGGCGACGGCAGCGTGCCGGCAGGCGAACAGAACAATGCGCACGACGCCGTATCGTCCTGCCCGGCCCGAGCCCTGCGGGTGGAGAAGTGAGCCGCAACCTGCGTGCCCTGTTCGACCCTGCGTCCATCGCGGTCGTCGGTGCCAGCGCCGACCCGGCCAAGTGGGGCAATGCCGTTGCAGTGCAAGCACTTCGCGGCGCCGACCGGCACCGCATTCAGTTGGTGAACCGGCGCGGCGGCGAGATCCTCGGCCGGCCCACCGTAAGCACGGTCGACGACCTCGACGGGCCGGTCGACCTTGCCGTCATCGCGGTGCCCGAGGCCGGCTTCGAGGACGCGGTGCACGGCGTGCTGGCCAAGGGGGCCCGAGCGATCGTTGCGATCACCGCGGGTCTCGGCGAATCCGGCGCCGAGGGCCGCGCCCGCGAGGACGCCCTGATCGCGCGGATCCGCGACGCTGGTGCGCTCCTGGTCGGACCCAATTGTCTTGGGCTGGTGGATAACACGACGGCGACGTACCTGTCGTCGAACCAGTTCACGCCGGGCAGCGTCGCCGTGCTCAGCCAGAGCGGCAACCTCGCCATCGAGCTCGACCGGCTGTTCTCGGCACGCGGACTGGGCATTTCGCGGTTCGTGTCCCTTGGCAATCAGGCGGACGTGTCCCTTGTCGAGCTGATCGAAGCGTGCGCCGCCGACCCCGCGACGTCGGCGATCGCCGTCTATGTCGAGGACTTTCGCGACGGCCGCGGATTCGTCGAGGCGGCCGCCGCCGCGGTCGCCGACGGGACACCGGTCGTTGTGCTGGCCGCCGGGGCAAGCACGGCTGCGGCCCGCGGTGCGCAGTCCCACACCGGCTCGCTGACCAGCGATGCCGCCGTGATCGCCGTGGCCTGCGCGGTCGCAGGCGCGATCCAGGTGCAGACCCCGCGCCAGCTCGCCGACGTGCTGCTGGCCCTGCGGGCGAAGACACCGTCGCGCGGACCGCGGGTCGCGGTGCTCACCGACGGTGGCGGCCATGGCGTGATCGCGTGCGACGTCGCCGAGGCCGCCGGGCTCGAGGTGCCCGCGCTGTCGGCGGCGACGCAGGCCCGCCTGCGGGATGTCCTCTGGTCGCAGTCCCAGGTCGTCAACCCCGTCGACCTGGCAGGCGCCGGCGAGATGGACCCGGACAGTTATGCCCGCGCATACGCGGTGCTCCAGGGCTGCGACGAGGTCGACGCGATTCTGATGACCGGGTATTTCGGCGGCTACTCCAGCGGCGAGGACGGGCTGACCGGCCTCGGCCCCGCGGAATGCGCGGCGGCGAAACAGATTGCCGCCGACGTCGGCGACAAACCCACCGCGGTGCAGTCGATCTTCCCCGACGCCCCGGCCTGCCGGATCCTCGCGGATGGCGCGGTTCCGGTCTTCGCCGCCATCGAGGACGCGGCGGCGGCGCTCGCCGTCGTCGCAGTGCCTGCTCGAACCGCAGCGGTGCTGTCGTTGCCCGCGCCCGCCGAACCGGTGGTGGCGACCGATTACACTGCTGCCCGAAATGCGTTCGCCGGAGCGGGAATCCATTTCGTCCCCGCCCGCGAGGTGCGCACCGCCGAGGAGCTCGCGGCCGCTGCCGATGAGCTTCGGCCGCCGTACGTGCTGAAGGCGCTCGGGCTTCTGCACAAATCCGACGCAGGCGGCGTCGTGGTCGGGATCGATTCGCGGGAGGCGCTTTTCGATGTGCACGACGAATTGGTGACCGAGCTCGACCCACCGTCGTTCTCCGTCGAGGAGATGGCCGAGCTGCGCGGCGGCGTCGAACTGATCGTCGGCGCCCGGTTGGATCCACGGTTCGGTCCGATCGTCCTGGTCGGCATGGGCGGCACCGCCACAGAGGTGTTGCGCGACGTACAGGTGGCCCTTTCCCCCGTCGACGAGGACGAGGCCACTCGCATGATCGGCCGGCTGCGCACTTCACCGCTGCTCGGCGAGCACCGCGGGCGTCCTGCAGTCGACACCGGCGCAGCCGCACGTGTGGTGAGCCGTCTCAGCGCGTACGCCGCGGCCCACCCCGAGATCGCCGAGCTCGAGATCAATCCGCTGCTCGTCACCCCGTCGGGAGCGACCGCTCTCGACGCCCGAATTGTCAAGCACCGCTAGGAGATACCGATGGACTTCGCATACACCCCCGCTCAGCAGGAACTGAAGGCGCGCGCGGCCGCATACGCCGAACTGTTGATGGGCTACGAAGACGAGTCCGAGCAGGCCGGTGGCCCGCTCCCCAAGGAGACCGTCGACAAGCTCACCAGGGCGGCGATGGACGCGGGCATGTTCGGCATCAACATGCCGGTCAAGTGGGGCGGGGCGGGTCTGACCCTGCTCGAGCAGGTGATCGTCGAGGAGGAGTTCGGCAAGGTCACGAACTGTCTGTGGGACATTCCGTGGCGGCCGGCCAATGTGCTTGCCCTCGCGTCGGAAGAACAGCGCGAGCGCTACCTGTTGCCGATCCTGCGCGGTGAGCGGTTCGACGCGTTCGCCACCACCGAGCCCGACGCCGGTTCCGATGCGGGCGCGATCGCGACCACCGCGACACCCGTCGACGGTGGCTGGCTGATCAACGGCGAGAAGTGGTTCGTCACATGCGGTGACGTCGCGAATTTCCTTCTGGTGCAGGCGAACGTGCTGCCGGGCAACGAGTCCACGCTGTTCTTCGTCGAGAAGGACACTCCCGGTGTGCGGATCAGCCGCACCCCGCATTTCATGCACTCCGCGGTCAACGGCCATCCGGAGTTCGTCTTCGAGAACGTCTTCGTCCCCACCGACGCCGTCCTCGGCGAGGTCGGGCAGGGCTTCGAACTGACCAAGGACTGGTTCACCGACGAGCGGCTGATGATCGCTGCGCGCACCGTCGGCGTCGCCGAGCGCGCGCTCCGGCTGGCCCGCGACTGGGCGATACAGCGCAAGCAGTTCGGGGTGCCGATCAGCGACTTCCAGATGATCCAGGCGATGCTGGCCGACTGCGCCGTCGACATCGCGGTGAACCGGTCCTTCACCCACCAGGTCGCGTGGGAGGCCGACCACGGTGTGGACCGAAAGACGCTGCACGCCAAGGCGTCCATCGCGAAGCTGTCCGCCAGCGAGGCGGCGGGGCGAGTGGTCGACCGCTGCCTGCAGATCTTCGGCGGCCGCGGCTATGACCGGTCTTATCCCATCGAGCGGATGTACCGCGAGGTGCGGGTCGACCGCATCTGGGAGGGCACCTCCGAGATCCAGCGCGTCATCATCGCCAACGAGCTGATCAAACGCGGCACCGCGTTCCTCGATCTTCCGGTCGAGTAGATGACCGACGTACTGCGCCGAAACGTCCACCGCGGCACGGTCGCGGTAGTCACCGGCGGGGGCACCGGCATCGGCCGCGCCGTCGCGCTTCAGTTTGCCCGCTGCGGCGCCGACGTCGTGATTTGCGGCAGGCGCCCGAGCCGTTGGAGAAGACCGCCGCCGAGATCGAGGCGCTGGGCGCACGGGCACTCGCGGTGCCCGCCGACATTCGGGACGAGGAGCAGGTGGCCGGGCTGGTCGAAAGCACGCTCGAGCGGTTCGGCCGGATCGACACCCTGGTCAACAACGCGGGCGGCCAGTACGCCGCACCGGCCGAGCAGATCACCGGAAAGGGTTGGCGCGCAGTGCACCGCCTCGCCGTCGACGCGGCGTGGGCGGTAACCCGCGAAGTGGCGGTCAGGGCGATGATCCCGCAACGCTCGGGCGCGATGTTCTTCATGGCGTTCTCACCGCGGCGTGGCATGGCCTCGATGGTGCACGCCGCCTCCGCTCGCGCTGCGCTGGAGAATCTGGCCGCAGGGCTCGCCCTGGAATGGAGCCGGTTCGGGTCCGGACCATGTGCATCGCGGCCGGGACGATCTCGACCGAGGCCATGCTGTGGAGCTACCCAGAAGAGGACCGTGCCCGTTGGCAGGCCGCGGTGCCGCTTCGCCGGTTCGGCACCCCCGACGAAGTCTCCGGGCTGATCGCCTACCTTGCCGATCCCGCCGGCGCCTATGTCACCGGCACCACCATCGTCGTCGACGGCGGCGCTGATGCGTGGGGCAACGGATATCCGTCACCACCACTGGTAACAACGAAAGGAACTGTCGACTAATGGAATTCGCATACACACCGCGGCTGGCCGAACTGAAGGACCGCGCCCGCGCGCTCACCGAGAAGATCATCGGGTTCGAAGACGAATGCGAACGTAACAACGGGCTCTGCGCCGAGTCGCATGCATCGATCAAGGCGGCGGTGCTCGACTCGGGCCTGCAGGCGATCAATACGCCGACCGAGTTCGGCGGCGCCGGCCTGTCCGTGCTCGAGCAGGTGGTGGTCCAGGACGAGCTGGGCAAGCTCACCAACGCACTGTGGGATACCGTCTGGCGCCCCGCCAACCCCCTCGCGCACGCGACGCCCGAGCAGCGCGAGCGCTATCTGATCCCTGGTGCGCGCGGCGACCGTCGCGACGCGGTCGCGATCTCGGAAGCCGATGCCGGATCGGACTTCTCGGCCGCGAGGACCACGGCGATGCCCGACGGCAAGGGCGGTCATGTGATCAACGGGGAGAAGTGGTTCGTCACCGTGGGCGACGTCGCCGACTACCTGATTGTGCTCGCTTACGTGCAGCCCGAGCACGCCCCGACGATGTTCCTCGTCGATGTCGACACACCCGGGGTGAAGATCACCAACGTTCCCCGCTACACCCACACCTTCGTCTACGAGCATCCCGAGTTCACCTTCACCGACGTGCACGTCGGGCCGGAGACCGTGCTCGGCGGTGTCGGCGCGGGTCTCGAACTGACCCGTGACTGGTTCACCGAGGAGAGGTTGATGATCGGCGCCCGCACCATCGGTGCGGCCGAGCGGGCCCTGACGCTCGCGGTCGACTGGGCAAGGGAGCGCGTACAGGGTGGCGAGCCGTTGATCAACCGGCAGCTGATCCAGGGCATGATCGCGGACTCCGTCGTCGACATCACCACCAACCGCGCCTACACCCACCAGGTGGCCTGGGAGTTCGACCAGCCCGACTCGGGCGATCCGGACCAGCGAAAGACACTGCACGCCAAGGCAGCCGCGGTCAAGCTCGCCGCGTCCGAGGCATCCAACCGAGTCGTCGACCGGGCTGTGCAGATCTTCGGCGGTCGCGGCTACATCCGGGACTACCCCGTCGAGCGGCTGTGGCGCGAGCTTCGCGTCGACCGGATCTGGGAAGGCACCTCCGAGATCCAGCGGCTGGTCATCGCCAACGAGACCAACAAGCGGGGCCTCGAGAAGCTGCTGTCGTTCCGTGGCTAGCGAGGTCACGGACGGCACGGTCGACGTCCGGCGCGACCGCGATATCGCCATCATCACGCTGCGGCGAGAGCGCAAGTGCAATGCGCTCTCCACGCACATGGAGACCGAGCTGCTGCGCGTGCTGCGCACCGGCGAGGTCACAACCAGCCTGGCGGTCGTGGTCACCGGTGGGCACCTGGGGTGGGTTTCGACGTTGCTGGTCAGAGCGCGAAACCCGCCTCTGAGCTGCGGCGATTCATACCAGGTGGTTACAGAGCATGACCGGGTTTTGCGCCGGTTTGTGGCCAAAGTGTGTCCACGGCGTGTCCACGGACGCCCATCGGCACGACCGCGTCGGTGCGACACTGACGACCGTGGCCGGAACCGCGAACGCCCAAAGCATCCGTGAAACCAACGTCGAAATCGTCGCGCTCAGGTTGTTCAGGGACGCCGATCGGGCGGGGGTGCTGATCACGAGGAGACACATCGAGTCGAAACTGACCGAACTCCGCTCGCACCCGAACGACTGCCGCCGATGCAGCCGACTGTGTCAGCTCGCGCGAAAGGTGAACTCCGCGAGCGTGTTTCGCTGCGCTGCGGCATGGCAGGTGCAGATCAACACGACGCGCAGGCTGGCTGGTCGTTGATGGACGAACACATGAGCATGGCGGCCCGGCTCATTACGGCCAGCATGAACGACACACGAGACGAACTCGCCCGCGAAATTGACCACAGCATGAACCCGGTGATCGCCATAACGGACTCGCTCACTGACATCGCGCAAGGCGCACTGCGGGAATGGGCGCTCGGTTGAGGTATGGGCGGCTTACGGTGCCGACATGAGCAGTACTTCGCCCGGGCCGGGTTGGTGGTTGGCGTCAGATGGCAAGTGGTACCCCCAGAAATGGGAGTACACAACGAGATCCAAACATGCTGCCCATATGGAAGAACTGTTGCGGGAGGCGGACTCGCTAGGCCAACAGGGATGGGAGTTGGTCAATGTGATGACCATGGGGGGTCTCACTGCTGTTAGTTGGGCTTGGTTCAAACGGCCACTCGCGCCGTAGTCGCTTGCCCCGGCACCGCACAGGGTTGAGCGGGCCCCATCATAGTGTGCCTGATGGCCCTGCTGGATTAGCGAATCACGTTGTTCTCATCGAGTTTCAGCAATGTCACACGGCCGGCCGGCTGCGGGCGCCGACATCGGATGCCCCGGCGGCAATTCAAATCGGCGAAACGAGACAGCCTGACCCGTCTCGAGCGCATGCACCCGAGGTGAGAGTTGTTGATGTGCGTATCGCGCCGACTCCGGACCATCTTCAAGCAAGGTGCTGACCATCTGGTTCAGGAACGCCTTCGCCTCCGCGAGCAGATAGGTGCGCACCGCTGCGTCGGCGTCCGGGTCAGCTAGCTGAGCCATGCCAACGCTTCATCGCCGCGTCACGATGGCGTGCGCTCTTCGCCTGCACCTCCATCGTCGGGTCCAGCGACTTGATCAGGGCGTGCATCGACACCTCGTACTGGCGCGCCACATTGGCCAGCATGCTCACCTTGGATGCGGACGTGTCCGGGTCGGCGATCGCGGCGTCGGCACGCTTGCCCAACGCGTCCAACCGATCCGCCAGCACCTCGATGCGGCCGAGCGTGACCCGTTCGATACCGGGCGTTTTCATGGGCTGATTATGCGCCGATCGAAACCCGAATGCGATGCGCGCTTTGGTCAGCGGTATGCCGGATGGGTGTCCGCTCGACGCCGGGTCGAGTCCACCCCCCTACTAGGACGATCGCAATCCGCCTCGCGATCGGTGTTGTGGGTGGCGGCAGCGAAGCGCGCTACAAAGGCGTCGGAAATCTTCAGCGGGAGTGGGGCGGGCCGATTGCTATCCGGCGGGGGCAAACCGGCGTAGCGTTCGCTACATCACAGCAGGCTAGGGGGTGTGTTGTGACGATCATCCTGATGGGTGTTGTTGCCGTCGCGTTCATCGCGGGAATGATCTGGCTGGTGATGCGGATCGATCGGGCTTCAAGTCAACGGATCGAACGTCGACGTGAAGCGTGGCGGGCCGGGGGGTGCGTCGGGCCGGGGCCGGGCGGGTGCAGCGGCGGCTGCGGCGGAGGCTGCAGCGGTAGCGGCTGCAGCGGCGGCGGTGGAGGCTGCGGAGGCGGAGGCTGCGGCGGCGGAGGCAGCAACTGAACGAGCCGGAGCGGCACGGGGTGGCGGGCCGACTGCTATCCGGCGGGGGCAATCCGGCGTAGCGTTCGCTGCATCAGCGCAGGCTAGGGGGTTGTGTGTTGTGACGACCATCCTGCCGTTTGTTATTTACTCTGCCATCCCGATCGGCGCGGTAGTGATCTGGCTGGTGGCGCGTAGCGTGATGCGGAGCGAAATCCGGGCTTCAAATCAACTGGTCGAACGTCGACGTGAAGAGTGGCGGGCCGGGGGGTGCGTGGGGCCGGAGCCGGGCAAGTATCGGGGCCCCGAGCGCAGCGACTGGAGAGGCTGGTTCGCAGGCGGAGGCCCTGGCATGGGCGGAGGCGGCGGAGGAGGCTGCGGCGGCGGAGGCAACTGACTCAGGCCCCCGCTACCTTGGCCGCGTGGGACAAGCGGCGCGTTTCGAGGTCACCGCGACCGATCAACACACTTCCGAGCGAATCACGTCGTACCTACCTCTAAACCTCAGGCATAGGTCTAGGAATTTTCGACGGACAGAAAATTCTTCTGCCCGAGGCGGTCGACGCAGGTGCGGCAGGACGTGGCCGCCCTTGGCCGGAGAAAATAGGAGTAAAGCGGGCGTTGACGCCGACAGCCACCAGGCTCAGGTCTTGCGTGCTGGCTTCGTCTGCGGCGTTGCCTTCTTCGCCGGCGCCTTCTTGGCCGGCGCCTCGTACGTGATGATGCCGTTGACTTTGTTGAACCTGGCCACGTCAGCAGGATGCACATCGACTTCCTCGCCGGCTACACCGATACGCGTCACGCCGTTGACGTCGGTGTAGGTGCACATGCCGAGGCCGGCGTTGATTGTCCGCCTGGTCATGCGACGGTAATCTTCGTCAGGCTCAACGGATCCAGCACTTTGTACCCGAGGCGCACCGAGGCCAGCAGCGCCGTCTTCATCGAGGTGAAGAAGACACTGCCGTCACTCTCGACGGTCGTACCCCAGCGCAGCGCGGTGACGATCCGATCGCTCGGCAGAGCCCACACCGTTTTGTTGGGCACACTCGGGCTGACGATCAAGGGGATACCGGAGATCTGTCTGCCTGCCGGGTCTGCCGAATTCGGTTGCAGCAGAGCGATATTGGACGCGGCCGCGGCATAGGCCTTGACCGTGCTCAACTTCAACGCAGTCGCCGGATTACAGACCCAGTAACTCACGACCGTGCCGTGCTGCTCGGCGTTGGACTTCGCGAATTCAAAAGTGTCGTAGTTGGTCCAGTCCGCGCCGGCGTCCGCAAGGGTCGGGGTGATCGATCCGAGGCCACTGAAGCCGTCGACTGTGGTGTTGGCGAACGCGGCGTTGTCGATGACTGTGATCAGGCTGCGGACCAGGGACCTGCCGACCAGGCCGAGCACATCGCCTTCGGCATCTGAAATTAATTCTTTGGTGAGGACGGAAAGTGCCGTGATCTTGTACAACGGAACCACGGCTTCGGTGGTGGTCGGCTCGGCGATCGGGGCCTCGGCGCCTTCTGGTGGGAAGCCGGCGGTCGACGCGTCAGCGGAAAGCAGCGGCACTTTGAGCTGATGGGCATTGGTCCGAACGATGGTGCTGGTGCGCATCGCCGCCGATTCCCGGGTGATGGGGAGTTCGACGAGCTGCGGGATCTGGTCGCTCGTCAGAACCGCGTTGGCGGTCGTTGTCGTGAGTGTCATTGGCGAATCTCCGGTGGGGACATCGTGTTCTCCGCCGGTGCCGATGTGACCGAACTGCGTGAGATGACGACCCGCGACATCATCGACTACTACGACGGCTCTGGGTCGGTGTACGAGGGGTACGCCGGTCTGCCGCAGCCGACCGTCGCCGCGATCACGGGCTACTGCCTGGGCGGCGGTCTGGAACTCGCGCTCGCCGCCGACATCCGAATCGCGGATCCCGCAGCTATTTTCGGATTTCCCGATCGATCGGCCGCGTTGTCGGCGCGGGTCGCGCCCGTGACGGTTCGACGCCCGGGAAGCGGAACGGTGGGGGATCATCAGCGAGATCGTTTGCGCCGGTGAGCATGTAAAGCGCGGGATCGAGATCGCACACGAACTCGCCGGGCACTCCCCCGCCACGTTACGGGTGACCAAACAGGTGCTCGACGCGAGTGTCGACTCGCCGAAGGCGACCGCACTGCTGCTCGAGCAGTTGGCCTACGCCGTCCTCAACGACACGTCCTTGTAGACGCTCCCACGTAGTACTACTATTGGTAGTACTACGTGGCGTCAGGGAGCAGTGCTCATGAGTCCAAAACTGGCTTACAGTGCGGTCCGCCAAGGTGACGCGATCGATTCGCGGCATCACCGTCCGCGGCGGTGCGTAGGCAGCTGAACAAGGTGTTCCCGACGCACTGGTCGTTCCTGCTGGGCGAGATCGCGCTGTGCTCGTTCATCGTCCTGTTGATCACCGGCGTCTATCTGACGCTGTTCTTCGACCCGTCGATGGCCGAGGTCACCTACAACGGCGTGTATCAGCCGCTGCGCGGGGTCGAGACGTCCAAGGCGTTCGCGTCCACGCTTGACATCAGCTTCGAGGTGCGCGGCGGCCTGTTCGTCCGGCAGGTCCACCACTGGGCCGCGCTGATGTTCGCCGCGGCGATCATGGTGCACCTGGCCCGCATCTTCTTCACCGGGGCGTTCCG
>Ga0070704_100000214_pt1 | contig 24167 bp, 19 predicted proteins | sample KBSK5252metaG_FD_65467 | JGI IMG/M metagenome (GOLD analysis project Ga0070704, IMG submission 65467) | Corn, switchgrass and miscanthus rhizosphere microbial communities from Kellogg Biological Station, Michigan, USA - KBS K5-25-2 metaG | ecosystem: Host-associated > Plants > Roots >...
TTCAGGGCGACGAAGACTCTAACAGGCTCCCCCGACGGTAGCCGCGCGGGTCCACTTCCACATGCGCAAAACCCAGAGCCGTGAGCCGGAGGGCAATGGTCTCGAGCTGCTGCTGCGCCCACGGGATCCACGCCGGCTCCACCTCAATTCGCGCCGCGCCGCCGCGATGGCGCACCCGGAGGTCGCCGCGCACGCCCAACTCTCGCAGGTACGCCTCGGCCGACTCCACCTGTTGGAGCCGCGCCGGCGTGATCTGGAGTCCGTATTGCACGCGGCTCGAGAGACACGGCGCGGCCGGGGCATCCCACGTCGGCAAGCCGAGCTCGCGGGACACCTCGCGGATTGTGGCCTTGGTGAGCCCCACTTCTGCCAGCGGCGAGCGCACTCCCGCCTGCTGTCCGGCCGCGCGACCGGGCCGGTGCTCATCGCCATCGTCGGCATTCGTGCCGTCGCACACGACGGCGAGGCCGCGCGCGCGTGCCAGCGGCACGAGCCGGCTCCACAGCTCCGTTTTGCAGTAGAAGCAGCGGTTGGTGGGATTGGCGAGGTAATTCGGGTCCTCGAGCTCGTGGGTGTCGACTTCGAGGAGCGGAACGTCGAAGCGGTCGGCCACGTCGCGGGCCGTACGCCACTGCGCCTCCGGGTACGAGGCGCTCCGGCCGATCGCCGCGAGCATCCGGTCCCTGCCCAACTCCTGGCGCAGGACGACGGCCAGCAGGGCCGAATCCACACCCCCCGAGTACCCGAGCAGCGCCGAGGGAAACGTACGAACGAGCGCGCGGAGATCCGCGATGGAGCCAGACATGGCGGAATAGTAGCGGCTCGCAGTGTCCTAATCAAAGGACAATTTGGAGTCGGAAAACGGATATGCCGTAGGACTGGAACTGCGTATGCTTATGATACGTTCAAGAAGAACGTCGAATTGTGACGTATAGTCCGACAATACGCACGGAGCCCTCCCAAATGGCTGCCAAGACCGAGCTCGACGTCATCGATCGCCGTATTCTCCGCATTCTCTCCCAAGACGGGCGCTCCAGCTACCAGGCGATCGCCGACGAAGTCGGACTCTCCCGACCAGCGGTGATGGAGCGCGTGAAGCGCCTCGAGGAGACCGGGCACATCCGAGGGTTTAGCGTACAGCTCGACCGCGCCAAGGCGGGACTGCCGGTGACGGCGTTCGTCGCGGTGCGCTACGGCAGCTCGGACTACGTCGGGGATGAACCGCGGATGCGCGAAATGGAAAAACATCCTGGCGTGCTCGAGTGCCACCACGTCGCGGGGGACGACTGCTACATCCTCAAGGTGGTCGCGCCGGACCTGGAGGGCGTGCAGGCGGTGCTGCGTGACCTGCGCGGCCCGAACTCCCAGATGAACACGCGCACCACGATCGTGCTGTCCACGGTGTTCGAGAAGCCTGGTTTTATCCCCACGGAGCCCGACTGACATGGCTGCGCTCAAGGGCAAGGCGCTCATCGCCTATCTCATTGTTTGCGTCTTCTGGGGCTCGACCTATCTCGCGATCAAGGTCGGCGTGGGCGAGCTGCCGCCGTTTCTCTTCGCGGGACTGCGCTTCTTCGTCGCCGGTGTCCTGCTGCTCGCGATCGCGCGCACCTGGGGCGACCCGTTGCCGCGCCGCGCGGTCGACTGGCGGACTCTGGCGATCGTCGGGCTCTTCCTCTTGACCGGTGGCAACGCGTTCGTCGTGTGGGCCGAGCAGTACACGCCCTCTGGCGTGGCGAGCGTGTTCGTCGTCACCGTCGCCATCTGGACCGCGTTCTTCGACGCGATCATTCCCGGCGGCTCGGGGGACCTGAACTGGCGCGTCGTGGCGGGGCTCCTGCTCGGGTTCCTCGGGACAGCCCTGCTCGTGGGCGCGAGCCCCGCGGAGATCCTCAAAGCCGATCTGCGTGGGCCCGTGGCGCTCACATTCGCTAGCGCATCGTGGTCGCTCGGCTCCGTGTACGCCAAGCGCCATCCCACGGAAGTGAGCCCGTACATCGCGGCGTCGATTCAGATGATCGTCGGCGGGGCAGTCGTCGCCCTCGTCGGCACGGCTCTGGGCGAGTGGAGCAGCTGGCATCTGAGCCTCAAGGGCCTCGGCGCCATCGCGTATCTGGTCGTGTTCGGCTCGATCTTTGGCTACAGCGCCTATGCCTACGCGCTGCGCCACGCCTCCGCGACGATCGTCGGCACATACGCGTACGTGAACCCCGTGATCGCCGTCCTGCTCGGGTGGATGCTGCTCAACGAGCCGATCACGGCCCGCACCATCGTGGCAATGTCCTTGATCCTGGTCGCGGTCGTCTGGATTCAGCTCTCGCACAAGGTGGCCTTCGCCGCGAAGAGCACGCCGCACACCTCCGAGGAGGTTGCATGATCGCGCGAGTTTGGCATGGTGTGACGCCCGCCGCCAAGGCCGAAGCCTATACCGAGTACTTGGAGCGCACCGGGGCGCGCGAGTGCCGGGCCACGCCGGGCAACCGTGGCGTGTACGTGCTGCGCCGCACGCAGGGCGACGAAACTGAGTTCACGTTCATCTCGCTGTGGGAGTCCCTCGACGCGATCCGCCGGTTCGCGGGCGACGATTACGAAAAAGCCCACTACTACCCCGAGGATTCGGACTACCTCCGCGATCTCGAGCCGTACGTCCTGCACTACGACGTCGTGGCGGCGCCATGACCCCCGACCCCGAGCTGACACTCGATCCTGCCGACGCCGGCGAGTGGGACGAGCTGCGCGCGTTGGGCCACCGGATGTTGGACGACATGCTTGACTACTTGCGCACGGTGCGTGAGCGGGCGGCGTGGCGGCCGGTGCCGGACGAGGTGCGCGCGCGACTCGCGGAACCGGTGCCACACGGGCCGACGCCTGCCGCCACGGTCTACGACCAGTTCACGCGGGACGTGCTGCCCTACCCCACGGGCAACGTCCACCCGCGTTTCTGGGGCTGGGTGATCGGGACGGGCACACCCCTGGCGATGCTCGCGGACATGCTGGCTTCAGGCATGAACTCGCAGGTCGCTGAATTCGACGACGCCGCGCCGGTCGTGGAGAACCAGGTGATCGGTTGGCTCGCCGAGCTGCTCGGCATGCCCACGGGCACAAGCGGGATCCTCGTCTCCGGCGGCTCGATGGCCAACTTTGTCGGCCTCGCCGTCGCGCGGAACGCGCGCGCCGGCTACGACGTGCGCGAGCGCGGCGTGCAGGGCGACCTCACCGTGTATGGGTCGACCGAGACGCATTCTTCGGTGCGGAAGACGGTCGAGCTGCTCGGCCTCGGCAATCAGGCACTGCGCCGGATCCCCGTCGGACCCGACTACGCGATCGACGTGGCGGCACTGCGCAAGGTCATTGCGGAGGACCGCGCGGCGGGGCGTCGACCGATTTGCGTCGTCGGCAACGCCGGCACCGTCAACACCGGGGCGACCGACGACCTGCCCGCCCTGGCCCGCCTTTGCCGTGACGAGGGCCTCTGGTTCCACGTCGATGGCGCATTCGGCGCGTTGGCGGCGATCTGCCCCGCGCTCCGCCCCAAGGTGCGAGGCATCGAAGAGGCCGACTCAGTCGCCTTCGACCTGCACAAGTGGATGTACCTGCCCTACGAGGTCGGGTGCACGCTGGTGCGCGATCAAACTGCGCATCACGCGACATTCAACGTGGCCCCAGCCTATCTGACGCCGCTCGATCGCGGCGTCGCCGCCGGACACTTTCCGTTCCCGCAGCGCGGCGTGCAGCTGTCGCGGGGCTTTCGAGCCCTCAAGGTGTGGATGTCGCTCAAGGCGCACGGCGTGGACGCCTTCGCCCGTCTGATCGAGCAGAATGTTCAGCAGGCTGCTCACCTCGTGGGATTGATCGCGGCGCATCCGCGGCTCGAGCTGCTCGCGCCCGCCCCGCTCAACGTCGTTTGCTTCCGGTACACCGCTCCCGACCTCGACCATACCGCGCTCAACGCGCTGAATCAGGAGATCCTGCTGCGGATCCAGGAAAGCGGGCTCGCCGTGCCGTCGCATACCAATCTGGGGGGGCGTTTCGCGATTCGAGTCGCGATCACGAATCACCGCAGCCGCCGGGAGGACTTCGACCTCTTGGCGAAGGCCGTCGTGGACACCGGCGACGCGTTACGGCAGGGGGGGTGAACCGATCTTCAGAACGGGTGTAGACTTTCCGGTGCTGCCACCAGGAGGAGCGATGCCGTCACCGATTCGCAGTACCCTCGTTCTGCTGTCCCTCGCCACCGTAGCCTGTGGTACGCAGGCCGCGCCCCTGACGGGGCCGCGCGTGGTCGTCACGCCGCAAGGACTCGAGCAGACCGTACGGCTCTCCCCCGCCGAGCCGAAGACCGGAGACACCCTCGACATCAGGTCGATCGTCGTGAACGGGACCGCGGCGCCGGTGGACGTTGTGAGTCGCATCTGCGGGATCGATCTCGAGACCACGCTGAACCTGACCTCCACCTCCAACGTCGCGTGCGGCGGCTACAGCGTGCAGGGCCCACTCGCTCCAGGCGATTCGCTGCTAGGGTTTGCCGGCGGCGTCGTGGCCAGCGGGCCGGGACAATACACGCTGCGGGTGCGGCATCTGCTCGATCCCGACGTGTGGGTGGACGTGCCGGTCACCGTGCGGATGCCCTAGGCACCCTCTTCCGGCGGCGGGTCGTCGCGCCGGCGATGGGAGCGCCCCGGGGGAGCGGGCCGCAGGTCGTGTTTCCCCTCCTCTGTGGTTCGGAAGGACCGCACCGTGTGGTAGGCGAGATCGACGTCGGAGCACTTCGCGAACTCGATGAGGATCTCCTCCCAGATCGCGGATACCGTGCCCCGCCGCCGCCGCGGCTCGATCAAGTAGCGCATCGTCAGCCGCACGCCGGAATCCACGGCGCTCGTGTACACGATCGGGGTCAGCTTCTTGTAATTGATGAAGTACTGGCGCGACGCCGTGAGCAGGTCCCGCTCCGCTTCCGCGGTCAGGTGCTCGGCGTGTTTGAACGCGACCGCGGTGAGGATCTCCTTCGCCTTCTTCCAGTTGCTCTCGTAGGTCACCGTCACGGGGACTTCGTTCCAGATGTACTTGAAGCCCTTGTCGTAGTTCGCGATCGGGTCGGTGAAGATCCGGCCGTTCGGGATATGGATGATGCGGCCCGTGCTCTGGTCGGCATCCACCCACCCGCCGATTTCGTTCAACGTGAACTGGAACAGCCGTTGGTCGATGACGTCGCCCTTGTGGCCGCCGATCTCGATGCGGTCGCCTACGTCGAAGGGCCGCCGCGACACGATGAACGCCCACCCGGCGAGGTTCGTGAGCGGGTCCTTGAGCGCGATCGCGATACCCGCCGACACGAGCCCCAAGAATGTCGCGATCGACTTGAATCCCTCTAGCCACTCCCGGCCGACCACCAGCACACCGGCCACGATGAAGAGGTACGTGGTGGCCTTGCGCCAACGGTAGCGCGTGTAGGGGTCGGTGCGGCGGCGATAGACGAGGGCGAGGACGATCTTCTGGAGGAGCCACAGTCCGGCGATCGCAAGCACCGAGATGAGCAAGTGCATCTGCACCGCGGGGCTCAGGCCGAGCCGTTGCTGTAACCAGTCGCTCACGGCCCCCAAGGTATTATGTTAGGCGACCGTGGAGCAACTCCTCGTCCTGCGCGACCTCGCGGTCATTTTTGCCGGCTCGCTGCTGGTCATTCTGGTCTTCCACCGTTTCAAGCTGCCGGCGCTCCCGGGGTTCATCGTCGCCGGCATGATCCTCGGTCCCAACGCCTTGGGGCTCGTCTCCGACCCCCACCGCGTCGAAAGCCTCGCCGAAGTGGGTGTGATCCTGCTGCTCTTCACGATCGGGATCGAGTTCTCGCTCAGCCGCCTGAAGGAGATGGGCCGGCAGGTCGTGGTCGGCGGCCTCGGCCAGATGGGGTTCACCGTCCTCGCCACCGTCGCCGCGGGCGTCGCGTTTTTGCCGAGCTGGCGCGTGGCGTTGTTTCTCGGGTTCCTGATCGCCCTGTCGAGCACCGCCATCGTCTTGAAGGGCCTGACCGACAAGGGCGAAATCGACGCGCCGCACGGCCGGCTGGCGACCGGGATTCTGATCTTCCAGGATCTCTGCGTCGTGCCGATCATGCTGCTGCTGCCGTTCCTGGCGGGGACGGCTGGCGGCGGGGCGCTGGGGCTGGCGCTCGCCCTCGGCAAGGCCACGCTGGTCGTCGTGGGCGTCCTCGTGGCGGCACGGACACTGGTGCCGCGGGCGCTCGCCGAGATCGTCAAGACGCGGAGCCGCGAGCTGTTCCTCATCGCGGTCATCCTGATCGGCACGCTGACCGCGCTCGGCACGGCGGCCGCGGGCGCCTCGCTCGCGTTGGGCGCGTTCCTCGCCGGACTCGTGATTTCGGAATCCGACTACGCGCACCAGGCGCTCGCCGAGCTGATGCCGTTCCGCGACATCTTCATCTCGCTCTTCTTTGTCGCGGTCGGCATGCTGGTGCAGCTCGACACCGTGCGGGAGCATCCCTGGCTCACGTTCGGCGGCGTCGCCGTGATCATGGGGGGCAAGTCGCTCTCCGCCGCGGTCGGCCCCGCCCTCATGGGCTACGCGGGCCGCGTCGCGCTGCTCGCCGGCGTCGCGGTGTCGCAGATCGGAGAGTTCTCGTTCGTGCTCGCCGAGGAGGGACGCTCCGCGGGGCTGCTCCAGAACGGGCTGTACCAGCAATTCCTGGGCGTCGCGGTGGTCACGATGCTCGTGACGCCGTTCTTGTTGCAGAGCGGGCCCACGCTCCTCGACAAGTTGGAGCGCATCGTGCCGCTCGACCGGCTGCTCCCGGGGTTCAGGCCGAAGGGTTTCGCGCCGGTCGAGGATCCCGTCTCGGATCACGTCGTGATCGCGGGGTATGGCCTGAACGGACGCAACCTCGCAGCCGCGCTCCGCTCGATCAACGCGCCGTACCTGATTGTCGAGCTCAATGCGCAGACGGTGCGGCGCGCGCGGACGGAGGGGGAGCCGGCCTTTTATGGGGACGCAACCCGCGAGGAGATCCTGCGCGCGCTCGGGATCGACCGCGCGCGCTTGTTCGTGATCGCCATTTCCGATCCGGCCGCGACGCGCAGCATGGTGCGCGTGGCGCGCGGCATGAACCCGAAGGTGCACATCATCGCGCGGACGCGGTACGTGGTCGAGATCCCGGAGCTGACGCGACTCGGCGCCAACGTCGTGATCCCCGAGGAATTCGAAACCTCGATCGAGATCTTCGCGCGCGTGCTGGCGCACTACAACGTCCCGCGCGACGAGATCGACCGCCTCGTTGCCGAGATCCGCGCGTCGCACTACGAGGCCCTGCGCCCGGGAGCAAAACCGCGCATCACGCTGTCCGGCACGCTGGGCGCGATGCCGCAGATGCACATCGAACGAATCCCGCTCGCCCCCACCGCCCCCGCGGTGGGTCAGACGCTCGCGGAAACCGGTCTGCGCTCGCGCACCGGGGCGCTCGTGCTCTCGGTGCGGCGCGGGGAGAGCGACATCGCGACCCCCGAGGCGACGTTCCGATTGGCGGCGGGCGACGTGCTCGTTGTGGTGGGACAACGACAACAGCTCAAGGGGGCGTACAAACTGTTGACGGGGACCGAACCGCCGTAGGTCACCTCACCCCCCGCCGGTCGAGACTGCGGTACTGAATCGCCTCGCTGACATGCTTGGGCTCGAGTCCCGCCGCCCCATCCAGATCGGCGACGGTGCGCGCGATCTTCAGGATGCGATGATACGCCCGCGCCGACAGGCCGAGGCGGGTGATCGCCGTCTTGAGCAACGCGTCGGCACCGTCCGACACACGACAGTGCGCGCGGATGTCGCGCGGCGCCATGTGCGCGTTGGCATAGACGCCGGGACGATGCGCGAACCGGTCCCGCTGCACGACGCGCGCCCGGTCCACCCGCTCGCGCACTGCCGCGCTCGGCTCGCCCCCGCCCTCTCCCGCCAAGGCCCGGTACTTCACGGCCGGGACCTCGAGGTGAAGGTCGATTCGATCGAGCAACGGACCCGACACGCGCGCGAGGTAGCGCTGCACGCCCACGGGGGCGCACGCGCACGCATGGTGCGGGTCGCCGAACCAGCCGCAGGGACACGGATTCATCGCCGCCGCCAACATGAAGCGCGCTGGGTAGGAGAGGCTCATGGCCGCGCGCGCGATCGTCACGACGCCGTCCTCCATCGGCTGACGCAGTACCTCGAGCACGTTCTTGCGAAACTCGGGCAGCTCGTCCAAGAACAGCACGCCGCCGTGCGCGAGACTCACTTCCCCCGGCCGCGGATACGAGCCCCCGCCGATCAGCCCGGCGTCGGAGATCGTATGGTGGGGCGCGCGGAACGGCCGCCGCGCCACGAGCGATTCGCCCAGCGGCAACGTCCCCGCCACCGAGTGGATCTTGGTCGTCTCGAGCGCCTCGTCGAGACTCATCTGCGGGAGGACTGTCGGCAGCCGGCGCGCCAGCATCGTTTTCCCCGAGCCCGGCGGGCCAACCATCAGGATGTTGTGTCCTCCCGCCGCCGCCACCTCGAGCGCACGCTTCGCGTGCGCCTGGCCCTTTACCTCGGCGAAGTCCACGTCGTCCTGGGCGCGTTCGGCGAAGAGCCGCGCCACGTCCACCGTCGCGCCGGGGAGCTCGGCCTTCCCATCCAGGTACTCGGCGATCTCGGCGAGGCACCCTGCGCCGAGCACCCGCAGGCCTTCGACCACGCCCGCTTCGGGGAGATTCTCGCGCGGCAAGATGAGCGCCTCGACCCCAGCGGCCCGGGCCGCGAGCGCGACTGGTAGGGCCCCGCGCACGGGGCGGACGGCGCCCTCGAGCCCCAGCTCCCCCAGTACGGCGACCCGCCCCAGCCGGGCCCCATCCACTTGTTCCGTCGCCGCCAGGATGCCGAGGGCGATGGGCAAATCAAACGCCGAGCCTTCCTTGCGAATGTCGGCCGGAGCGAGATTCACAGTGATGCGCTTCAGCGGGAACGTGAACCCGGTGTTCGCGAGCGCAGCGGAGACGCGGTCGCGCCCTTCCTTGACGGCGCCCTGTGGCAACCCTACCGTCACAAACGTGGGCAGGCCGTTGGCGATGTCGGTCTCGACCTCCACCAGGTAGGCGTCGATCCCGAGCACGGCGGCGGAGCGAACGCGGGCCAGCATGCCCAGACGGTAGCGGCGGCGCAGCGGCGGGAGGTAGCCAAAACGCCGCGCCGCCGACCGAATCAGCGCGAAGCCCCACGCCGGGGCCAGGTTATGCGTATGTAGGGCACCCCAACCCCGATCGGGGAGTCGACGTGCCATTTCGATCGTCTGCGCGCTTGTCCCTGTGCTTCGTTGGCCTTGCGGGCCTTGCAGCCGCTTCCTGCTCGTCGCGGCAGGGGGGCCAGGCGCCCAAGGTCCCGGTGAGCGTCGCGCGCGTCGAGCATCGCGCCGTCCCCTACCAAATCGGGGCGACCGGGACCGTGGAGCCTATGCGGACGGTCGACATCATGTCGCAGGTGAGTGGCGCCCTCCTGCGGGTACACTTCGCCGAAGGCGACGAGGTGGGGCCGGGCCAGGTCCTGTTCGAGATCGACCCCCGACCGTACCGGGCGGCGGCGCAGCAAGCCGAGGCGACGCTGCTCCGCGACCTGACGCAGGCCGTGAATGCAGCGCGCGACGCCGAGCGGTACCGGGTGCTCGCGCAGACCAACACGGTCACACAGGAAGACTATGAGCAGAAACGAGCGGCGGCCGACGCGCTGGCGGCGACGGTCCAGGCCGACTCTGCCTCACTGGCGGTCGCTCGGCTCAACGTCGAATACGCCACGATCCGCGCGCCGATCGCCGGACGCACCGGCCGTCTGCAGCTGCACGAGGGAAACGTCGTGCGCTCCACCGGCACATCGCTCGTCACCATCAATCAACTGCGGCCGATCCTGGTGCGCTTCTCCGTGCCTGCCGCGCAGATCCCCGACCTGCGTCGTCGGGCCGGGCACACACTGCCGGCGTTCGCCCGCGCGACGCGCGACGGTGCCGTTCCCGCTGAAGGCGTCCTGTCGTTCATGGATAATGAGGTGGACACCACCACGGGGACGGTACTGCTCAAAGCGCGCTTCGCGAATCGCGACGGCGCCCTCTGGCCCGGCGAGTTCGTGGAGGTGACGCTCATCCTCGACGTGCAGAACGACGCCGTGGTGATCCCCGCGCAAGCGGTGATGACGGGCCAGCAGGGCACCTACATCTTCGTCATCACGCCGGAGGGCACCGCCGAGCAGCGCGCGGTGACGGTGACCCGTACGGTGGACAGTATCGCCGTCCTCGCCGATCGCATCCCGCCCGGCACGTTGGTCGTTACCGACGGGCAGCTGCGCTTGACCCAGGACGCCCGGGTCGAGGTGCGTGGCGGCCCCAAGACCGAGGCGGCCCAGGAGTGAACATCTCCGGTCTGTTCATCCGGCGGCCGGTCACGACGACGCTCGTGATGCTGGGCATCCTCTTCTTCGGCCTTATGGCCTACCGGCTGTTGCCCGTGAGCGACCTGCCCAACGTCGACTACCCGACGATCTCCGTGTCGGCCGGCCTCTCCGGCGCGAGCCCGGAAACGATGGCGTCGGCCGTGGCGACGCCGCTCGAGAAGCAGTTCTCGACGATTGCCGGAATCGACGCGATGACGTCGTCGAGCAACCAGGGCGGCACGAACATCACCCTGCAGTTCAACCTGTCGCGCGACATCGACGGCGCCGCGCAGGACGTCCAAGGCGCCATCTCACGTACGCTGCGTCAGCTTCCGCCGGGGATTCAGCCGCCATCCTACAACAAGTCAAACCCGGCGGCCTCGCCGATCTTGTTCTACGCGCTCACGTCGAAGACGATGTCGCTCTCGGCGGTGGACGAGTATGCGGAGACGTTCCTGGCGCAGCGGCTCTCTCAGGTGACTGGCGTTGCGCAGGTGCAGGTGTTCGGGGCAGCCAAGTACGCCGTGCGGATTCAGATCGACCCGACGGCCCTCCAGGCCCGCGGCATCGGGCTCGATGAAGTGAGCGACGCCATTCAGTCGGGGAATCCCAACCTGCCGACGGGGATCCTCTGGGGCCCCCACCGCACGTACACCGTCCGCGCCGACGGGCAGATCCAGAGCGCCCCCGAGTTCCGCACGCTGGTGATCGCCTACCGCAACGGCGCGCCCGTGCGGCTGCAGGATGTGGCCCGGGTGCTCGACGACGTGCAGGACAACAAGAACGCGAGCTGGTTCGACGGCGATCGAGCGATCACGCTCGCGATCCAGCGCCAGCCGGGGACCAATACGGTCGCGGTCGCGGACGCCGTGAAGGAAACGATGAAGGCACTGATGCCGCAGCTGCCGGCGTCAATCGACGTGAACACGCTGTACGACCGGTCGTTGTCGATCCGCCAGTCGGTGGACGATGTGAAGGTGACGCTGTTCATCACGCTGGTGCTGGTCGTGCTCGTCATCTTCCTCTTCCTGCGCAACCTCTCGGCGACGGTGATTCCGAGCCTGGCGCTGCCGTTGTCGATCGTCGGCACCTTCGCGGTCATGTACTTGCTGGACTACAGCCTCGACAATCTGTCCCTCATGGCGCTGACGTTATGCGTCGGGTTCGTGGTGGACGACGCCATCGTGATGCTCGAGAACATCGTGCGCCACATGGAAATGGGGAAAGGCGCGATGCAGGCAGCGCTCGACGGCGCGCGCGAGATCGGCTTCACCATCGTGTCGATGACGCTGTCGCTCACCGCGGTGTTCATTCCCGTGCTCTTCATGGGCGGCCTCATCGGGCGGCTCTTCAACGAATTCGCGGTCACCATCGGCATCGCGATCCTCGTCTCGGGATTCGTGTCGCTCACGCTCACGCCGATGCTCTGCAGCCGCTTCCTGCGCCCGTCGCGCGATGAGCGTCACGGGCGGTTCTACGAGGTCAGCGAGCGTATCTACCAGCGCGTCCTCGGCATTTACGAACGGAGCCTGGTGTGGGTCATGAACCACCGGCCCGCCAGTCTCGTTTTCTCGGGCGGCATCCTGGCCGGCACCATCGCCTTGGCCGTCATCGTCCCGAAGGGGTTCCTGCCGAACGAGGACACAGGAACGATCCAAGGCTCCACGGAAACGCTCGAGGGCAGCTCGTACGACGCGATGGTGGAGCACCAGCTCGCCGTCGCCGAGGTGATTGGACGCAATCCGTACGTCGATCACTACATGTCGCGCGTCGGGCAAGGCACCACGAACCAGGGCCAGATCACGCTGCGGCTCAAACCGCGCAGCCAACGCCCTTCGGCCGATCAGATCGTGCGCCAGCTTCAGCCGCAGCTCGCCGCGATCCCGGGCATCCGCACGTACCTGTCGGTGCCACCCGTGATCCGCATTGGCGGGCGCAATGCGAAGGCCCAGTATCAGTTCACGATGCAGGGCGCCGACATCACGGCGCTGTACGAGAACGCCGCGCGGCTCGAGGCTAAACTGCGGACGAGCCCGATCCTGCAGGACGTGACCACCGACCTGCAGATCAAGAATCCGCAGGTGCAGGTCCAGATCGATCGGGATCGTGCCAGCCGGCTCGGCGTCACGGTGCAGCAGATCGAGGAAGCCCTGTACGACGCCTATGGCTCACGCCAGGTGTCGACGATCTACACCGACAACAACCAGTACTGGGTGATTCAGGAGCTGCTCCCCGAGTATCAGCGCGACGTCGCCGCGCTGCGCCTGCTGTACATCCGCTCGCGAGAGGGGACCCTGGTTCCACTCACGTCGGTCGCCACAGCGACGTCCGGCATCGGCCCGCTCAGTGTGAACCATAGCGGCCAGCTGCCCTCGGTGACCCTGTCCTTCAACCTGGCACCCGAGGTTTCGCTCGGCGACGGCGTGAACGCGGTGCAGCGCGCGGCAGCGGAGATTCTTCCGTCGTCGATCAGCACGGGATTCTCGGGCACGGCGCAGGCGTTCCTGGCGAGCCTGCAGGGCATGTTTTTCCTGCTGATCCTCGCCGTGGCCGTGATCTACATCGTGCTGGGGATTCTGTACGAGAGTTTCATTCACCCCATCACGATTCTTTCGGGGCTTCCCTTCGCCGGCTTTGGCGCCCTGCTCACGCTGCTGGTGTTTGGGACCGACCTGAGCATGTACGCCTACGTCGGTATCATCATGCTGGTCGGGTTGGTCAAGAAGAATGCGATCATGATGATCGACTTTGCCCTCGAGGCCGAGCGGCGCGAAGGCAAGTCACCGCGCGACGCCATCCTCGAGGCGTGCAGCGTCCGGTTCCGGCCGATCATGATGACGACGATGGCGGCGCTGATGGGGACGCTCCCGATCGCGATCGGGTGGGGTTCGGGCGCCGAGTCGCGCCGCCCGCTCGGCCTCGCCGTGGTAGGCGGCCTCGCGTTCTCGCAGCTCATCACGCTATACGTGACGCCGGTGTTCTACACGTATCTCGATGCGTTGCAGCGCCGGCTCAGCAGGGGCGTCGCGGCGGCTCCGGTGCCGGAGCCGGTCTCGGCGGATTAACGGATCGAGAACGACACGCCGATCTGATAGACGAGCATCCGAACCGGCGTCTCCACTCGCTGCACCGTAAAGCTGCCGTCGGAGTTCTCCGTAATCCCGCCCGCGGGCACGTAGCGCACGCGATCGTGCCGCACATCCCGCACGCCCAGGTCGAGCGCGACCCCCGTGCCGCGACGTGAGACGTTGATCAGCAGTCCCGCGCCGAGTTGCGTCACCGTCGTGAAGCGGCCGTTCAAGACGAATACGTCGCTGTCGTAGCAACCGCAGTAGTTGGCGTCGCTGACGGATGACCAGAACATCGAACCGCCCGCAGTGGCGAAGCCGTACGGCCGAATCGGGCCCTGTCCCAACGTGACCTGCGGGCCGAGCGCGAGCGAGCCGATCGACGACGTCGTCGAGATCCCGTAGCCGCGATAGTCCGAGTCGTAAACCAGGTACTGCCCATCGATCCGCAGCCCCAGGCCCGACGAGTGGCCGACGACCGCAAACCCGGTCAGTCCAGCGGCGACACCACCGGTGCGGCGGAATTCCCCCAGCGGCTGCGCGACAACGAGCGTGAGACCGAGACTGCCGCCATCGCGCACCTCGCGCAGCCCCGAGGGATGCCCCGAGCGCTGGCCGAACAGGGAAGACGTCGCCGCCACAAGCGTGAGCGCCAGTCCGGTGATGCGCCGCATAAAAGCCGTCCGAGTGTAGGGTGGTGGAACAACTGGACCCCGGTAAGGCAACGGCTGTGCCATCCGCCCGTGTAGCCCGAAAAGCCCAGCCGGCGCTACGTTTCCGCCGGATTCGCCGCCGGGAGGGCCCGGCGCCGTTTGACCTCAAAAGGGGACATCAACCACCGGGAGGGGGCGTGGCGCAGATCACATACGACGATTTCGCGAAGGTGGATATCCGCGTAGGCCGGATCGTCCAAGTGGACGAATTCCCGCAAGCGCGGAAGCCGGCCTACAAGCTGCGGATCGACTTCGGGGCGGAGCTAGGCGTGAAGAACTCGAGCGCGCAGATCACGAAGCACTATCAGGCGAGCGATCTGAAGGACCGGCTGGTGCTGGCAGTAGTCAATTTCCCGCCGCGTCAGATCGCGACCTACTTCTCCGAGGTTCTAACGCTCGGCGTGATTCTGGGCGACGGGGACATTGTGTTGGTACAACCGGACCGCGACGTGCCCTTGGGCACGCCGATCAGATAGCGGCTCGGCGACTTCAGAATCGCCGCTGCCACCGCGGGACGAGGGAGCCAACCCGGCCACCAACGAGCCACCCCGCGATACCACCCAGCACGCCGTCGGCCACCATGGTCGTGGTGCAGTCGTTCGTCGGATCGCACGACGTGGATTGCGACGCCACGTACACGCCCGCGCCGAACGCGACGAGCGCGCCGAGCACCGATCCCGTCCGCGCTGCCGTGCCACGTTCCCAGATGCCCTCGACCGCGTCGAATGCGATGGGCCCCTCCGGAGCGCTCCCGCCGACCACCGGCGCGATGAGCACGCGACGAAATCCCACGCGCACGACGTAGCCGGCGAGATCCGGCCCGTCTGACAAGCGCAGGTTGACGAGCGCACCCGGTCGAGTGCGTATGAGCACGAGCGCGCGAGGGTCCGGTGCGGTAGAAGCGTCCCGTGCCTCCAGGGTGACCTGTCGCCCTGTGGAAGGCGCCGCGAACGTCGAGTGGCCGCGCGGGTGGAGCCGCAGCCAATTCGGGTTTCCCGATCCGATGACGGCGCCTACCAACCCGCCCACCGCGAGGCCGGCGACGGCGCTCGTCACAGCGCCCTGCGCGCACGTCTTGGTCCCGCCCGCCGTGGGGCACAGCGACGACGCCCTCGACCCGATGGTGACACCCAAGGCCAGGCCAGCGATGCCGCCGTACATCGCGCCGCGCCGCGTCGATCGGCCGCGCAGCCAGAGCGTATCGATCGATTGGATCGCGACGAACGTATCCTGCTCGGCGTAGCCCATGTAGGGACCGAGCAGCACCGCGAGCGAGTTCCAGCGCAGCACCGGACCGGCGGCTCGCCCTCCATCGCTGAGCCGCAGCCGGATGATCTTGCCGAGGGGCACGCGACCGATGGCGGCCTGACGATCTTCGAGCTCGAACGTGGAGCCGAGCTGGGCGGACACCGCGGCGGGGGCCAGGAACCCGAGTGTCGCCGCGAGAACGAGGACGTCAGCGATCCGCGATCGCGTGCGTTCCGGCGCCATAGCGTGCCTCCACGTACTCCGCCAGGATCTTCAAGAACTCGGCGACGATCGCGTCGCCCTTGAGCGTCAGCTTCAGGGCGCCGTCCACGTACACGGGCGCGCGGGGCTCCTCCGCGGTGCCGGGGAGCGAGATGCCGATGTCCGCGTGTTTCGATTCCCCCGGCCCGTTCACGACGCAGCCCATGACCGCGACGTGTAGCTCCTCCGACCCAGGGTAGCGCTCCTTCCAAACGGGGCGCTGCTCGCGCAGGTAGGCTTGGATCTGCTCGGCCATCTCCTGAAAAAACGTAGACGTCGTGCGGCCGCATCCGGGGCACGCGGTCACTTGGGGGGTGAAGCTGCGGATCCCGAGCGACTGCAGGACCTGCTGTGCGACCTGCACCTCCTCGGTCCGATCGCCCTGCGGCCGCGGTGTGAGCGAGACGCGGATCGTATCGCCGATGCCTGCTTGCAGCAGGATGGCGAGGCCCGCGGTGCTCGCGATGACCCCCTTGGTGCCCATCCCCGCTTCGGTGAGCCCCAGGTGCAGCGGATAATCGGACAGCGCGGCGAGCTTGCGGTACACGTCCACCAGGTCCTGCACGCCCGAGACTTTCGCGGACAGAATGATGCGGTCGTGCGGCAGGCCGACTTCCTCGGCGAGCTCCGCGGAGCGCGTCGCGCTCGCGACCATGGCATCCATCGTGACGTCGCGCGCGTCGCGCGGCTCCGCCAGCGCGGCGTTCGCGTCCATCATCTCGGTCAGGAGCTGCTGATCGAGGCTGCCCCAGTTCACGCCGATGCGCACCGGCTTTCCTTCATTCAGGGCGACGGTGACGATGGTGCGGAAGTTGTCGTCGCGCCGCTTCGCGCCGACGTTGCCGGGATTGATGCGGTACTTCGCGAGGGCGCGCGCGCAGGCTGGGTACTTCGTGAGCAGAAGATGGCCGTTGTAATGGAAGTCCCCGATCACGGGCACGTCGACTTGCGCGACGATGTCGGGGACGGCGCGGGCCGCGGCGTCGTTGTTCACCGTCACCCGCACCAGCTCGCTGCCTGCCTGATGCAGCGCTCGCACCTGTTCGACCGTCGCCGCCACGTCGGCGGTGTCGGTATTGGTCATGGACTGGACGACGATGGGATGGGCGCTGCCCACCGGCACGCCGCCCACGGTGACCGTGACGGTGGAGCGTCGGGTGCTCACGGAGGCAAATATACCTCCGGCGGCCGGTCTTAGAAGATCTTGTCTTTCAGCACGACGCGGAGCGACAGCGTCGTGAGGCGCACGCGTCCGACCAGGTCCGCTCCCGCGTTCTTGGAGATGCCCGCGTGCACGCCGACCCACAGTACGTCCGTGTTGAACACGCTGTCGGAGAGCGCGACCGACGTCGGCGGGAGGAGCGGCACCGTCGAGGGCTGCGTCCCCGAGATCGTCCCGTTGGCCGTGATGTAGGGCGTGGTCGTGTAGACGTTCGCCGAATCTTTGGCGAAGTAGACCTGGAACTGGAGCGACCCCGTCCCGGTCGTGTTCTCGATCACCGCAGCCGCCGTCACCGAGACGCTGTCCACACTCGACTTCCCCAATCCGGGGGGAAGGCTGACCTTTTGCGGCGTGATGAACGAGTCGGCGGACACCGCCAGGGCGGTCGCCAGGTTGTAGCGGATCGTGTCCTTGCCGGACGGCTGGATGAAGCTCAGGACGTCCACGTTGAAGATGGCGCGTCCTTCGCCACAGGCCGCCGAGAAAAGCGCGCCCACGACTATCAGTGCGGATGCAGTCGCCCTCATGCCAGCCCCCTAGTAGACCGAGATCGACGTCGCCATCGTGATACCGCGCTGAGTGGCGAACGAATTACTGTGGGTCCAGAACCCGACGTCCAACCCTATGGGCCCGAGCCGCAGGCCGCCGCCCCAGCCGAACTGCATCTTCTTGCGTTGGTCGCGCGACACACCGCCGCGCAGCGCGAACGGACCCATGCGCTGCTCCGCGCCGACGTGGATCACGGTTCCCCGCCCCGAGTTTACGACATCGCCCCCGACCGTCGTCCCGGTGCCCATCCGCAGCGCGGCGTTGGCGATGTAGGTGATGGGGAGCTTCGTCGTGCTCTCGACGTGGTTCTGGAGCAGCGTCGTGCGGAGTGAATCGCCCGCGGCCACGTACAGCACGCGCTGCACCTTCGTGTCCTTCCAGGTGAGCTCGGCGCCGATGTCGTTCACGCCGACGCCGGCCTCGAACGGACCAGAGATCCACACAATGCCCACGTCGCCACCGACACCTTGACCGAAGGGCTTGTTGGACGTGTAGACCGTATCGTCGAGCAGGCCCGCAGGGACCGCGCCGAGGACGGGCGTGCCGGTGGTGAACCCCGCCGGACCCCGGCCGCGTGCGTACGTCGCTCCCATGTACCAGTGCACGGCCGCGCCGAGATAGACGCCGTCGTCCGAGTCATCTCCGCCTGCGCCTTTCGTCAGGCGGCCCGCGTACCCGAGCGTCGGGGCGAACCCGGCTTGCACGACACCGTCGCCCAGCACGCTGTAGGTCGTAGCCGGGCGGACCGAGTCGGCGTCCCTCAGCACGGCTCGCAGCGCGCTATCCAGGGTGAAGCCGACGTCGTACTGCATGAAGCCCATGACGCCGATTTTGAAACCCGCCACGCCGAACTGCACGCCCGCAGGGCGGCTGGTGCTTCCCAAGCCGAACTCCTCCTCCGGAATCAGCACGTTCGCGGCGCCGAGGTCGATGACGAACGCGTTCCTGCCGATGGTGAACTCGACGTCGTTGGTCGGCGTGGGCGCGGCCTTCACCTCGTAGAAGATGGGCGGGTTGAACACCGTATTCAGGAGCGCGACGGGGTTGAACGCCGGGGAATGCGGATCGAACGTGGAATCGTGGCCGAGCTGGTTGATCGGGTGATCGTGAAAGAACTTGATGAGGCCGAGCGGCACCGGGATGGAGAACTTCGGGCCACCCACATCGCGCCGGTTCTTGACGGCGCCGTAGGCGGGGTTGAAGCGCCGCACGTTGCCGTCGCGGCTCAGCGACACCCCGCCCATCCCGATGCGGCGCGCGTCGAACGAGAACTGGGCGCGCGCCGGCCGGGCGGAGGCGGCGGCGAACACGACGAGCGCGACGGCAACGGCTCCAACTCTCACGGGTCACCTCAAAACGGGGAGAAGGCCGCAACAATATAACGTTCGCGCTCCCAGCTATTGGGCGTTGTGAGCGGCGTCACCCCCTTGGAGCGTCAAGGTCACCGTCGTGCCCCGCCCCGGCTCGCTTTCGAGCGCGATCGTACCCCCCCAGCTCTCGACGAGTCGCCGGGCGATCGCCAGCCCGAGCCCGGAACCGCTCGACGTGGTCGAAAACGTGGGCTCGAACACCCGGGGCAGCACGTCCGGCGCGATGCCGCGGCCATCATCCGCGACGCTCACCGTCCGCCCTCCGTCCCGCACGCTGACGATCACGCGCTTCGCATCCGCATTGCGCGCATTCTCGAGCAGGTTGACCAACACCTCCTTTACTTCGTCCTTCCGCGCCAGCGCGCGCGGGGCGCCGTCCGCGGCGCGCACCTCGAAGCGCGCCTCGTCCTTTCCGCCTCGCTTGCTCGATCCCAATCCGTAGAGCTGGACGACTTCGCGCGCCGCCGCGGCGAGGTCCACCGCCTCGAGCGGCAGCTGCTCGGCCGCGGGCGCCCCGAACCGGGAGAATGCGCGCGCGATCCCGTCGAGGCGGTCGATCTCCACGAGGATGCGATCGGCGGTCTCCTGCAGCGTCGTCTCGAAGTTCGCCGCCCCACCTGCTCCGCCCCGTTTCACGCGCTGCAGGTGCTGGATTCCGAGCCGGATGGGCGTGAGCGGGTTCTTGATTTCGTGGGCCACCTGGCGCGCCATCTCGCCCCAGGCGAGCACGCGGGCCGCGCGGGTCAGGGCGGTCGCGTCGTCGAGCGCGATGACGCAGCCGTCGGGGGCGGGGCCGAGCCGGGCGAGCTGCACGCGGATTTGCCGGCCCCCGATTTCGAATTCCTTCTCCTCGATCGCGTCGCCCTTCGCGGCCACGAACGCGTTGACCGCGTGCCACACCGCCGCCCACGCGGGCGCCGCCAGGGGGAGCTCGTCACCCGGCGCGAGCGCCTCGCCCAGCAACTCGGCGGCACGGGCGTTCGCCATCGTCACCCGCAGCGTTTCGTCCACTGCGATGACGCCGGTCGCGACGTTGGCAAGGACCCGGGCGGTACGTTGACGCGCCTCTTCGATCGCCGCCTGACTGCGCCGCACGTCCGTGGCCATGCGACCGAACGCCGAGAGCACCGGCTCGAATTCGCGCGGTGACCCGGGGGGGAACGCCGCCGGCTCGCTGCCGCGCCCGACCGCGAGCGCCGCGTCACGCAGCGCTGCAACCGGTTTCGCCAACCCGGCCGCGGCCAGCCCCGCGAGATACACCGCCGCCCCTAACCCGACGAGCGTGGAGAACACGAGCGCGAGCGCGAGGTCTTCCTGCTGGCGGCGGACCCGCTCGTCGTCCACCAACTGCGGCGCAGCGAGGATCGCTTGCTCACCGCTCGGGCCCCCCGACACCAAGCGGTAGCCGACGCGTGTCGGCCGACCGGCGGTGCGGGCGTCGGTCGTGAGCTCGAGCTCGTCTTCGAGCGTCAGCAGGAACGCCGGGGGTGCGAGGAACGGGTCGACCAGGCCCAGCTCGCTCAACACCGGCGAGCTGGTACCGACGAGGCGGCCCCGACGATAGAGCCACAGCTCCGCGTTGAGCCGGCTTCCCAGCTCCAGGACGGCCCGTGGGATCGCGTCGGGGCGGTCACCAGCGATGGCCCCGGCACTCGCCACCGCGTCACGCAGGGTCTGGCGGATCAGCAGGTCCCCGGAGCGGCGCGCCTCGTCGGCGAGGCGGGCGAAGCTCCAAGCCGCGAACCCCAGCACCGGCAAGACGACGAACGCGACGAGGGCCGCCGTGAGGCGCGCGCGGTAACTGGTGCGCAACGTCGTCAGCACGCCCGGCACGCGCGGCCGCCAGCCCTCCGCCACGACGAGCGCGAACAGCCAGACCGCCGCGAGCAGGGCCACGTCGAGGAGCACCACCAGCGCACCGCGCACCACCAATGCCAAGGGACTGCGCAGGTCGACTCGTACATGGACGTGGCGCACGCCCTCGGGAAGATCCACGCGCCGCTCGCCCCGCGCCGCCCAACCGACGCGCCGCCACGTGAGCCGCGCCCCTGGCGAGTTGGCAGAGCTCAAATCAGGGAGCGAGAGAGAGATGGCATAGGGCGGCTCGACGCCTGGGTCGCCGCGCAGGAAGCGGGCGGTGCGATCCGGGGGGAGGAGGCGGCTGCGCGGCCCTACTGCAACCGTGAGCACGTCCCCGCCGGCGAACGGCATCACCAGCACGTAGTGGACGCCAGGCACCCACTCGACGCGCTCGATCCGCGGCCCCACCCCCGCGGCGGGCGCGGGCGATGCTGCGAACGCGGCCGGCACCGCCGCCGGGAGGTCGAGCGTCGCCAGGGGCAGCTCGGCGATCGGTCGGCCGCTCGGATCCCACAGCTGGAGCAGCGCGGGGTAGTCCTCTGCAACGAGCGGAGAGCCGACCCACAGCGCGTACAGATCGCCGGCGGTGTGGGGCTGTGCCCGGGCCGAGACTTGCTGGCCGAGACGCTCGAGCAGGGCGACGGCCAGCTCGTCCCCTTCGCGCCCGAGTCGTCGTGCGTCACGCTCGGCGAGCTGCAGGCGCCCCTCGACCGCAGCGCCCCACGTGATCAAGGCCGCGGCCGTGCCCGCGACGACGGCGATCCCAGGGAGCGCCCACCGCCGGGGAGCCGGGAGAATCACGCCTCCGAGCGCCGGCAACCACAGGAACGTGTACCACTCGGGCCACGCGCCGTACGGGCTCCACAGCCACAGGCCGCTGATGGCGGCGAGTCCCGCCCACGCACACGCCGCCGGAAGAAACCACGGCACGCGTGACGGCTCCGTCGATCCGCGGACTAACGCGGCGGCCAGGAGGATGAGCGCCATGGCGGTCACGGCGAGCGCCCCCTGCCACGACAACCACAACGCCATGCTGACGCCGCCGGCCGGAGGCGCTATCCCGCGCCCGAAGTAACGGACCAGATACGGCGCGGCGAGCACGAGGAAGACGGCCGCCGCGGCGGTCCACCAGCGGCGGCGCAGACCGCGGCGCCACAGCACGCTGGCTGCCAGCAACACGAGGATTCCGACCACCATCAGCGAGCCCGCCGATGCCCCGACCAGGCTCGCGACCGGACGGTAGAACGTGGCGGGCGAGAAGAGGCCGGCTGCGTCAACGCTTGGAAGCAGCGGCGAGGCTCGCAGCACGACCCATGCGCCCGCGAGCACCACGCCCCACCGGCCCGCGCCCGGAGCGGCGGCGGCCAGCAGCAGGACGAGCGCCAGCGCGAGCGCGACGCCGGCGAGGCGCGCGGTCCGCGCGAGCGCGGCGAGCTTCGCGTCGCCTTGCGCCGGGGAGATCGTGAGGACCGACAGGAGGGTATCGCCGTGCTCGCAGCCCGACGGGCAGATATCGAAGACGCGCTCGTCGCGCGGCCCGAAGCCGGGGCTGTAGAACTGCAGTCCCACGCCGTGCGTGCGCTCGAACGCGGCACCGACGGTCCGATCCTGGTCGGGCATCGCCGGCGCCGCGCTCAGCAGGACCGTACCCACGGCGACTCCGATGGGCGTCTGGCGCCGGGCCTCGAGCAGCGCGTAAAATGGAGTGATGACGGCTCGCAGCTCGGGGGCGGTGTCGGACGCCGGCACGGCGCGGTGGCGGCCCGCCCAAGCGAAGAGCGTGCCATTGGGTTCGATGATGGCGACGCCCCGCTCGATCCCGACGGGCCCCGCGGCGGTGGCCCGCGCCAGCTCCGGAAACGCCGCCTCCCGCGGCAACAACGCCGCGGTCGCCCCACGTTCGGCCAATCGCCTGGCTTGCGCCATCGCGGCAGCGAGTGTGGACTGCAGGGCGCGAGAGGCGGCCGTGACACGCGCCTCTCGAAACGCCGGCCAACAACACTGGATCCGTCCGACTCGCACGGCACCCGTGACGAGTACGACGCCCAGTGCGAGGCTCGCCGCTGCAGCAGCCATGGCGAGCGGGTGGAGCGGCCGGCGCGCCGCGAGCGCGACCGCGGCGAGCCCCGCGACTCCCGCCACCCACGCCCAGGCAGCGGCGCTGCCGCGCAGCCACTCGGCAGCGGCAAGGGCGGCGAGCACCCCGGCGATCACGACATGACCCCCCCGCAGCCGCTGCACTTGAAGGTCCTCACTCCCGAGGCCGTGCGCGCCGCCCTGGCGCGCGACTCACGTCTCCTGGTGCCCGTGGGCACCTGCGAACAGCACGGGCCCCACCTGCCGCTCGGCTGCGACTCGATCATCGTCGAGCGCCTCGCGGACGACCTCTCCGCGGCGTTCGGCATCGTGCGCGCGCCGACGATCGAATACGGCGTCAACACGGCTACGAAGCGTCGCTACCCCGGCAATGCCACTGTGCGCCGCAAGACGCTGCACCGTTGGATGAACGACTTGCTGGCGTCGTGGGAGGAGGCCGGCGTGACCGCGTTCATTATTCTGACCGCGCACGGCCACGATCCCCACCAGGAAGCGCTCTCGACCCTGCGCACGCGGCGGGCTCGCATCTTCACCGCCGATGTGTTTTCGCTCGACTTCACCGGCCACCTGGACGACCCGGCCGGCCCCATGCACGGCGGCGAGCTCGATACGTCGCTGCTATTGCACCTCGCGCCGCAGCTCGTGCAGATGCCGCTCGCGCAGGACTTCGTCCTTTCCGGCCGGCAGCGGGCCCGCTACCGCCGCGGCGCCACCGGCTCACTCCCGGCCCTGTCACCCGGGTCGCTCGGCCGGCCCACGCTCGCCTCGGCCGAGAAGGGCGCGCGGCTCTACAAGATGATCTATGAGTGCCTCGCCACGCGAGTTCTCGGAGCGACGGCCGCATGACGGGGTGGCTCCTGGCACTGGCGATGCTGCAGGCGACGCCGCTCGATGAGGGCACGTTCGTGGTGCGGGAGGACACGCTCGAGGTGGCGCGCGAGTCGTTCCGGCTGGTGCACGGCCGGCTGGCGCGCGGCGGCGTCGGGTGGACGCTCGCCACCACGATCCGGTACGACCGCACGCGGCCCGTCGTGGTGCTGGCCCCCATCCTCGACGTCAGCGCCGACACGCTGCCCGCCACGCTCCAATACGACGTCGCGGACCCCCGCCAACCGGTGCGGATCCTGGGCGAGCTGGGTCGTGGCCGGTTCACCGTGCGCTTCGTCGCGCGGGCCACCGAGCGGGCACGCGAGTTCCCGGCCGGTGGGCGCCCCGTCGTGCTCGACGACTCGGTCTTCGCGTTGTACCTGTTCGCCGCCTGGCGGGCCGCCGCCGAACCGAGCCAACTCACGGCGATCGTGCCCCGCGGGCTGCGTCGCGAGACGGTCGAGGTCCAGGACCAGGGCCT
>Ga0070704_100000216_pt1 | contig 24103 bp, 18 predicted proteins | sample KBSK5252metaG_FD_65467 | JGI IMG/M metagenome (GOLD analysis project Ga0070704, IMG submission 65467) | Corn, switchgrass and miscanthus rhizosphere microbial communities from Kellogg Biological Station, Michigan, USA - KBS K5-25-2 metaG | ecosystem: Host-associated > Plants > Roots >...
GGACCGGACGACGTGTTGTCCGCGGGAGCACAGGCGCTGCCTGCTGCCAGACCGATGACGGCCAGCACGGACACGAGACAAAAGACGCTGCGCATGGGCGGCATCATCGCGCACCTGGCTATGCGGCGCCAACATTCAGATCATGATGACTGCGCGCCGATGGTCCGTCAGTGTTCCTGCCGGGCTCCGGCGTGTAGACATCAGCCTTGGCCGGTCGGGCCGAACGGACATTTGGACGTGCCCGAGGAGATGGCGATGATCCGCCCGCCGTTACGCAGCCTTGGGACGGCCGCTTGGGTGACGAAGAACGGCCCCTGGGCCTTTCTGTGTCAACATTTGCGTCCAACCAAGGCGATGTCCGAGACATCGCTTGGCAGGTAGCCGTGCACCGACCAAGCGATTCGAAGCCGGTCGACGGTCCCGAGCACATCGTTGGGTCCGCGAGAGCCGCTTACATTTTGGTGTATCGGGCCATGACGAAGCTGTACAGGCCGTAGGTGACGATGCCCAGGCATGCGGCGATCAGCAGCGCTGCTCCGTAGGGTTGGCCCCAAGTGTTTTCAAGGCGCCGTCGATTCCTGTCGCCTTGTCCGACTCCGTACGAATGGCCGCGACGGTGACCAGTATTCCGGCCCCGGCGATGGCCAGGCCTTTGGCGACGTAACCCACCGTGCCCAGTCGCCGCACCGAGTCGCTGGTCGCCGAGAAAGTTTTGACTGGCTCCCCTGTAGATGTGATATCCGCCCACCGCGACGATGACGACGCCGATGAGTGTGACAGTGCCGGCGCCTGTCTGCATCAGGCGTGCACTGATCCCGGAGTTCTGCTCACCGGTGGCCTTTCCGGCTCCCCGGGCGAATCCGAATGCGGAGTACGCGAGCGCGAAATAGACGACCGCGAGTGCAAAAGCTTTCGCCCGATTCAGGACTTCCGACGCTGCGCGCTGCGATTTCGCGTCGGTCGAACGGCCCACCGTTGTCTCGACGAGCCGCCACAGCGCCATCACTGGGAAGGCGAGGGCGGACGAATCGTTCGAAGGTGCTGTTCTGGACGATCTCTGTCGCGGTAGCGGTCGAGGCGTGGTCAAACATTGGGGCGTCTCGTCAACCGGTCGGGACAATCATCGCCCGGCCGCCACTGCCGTCCAGGGTGGGCGAGGCTACCTGGCTCTGGGCATCGCTGGTGGGCCTTGCTTGCCGGTGAAGGCTTCTCGAGCTGTCTCACGGGTTGTGGAGTCCGGGCGCGCGGTGTCGTCGATTTGCGTGTCCGGGTCAATCTTGTTGGCGCGGTCGAATTCCTGGTTCAAGGAACGTGAACTCCAGGTACCGGCCAACGTCGACACCGACCTGTGCGAGCAGGTTGCCACCGGTCTCGGTCTGTCTGCCCCGAAAGGCAAACCCGCCGAGAACGTCGCCGTCTCGCCCGCGCTGGTGCAGATCTTGGGCGAGCCAGGTCGGATCGACGGACGCAAAATCGGGATCATCGCCGATGCGGGCTTCGACCTCGCCGGCGTTTCCAAGTTGGTGAAAGCTACAGCAGCACTTGGTATTACCGCATTGGTGATCGCGCCGGTCGGTGGGGTGCTGAAGGCAGGCTGCCGCACGGTCACCGTCGATAGAGCGCTGGCCACGGCGCGGTCGATCGAGTTCGACGCGCATGGGGCGACGGCGGCGCTGTGCTCAAGTCTGCGCACATCTCCGGCAAGGACCATCGACGTGGCCGAGGACGTTGACAAGGCCTTCACTGCGAATCTGGCGGGCGCTGGGTCTGCATCGGGCCTGGGACCGGGTCGCCAAAGTCATTTCGTCCGCCGCCCCGCCCGCCGCCTGACCATCGTCGCATCAAGTCGCGGGCGACAACTTCGAAAGTTAGGACTAAGACGATGACCGTGACTAGAGACGTAGCTGCCACGCGGCAGCGAGTATGGGATGTCTTGGCCGACGGATGGACCTACTCAGGATGGGTCGTCGGGAACAGCCGAATCCGCGCCGTCAGTCCCGACTGGCCCGCGCCCGGTGCGCGCATCCTGCACTCCATCGGGACCTGGCCAGCGGTGATCGACGATGAGACCGGCGAGGAACTCGTGCTGCTGGCGAAGATCAGGCCGACGGCTGAGGCGCGGATCACGATGCAGCTCACCGACATTGCCGGCGGTTGCCGCGTCGCCATGACCGAGGTCGCCGTGTCGGCGCCGTTGCGCTGGGTACCCGATAGCGTGCAACTGACGGCGGTGGCGCCGCGTAACCGCGAGTGCACGTGGCGGTTAGCGATGATCGCAGAAAACGCTGACCCCGACGCCCTCGGATAGCAGTACCTAGGACGTCGTCTTCATTCGGTCGAGCAATTCGAGGGCGACGTCGCGCACTTTGATGTTGCGCCGTTGGGATTCGTCCACCAGTCTGGCGAACGCCTCATCTGGCTCGCAGCCGTGCAACGCGATTAGAGCGCCTTTGGCCATGTCGATGTCGGAACGCGAGAGCAGTGCTGTCTCAAGCTGGGTGACAGTTTCTCGGGAGTGCTGCCAACGGCCGGCGTTGCTGATCGCTTGACCGGCGGCGACCGTGTACAGGCGCATGAGTTGCGCGTCGAACGGATCGAACGCGGTCGCGGTGTGGCTGTAGATGTTGAGCGAGCCGACGAGTTCCTGCTCCTTATCCAGGCCGGCGATCAGCAGCGGAACCGACAAACTCGCGCGGATCCCGACTCGCTGGGCGGCCTCAACGAACTCCGGCCACCGTTGATGTGCTTCGCCGATAACCGCGCGCACCGGCGCGCGCTGCCACGCGGCTTCCAGGCACGGCCCCCGGCCCGACGCGTACTGATGGAGATCGAGTTCCAGCGCCTGCTCATTGGTGGCGGCCGCGGTACGGGCATCAGGCCACGACAACACGGTAATGCTGACGGCGTCCGCACGCGGGATCGCGGCGACTGCGGTCTCGGCGACCCGCGCCACTATATCGTCCAGGGGCTCTTCGGCGGCGAAGAGATCTCGAAGTCCCTCGATCGCGGCCGCGGTAGTTACCAGCCTGGCCAATGGTGCCAGCAGATCAACACTCATGATTCGTGCCCTTCAAAGCATGCGATAACCGCTGCTACGGGCACACTGTGACCTCACCCTATCCCAAAAAACCACTCGGCATCGCTCATTGCCCGTCGGCGATGAGAGTGTGGTCGATGAGTCGCTTGATGCCGGAGAAACCAAACCCTCGCCAGTAGCCAGTGGGATTGACCTCCAGAAGCTGTGCGGAGCCGTGGGCGACGATGCGCGGTTGGACAACAGCCCGATTCCACCGGCGAGCGGGAACATCAGCGCGGCCGTCAGCACGCCGGCTAACAAACAGCACCACGCCAACTTCGCGACGGCTCTCGAGGCCGGTTGGCGCTCCGGCATGCGCACACAGTAGTAAAGCGTTGTGGCCCGAGGGATCACATCGCCGCACAGAGTTATCACAGTGTCAGCGGATTGTTGCGATGGGGAGACTCGTGCGAACAGCTGATGCCCGTGACCCAGCGGGACACTGATTGTAGACGAGCACGTCACGGTCGTATCTCAGCCATCCATATCGTGGATATCGGCTGATGATGGTGATGGAATCGGTCGGGGATGCATTTAAAGAACGGTGGGATGCATTTATGACGTATGGCGGGTACGGGGGCGGTCAGCCCGACCCGTTCGGTCCGGACCCCTTACGCGGTCCGCCAAGCACCCAGGGGTTCAGCCCTCCGCCGGTCACGCAGGGCTTTTCCCCGGGTCAGGGATTCCCGCCGCCGTCGGGTACGCCTCAGCGCGAAGTCAACACGTTGGCCACTTTGTCGATCGTCTTCGCGTTTGTGTTCGCCCCGGTCGGTGCGGTCCTGGGCCATCTGGCGCTCTCCCAGATCAAAGAACACGGTGAGCGTGGTCGGGAACGCGCGATCGTCGGGCTCACCCTGTCGTACGTGATCCTCGTATTAGCCCTAATTGCGCTGCTGATCTGGCTGGTGACTGCCAACAGTTCGAAGTCGCCGTCGGTGCCCGGGTCAACCACGGCTTCGCAGACCACGACGGGCGCCGCGCCAGCGCCACCTCCGCGGACGACGGTGATCACGCCGCCCCCGGCGCAGCGCCCGACGGTCAGAGTGGAGCAGCTTCGGGTAGGCGACTGTGTGGAGGTTCAGCAGACCGAGCCTGACCCCAACAAGGGGCCCGACACCAATGTCATCCTTATATTTCCGGTTCGATGCGAGGTCCGCGACGGGGTATTCCGGGTAGACCAGATCTTGTCGACCGATTCCTGCCCTGCGCAGGCACTGTTCAACAGAGAAGAAACGATTTTTGCCTGCATATCGAGTTTTCGAGGTTGATCATGAGGAGGTTGTGTGCACTGACTGACGATCGCCGCGTCGACACTCCAGGGAGGCTTACGGTTCGCTGGCCGAACGCCCGCCGTCCAGGATCGTCGCAGGCCACTGCTGACGAGGTGGTCTGATGCATCCCGGCGGTAACCCATTCGAGCCGCAGTCGGCAGATCCGTTCGGCCCATCGCCACCAGCGTCGGCGCCACCGGCCACAGGTCCGTTCGGGCAGGGCGCTTCGACCGGCCTGGGCTACGGAGCAACACCGTCCCCCGACTACAACACATTCGCGGTGCTGTCGCCGATCTTCGCGGTCGTGGTGCCGCCAGCCGGGGTGGTGCTCGGGCATCTGGCTTTGCCCCAGATTCGGCGCACCGGTGAGCGGGGAAGTGCGGCGGCCATCGCCGGGCTGGTGATCGGCTATCTGATGTGCGTGCTGTTGATCGCCGCCCTCATCTGGTGGTTGACCAGCGATTCCGGTTCTAACACCACGACCGCGTCAAACTCGCCGACCGACTCCACCTACCAGGTACCGTCGACCATCCACGGGTCCACGGTGACATCGATGGCCCCGCCGAGCACTATTCCGCGGATCAAGCTGGACCTCGCCACGGTGCCGATAGGCGCGTGCGTGGAAATCCAGTTGCGCAGCGACGAAGGCAGCGACGCGCTGGATCTGTTCAAGGTCGACTGCGAGCACAAAGAAGGGGTGTACACCGTCACAGCGCGGGTCCCCGCCACCTACGATTGCCGTTCCGTTTACGTCGCCGCGCCGCCGGACCATTCGTTCGCCCTGTGCCTGAACCCCTACTGATGCCGATGAACACGCCCGAAGCGATCACCCACCTGCATCAAACGCGAATGCCGGGGTGGTGAACGTGGGCCAACCAAATCCGTTTGACTTCAGCGACTTCGGGCCGCCGAAGCGCCCGAGTGTCCCGGCCCCGCCCTCCGGGTCGGGGGGGCCAGCGGCGGCGCAGCCGCAGGGCGGTGACGGGTTTTCGACCGGCTTTGATCCATGGGCGAATCAGCCGAAGGCACAGTCGTGGTCGCGACAGGAGGGGGTGCTCGGTCGTCAGTCTGGCGCACAGGATGCTTTTGGCCACGCGACCAGCGCGGAGATGTTGGCGACCGCTGGCCCGCCACTGAAATGGTGCGCCGTCACGCTGCTGCTGGCAGTGGCCGGGGTGGTGCTCGCCGTCATCAGCGCCGCCTCGGGTGGTGGCGTACTGGTACCCGCGCTGGCGGGCTGGCTACTGGCCGGGCCGCTCGCGATCGGTGCCCTGGCCGTGTACACCCGCGTCGATACCCGGAGGCGCAGCGAGTCGATCTATTCGGCGCCGCGCTGGACCGCCACTTTGTACTGGGCGGTGCTGGGCGTGTGTCTGGTGGGCATCGCGTTGGGCGCGTGGCAGATTGCGCTGTGGGCAGGCAGGCAGTAGATGGCAGTGGCTCAGCGAATCAGACTGTCCAGCAGAAGTATTGGGCCGCTGCTGAGGCTCATTGCCGTCGCCATGCTCATCGGTGCGATGGCCGGCTGGGCGGTTACGGCCGCACACGCTGAGCCGGCCGGCGGCGGCGCCAAGCGGTTCGGCGCCTGCCTGGCCTCCCAGAAGGCCGGGGATCTACTGTTGCTTTTCGACGAGTCGAGCAGCCTGCGGAGCACCGACCCGCAGGCCGCGCGGGTGCAGGCGGCCCGTTACCTGCTGCAGGCGCTGGGCAAGTACGCCGACCGGGTCGGCGCGAACCTCGAGGTAGCCTCCGCTGGATTCTCCGATAACTATGCGCCCGAACACAATTGGACCAAGCTCACAGGGTCATCGGCCGATCAGCTGGGTACCGAGTTGGCGAGCATTGCATCCAAAAACACTGGTATCGACACCGATTACTGGCTGGCCCTCGACGGCGCGCGTCAGGAGTTGGCGTCGCGCGGGCCAGGACCCAACGGCGGGCAGCGCTGCCAGGCGATTGCTTGGTTCTCCGACGGCAAAATCGATTTCACCCCGCGGCCCACGTCCAAGCCCTATGCCGACGGCGTCAGTCTCGACAGCCCCACCGGAATCGACGACACCACGAAACGTGCGGTGGACTCGATCTGCCGGCCTGGCGGCCTCGCCGATCAGTTGCGTTCCAGCGGCATCATCATGCTTGGAATCGGCCTAGGCGCGACCAAGACACCCAGCGACTTCGACGTGATGTCGGCGATCAGCACCGCCCACGGACTCAACGGCTTGGCCTGCGGGAAGATCACGGATCCGGTCCCGGGTGACTTCTATCCGGTCTCCAACATCGACGACATGCTGTTCGCGTTCGACGCGCTCAACCCCGATCCCGGCACCGCCCAGCAAGGCCCGGTGTGTCAGCTCCAGGTGTGCCCCGAAGCGCGGCACAACTTCGTGCTGGACCGCTCGATCAAGTCAGTCAACATCCTCGGCTCCGGCGGCGTGGCCGGTGTCGTGCCGTACCTGATTTCACCGTCCGGCGCGACTCTGGAACTGCCCAAGAAAGACGGTAGGGACACTGCCGACATCGACGGTGTGCCGGTGACCTACGAGTGGCAATCCGAGTCGGCGCAGACGATTTCACTACAGAACAACGGCGGCCCGCATTGGGCAGGGCAGTGGGCCATCGTCTACGTCGACACCACCGGCCAACACCCCGACGCCGTGTCGAGGGTGAGCATTCACATCACCACCGACATCTTCCCGGCACTCAGCGGCGCGGACAAAGTGTCGTGGCGCAGCGGTCAGGTGGTCAAGGACCTGACATTCGGGCTCGTCGACGGGCAGGGTAAGCCGATGCAGCCCACCGACCTGGCCGGCACCGCGACGATGTCGGCGGCGCTGGTGCCCGACGGGGCGGCACCCATCCCGCTGCTGGCGTCGGTTGCCAAGGACGACATCACCAAACCGGTGGACGCCGACCTGACGAAGGTGAACCCGAGCCATGCTGTATTGCGAATGTCGTTGGTGATCACCACCGCACCGGCCACCGACCCGTCCGGCGCGCAGATCGCACCCGGTACCGAGCTGTCACCCCAGGACGTCGACGTACCGGTGCAAATCCTGCCCAAGCTGGGCCTACCCATACCCGGAGAGCGGATCGACTTCGGCACCGTGCTGGCCACCAAAGGCGCAACCGCACCGCTGAACATCACCGGCCCGGGTTGCGCCTGGATTGCCGACACCGACGCCGCCAAAGTGGTAGCAGCGCCCGACGACATCGGCACCGCGCGGGTCACCTCCACAGCGAACTCCGCGCAGAACTGCTTGAAGGTGCAGGCCGGGCAGACGGGCCAGCTGCAGGTGACGCTGCGCACCGACCACGACGGACACGGCGGCCTGACCGGCACCGTGCCGGTACACGTTGCGGCGCTGGACAATCCAAGCGATGCGCAAGTCGTCGAGGTCCCGTTTGTCGCGTCGCTGATCAAGCCGCTGAACACCACGAACTTCGTGCTGGTGCTCATTGCGGCGCTGTTGCTGGGGCCGGGCATCCCGCTGGCGCTGCTGTACGCGTCGAAGTGGTGGGTCAGCAAGATACCCGACACACCGATGCTGGCCGAGCGGATCCCGGTCGAGGTGAGCAATGACGTGGTGCTGCGCGACGGCGAGCCATTCGCGATGGTCGACACCGACCTCATCCAGCCGGTACCCGGGCTGGCGGGGGGCACGCGCAGGCTCACTGTGCAAGGTGTGACGCTGACCGCGACGATGGGCCGCAGCCCGTTCGGCGCAGGGTATGTGATCGTCGACGCCGACGGCGTCGTCAGCGTGGGCTCGGAACTGCCTGCATCCGACCCAAGCGGACTGCGGGCAGTGCTGCCGCTGGCTGTGCACAACAAGTGGGTGGTGTTGCACAATCCCCGCGGGCCGGCGAACGTCGCCGACGTGCTGCTGTTGGTCGGCGGCCGCACCGACATCGCAACGCGCGAACGACTCTATGAAGATGTCGCACGGCGACTACCCGAGCTGCTCAACGGGCTGCGGTTGCGTGCTGTGCAGGCGGGGCTGGCTGCGGCACATGGCGAACCGGGACAAGGGGTTTCGCCGTTCGGCGAGGCGGGTCCCGGTGTGCCAGTGGCGCATGATCCGTTTCAAAGCACCGGACCGAGCAGGAGCGGTTCGCCCGGCGCGGGGTTCAGCGCCGCTCCGGACTTTGGGCCGCAGAGCGGTGCCGCACACCCTCAGCGTCCCGCGCGCTATGACCCAGATCCGTTCGACCCGTTCAGGGAAGGAAACTGAATGCGACGATTCCTGGTAGTGGGATGCGGTGGTTCCGGCGGTGCCACGTTGGCGTTCATCATGGACCAGCTGCGCTTCGAACTGCACGCCGCGGGTATCGACAAGCTCTTGGCGGGTTGGCAATTCGTTCAGATCGATGTGCCAAGCGCACCCGAGACCGGCCCCGAGGGATTGGCGAACGTCCCCGAGCAGGGCGGCACCTACATCGGGTGCGGCCCGCAGGGCAGCAGTTACGCGATCCTCGATGCGGCGGTCTCGCAGCGCCTCGGCTCCGAGTCGGCATTGGACACCGTCGCCACCTGGGCGCCACGCAACCCTGAGGAGGTGGCTATCCCGATCTCGGCCGGCGCGGGCCAGTACCGCGCCATTGGGCGAATGATCACGCTCAGCAAGGCCACCGAGATCCACAACCGCCTTCAAGCTGCGTGGGATGCGCTGTACCGGGTCGAGACGATCTCGGAGATGTCCACCGCCGACGTGCCCGGCATGGGGACTTTCGACCCGAACGAGCCGCCCCTGGTTCTGGTGGTGTCGTCGATGGCCGGCGGCGCGGGCGCGTCGATGGCGTTGGACGTATGTCGGCTGCTGACCCTGGTGTCGGGCTTGGATCCCAAACTGATGGGGGTGTTCATGGTGACCCCCGACATCTTCGATTCGTTGCCGCAGAGCTCCATCATCGGGGTGCGCGCGAATTCGCTGGCCATGCTGGGTGAGATCGTGGCCAGCCAGGCCGGCTCGGCGCGCGAACACGACGTGCGGCTCATGCGGGCGCTGGGCCTGCACCACGGCGAGGGGGAGCCGATCCCGTTCGCGCGGGTGTTCCCGGTGGGCCGATTCATCGGCGCGGATCGCACGCTGTTCGGGGATGGTTCGCAGTGGGCCGTCTACCGCGGGCTGGCGCGCGGCCTGGCCGGGCTGATGATGAGCGGCGCGGCCAGTGACCAGTTCGTCTCTTACGACCTCGGCAACACCGCTTCCCCGGAGGGGGACAGGGACCTGCTGGGGTGGGGCATCTCGGCGTGGGATGTACTGCCTTGGGGCACTTACGGATTCGCCAGCCTCAGCATGGGCCGCGACCGCTACGCCGAGTACGCCGCGCAGCGGCTGGCCCGCAGTTGCGTGGACAAGCTGCTGTTCGGGCATCTGCAGACGGGCAATCCGGCGTCCAGCACCGAGCAGCTCGATTCGCTGCTGGGCAGCCAGTGGCAGGCGCACTGCGGCGAGCTGGGACTGCCGCCGAATCCCGGCGACGAGCAGACCCGGGTGGGCGTTCTGGGCCGCTGGATCGGCTCGGACGCGTTCGCCGCCGAGTCGGTGGCCGCCACCGTCAACGGGCTCATCGATCGCCAGCTGCGGGGCTACCTGCCCAACCCCGAGGGCATGACCGCCGAGCAATGGGTGCCGATCTTCCGCCAGGCCGTCCTCAACCGGCGCAGCGAGCTGCTGCGGGCGTGCGCCGATGCGGCGTACAACATGGCGTTCAGCTGGCACCGCGAGTTCGTCGATCGGCTCGAACACGTGGTGGGCGGAGCGATCGCGTCGTTGGGCCTGCCCTACGCGCGGGAGATGGTGGATCGGCTGCGTCGCCATATCGACGACGTGCTGGCCCCGGGCGTGGCGCAGCTCGGCACGATGGGCCCATCGGACATCGTGGCGGTGCCGCCGCAGGTCGATGCGGCACTGCGCTCGCTGCGCGGGGTGATGTCCAACGCCGATCAGGTCCTGGCAACGGCGCTGGACGGGTTCCGCGCGAGCGTGCGGCGCCAGCTGTTCGCAGACGCTGCCGCGCGGATCGGCGATGTGATGCGGGTGATGGGCGCGGAGATGTTGGCGCCGCTGCGCGAAGCGCTCGGCGAGGCCATGGTGTTGCTTGAGAAGGCACGCGCGGAGCCGCCGAGCGATGTCGGGCTGGCCCGGCTCGCCACCGATCAGTACGTAGCCTGGCCGGCCGACGCCGACGAGCTCGTGCCTGCGCGATTCGCCGAAGCCAACAACGAAGTGCTACTGATCAGCTCGTCGGCGTTCAAGGGCCGCTACGAAATCGATCTCCCCAAGGCGGTGGCCGGCACCAGCGCGATGGTGCCGCTGCGCACCGCGATCGACGACGCCACCAGCCGGGTGATTCTGGGACGGTGGCGCACCACCGGTGGCGTTTCCGCACCAGGGGGTTTGATCGAGCGCACCGCGACATGGGTGACGCGCGCGTTGGGCACCGACCCCGAGACGCGTCGGCCCCGCGTGCCGTCGATGGCTCAGTTCGACGTGCACACCCGTCCCACGGAGCTGCTGACACGAGCCCGCCTCTATGTGGGCCGGCCGGGGGAGGCGTTCGAGGATTTCTGCAAGGTGTCGCTGCGCGACTTCGTGCAGGGTGCGGGCGCCGCGGAATCGGAGTTGGCCACGCGCCGCCGCGATATCACCACGAAATTTGCTGAGGCGCTGTCGCTGGCTCGGCCGTTGGCCAGCGTGAATGACGAAGCGTTGCAGCGGGTGCATCCGGGGCAGCAGACCGAATACCGTTACAAGTTCTCCGAGGTTCCCTTCGCCGGCCAGCCGGTTGCCGACGCGCTGTTCGAAGTGCTGCGCAACAACCCGCGTATCGACCAGGCCACCAAGGACAACTACCACCGATCGTTGTCGGATGAGGACAGCGTCACCCGGGTGGACATCTTCGGGTCCTACCCCAATTATTCGCCGCTGGCGTTCGACTCGGTGCTCAAGCCGGCCGCGGCGCAGTGGGCCCAGATCGCCGGGCCCGGCCGCGGGACGTTCTGGCGCTACCGCCGTGCGCGCCCGTTGCCGGCATCCCTGCCGATGACCGATGACGAGCGCCGGGCCATGACCGCCGGATGGTTCCTCGGGCAGATAGTGGGCCGGATTCAAATTCCGCAGTCGCCCTACACCGAAGCAGTCCGCATTTATGACGCCGACGCCGGGCGCTGGTTGAACTTCCCCAATCCGCTACTGACGCCGCCGTCGGCGTTCATCGCTACCTATGACTGGCTGCCGGCGGTGCTGGAGAGCATCCTGCTGGCGATCGCCCAAACGCACGAGCCGCCGGTCATGCGCTCGCTGCGGCCCTACGGCGTGCTCCGCGAGCTCTACGACCTGCATTCGCAGGACCCCGCCAGCGGCATTGTCGAGTTGTCGGCGACAGACGTGCTGCGCGATTTCTTGGCCACCGGTGCCGCCGCGCCAGGCGTGGCGCCGCGGATCGAGACGATCGCCGCGGCCCAGACGCCCGCCGAGCGCGCCAGCGCCGCCGAGGAGTGGCTGACCACCGTGCGCGACGTCGCCGCGCAGTACCTGCCGGCGGATATGCCCGGTGCAACGCCCGGGGGAGTGTTCACCTCGATACCGACACGGTCGACGGCTTCGAAGACGCCGATCTTCCGTGACCTCGCCCCTGATGTGTTCTGGGCGACCCAATCCCTGATCCGGTTGTTGCAGCGCGAGGCCGCGACGCTGGTCCGGGGCGAGGCGACCGCCGGGGCAGGCGTTCTCGACGAAGGTGGGCCCGTGGTGATCCCGGAGGGCGGAACGTTCTGACGATGTCGATGCCAACCACCTCGCAGCGGGCGCTGACCGTGCTGGTCGTGCCGCGGGCGCAGACCGATGAGATCGTCGCCGTCTTGGCCGACTATTCCGCCGTCGGGCTGCTCGCCACGTTCGCCTGGGTGGAGGCCACCGACGTCGGTGGCGCGTCCACCCCGGCCACCGTGGTACGCGACGGACGCTCGGACCCCATGGTGTTGCAGCAGTTGCTCACGACCCAGCGTTACGACCGGATTCGGCTGGCCGTGTTGGTGCCCATCGAGGCACCGGCGGCCGAGCGGGTGCCGTTGGTGTCCGAGCAGACGATCGAGCGGATTGTGCGGAGCAGCTCGATGGGCGCGCGGATCAGCCTGCTGCGCGTGCTGCTGACGCGGGGGGACACCGCGGCGACGGCACCGGATCCGACTCTGGTGCTGGAGGGCTGGCACAACCTCCTTGTCGCACCGGAGGATTCGGCAAGCCCAGGCCTGGGTGCAGCGCCGTGGGGCCTGATGACCGATCCGCTCGATTTCGCCCAGTGCACCGCACCGGTGATCGCCGGAATTGCCGGGCTGTGGGCGGGGCTGGAGCAGACACCGTTCGACACCGTGGAGATCCTGCCCGGGCAGACCGTGCGCGCGGTTCGGGCCTTCTACCGCCGACTTGACACCACTGAGGTCGAAGAGCGCCTGCGCACTCGGCTCTTCGATCCTGCGGGGCGCCTTCCGCTGCCGCGGGGCGGTCAGGTGCCCGTCGTCTATGTAGAGGACGTTGCGGCGGCCACGCAGACCATGGCAAGGGCGCTGTGGACCAAGCACCGTGATGTGCTGCGCGGACCGCGGATGTCCTCGGGTGATGTTGGCGCCCAGGCGATCTCGATCTGGGCGGCATTGAGGATGTTCTTCAAGTTCATGGGTGCTGCACTGCGCAAGGCGCCGGGGGCGTGGTGGTCCGCGGTGACAGGCTCGCTGTCGTCGGTGCTGGCCAGCACGGTGCAGGGCACGGTGTTCGGCGGTAAGGATTCCGCGTTCGCGGTGGTGACCAGCGCCGAAGTGGCCAACTGGCAGGATTTGGGCCGCAACGCCGACACGCTGAACACCGCGTTGGGCGGAGCGCCGCAGCCGGAACACCTTGCGCAGCAGGACCTCAGGGCATTGTGGGTGGATTTCGTCAACGGGGCGCTCACCCTGGCCGACGGGGGCCGCCGCGCTGCGGGGTTGGAGCCGATCGCAGTGGGTTCCGGGGTCGGCGTGCTCGCCAACGCGGCGGACGTGGTTCCGAGTGGCGCCGAACAGTTTTCGGCGATCCCGACGTCGCTGTCGGCGGTCATCGGGATCAGCTCGGTTGAGCCGGTCGATGTGCTGGGCGCGGCCAACCTGCGCGAGCGTCTGCAACGGGCCTACTCAGATCCCGCGGCCGGGGTGGAGGCGCGCACCGCGGGCACCGACCTGGAAGGTTGGCAAGGGGTTGCGTCGAGAAGCTATGCGTGGCAGGTCAGTTCGATCCTGGCTGACTTTCTGCACCGCGCCCGCGGCGAGGTTGCGCAGCTGGTGGGCCAGATTCAGCTCGCCGCCAGCCGGGTGTCGGCCGACGAGCGCCTGAGGGCACGCCAGCGGGCAGTCAGCGTCATCCTGAAAACGTTCTTCTGGTCGCTGCTGCTGGTACTCGGCGTTCTGGCCGGGATCGCCGCGTTGGGCTGGGTCCGCTGGCCGTTCGCGCTTTGGACGGGCGGGGTGATGCTCGGCCTGTACATCGTGGTGTCGCTGGCGTTGTTCGTGTTCGCACAGCGAGACCTGTTCGCGGAGATGAACTTACGCCAGTCTCAGATGGGTGAGCTGGAGTCGATGCAAGCCAATCTGCGTACGGCCCTGCAGGATGTCAGCCGGCTCTCCACCGCCTACGGGCAGTTGCTGTCGTGGTGCCGGGTGCTGGGAGTGGTGCTGCGGGCGCCGTTCGGGCCGGCGCCGGTGGCGCGGCCCTCACCCGGTCAGCTCTTCGACGGCCTGCCCCGCTCGACCCAACTCGGCGTCGCCGACCCGGGTGAAGAGCAGGCGGCCGACGCGGCGCATGCGATTGAGCGGCGTCTGTACGCGTTGGGCTGGTTGACCCAGCCGTGGCGGGAGCTGGTCAATGAGGCGGCCGCTCGGCTGCGTGAGGAACCCGACATGCTGTTCCGGATGCCCGGCATCGGCACGCAGTCCGGGCTGGATCAGTGGTCCTACGCCGTGGCGTCGGGCCGCGTGCAGCCCGCAGGTGCCGACGCGCTGTGGGGCCGAGTCGAGCAGATGTTCGCCGACGAGCAGAGTCGGGTCGCCGACGACCTCACCGGCACGGTGCTGGTACCCGGCCTCGACCGGCATGTTCCGGTTCAGCAGTTCGGTGCGGGCATCACCGAGCACCGACGGGGGCGGCCCGCGCCGTTCGACGCCTCGCTGTTCAGCCATGCCGCGACGACAGCGGGTCGCTCGGCGGTGGCGATCGACGAGACCGCCGTCGCGCGCGGCGGACTGGGTTACCGCGCGGTGGTGGTGCAGGCGGGTGATGGATTGCCGCCGTACGACTTTGCGATGTTCGAGCCCCGGGTCAGCGTCGCGCCACGCGGTGAGGACGATGCGACACTAATCGGCGTAAGCGAGCGCCGTGACGTTCCGCCTCGTCAGGACATGGTGTTCTAGCGATGCCCGATCCGCAGCACATCGACGTCGGCGATGATCCGCGGCTGGCTGCGCTAATGGCATGGCGCCAACAGCTCATCGATTCCGGTGCGGTGTCACGCAATTCGTTCAAGGAAGCCCACCTGCGCCTGGTGCTGCGCTCGGGCCGCACAGATGTCGCGCAGATCCGGGCCATGCTGCCCGGCTCGGTAGCGGCACACGCCGAGGATATGGCCCGGCTGCTCGCCGACCTGGAGACCCAAAGTGGCCGCGCCGCGGAATCCGGCAGCGCGCCAGGCCAGCACCGGATGGCGGCCGAGGGTGCGCGGATCGACGCTGGTGCCGCGTCGGACAGGCTGTTCGGGCCAACCCGCCCTGACGAACCCGCGCCGCTGGAGACCGACGAAATCCAGTACGGCGCCGGCGATTTCGCTGCTTTCGCGTTCGGCGACCAGCGCGGCGAGGTCCACACGATTCGTCTGCGGCGACGCCGGCGTGGCGAAGACAAGGCCGGCGCCCTCGAGTTGACGTGGCCGCCGTATCCGCCGTCCGACGTGGCGCCTGAATCCGTGGTCATCTATCGCGTGATCAGCGAGGCGGACAACCCGCCGTACTCCCCGGACCGCGCACACCTGATCGCCGGCACCGCCCGCACCTCCGCCACCGATGAGCGGCCGCCCGATACCGCGGTGCGCCACTACCAGGTGTGGGTCAACACCGGACCCACCCCCAACCAGGCGCTCGCCAATCAACCTGTCAAACACGCCGAGGCTGTGCTGGTCACCCCGGTGCGCGACTTCTCGATTCGCGAGGACAGCGGGCAGGTCATCGGCCGTTGGAACGTCGGGTCAGAGGTGAGCGAGGTGTTCATTTACCGCGTCCCCGCAGAGGAGGCCGGCCGCGAAGGACCGCAGCATCGCATTCTGACGGGCAGCGACAACCGCGGAGGGTTCGTTGACACGGACGCGCTGCGCGGGGAGCGATACATCTACCGGGTACGCTGCGCGGTCACGGTCGACGGCGTCATGCGCTTATCGGAGGCCACCGAGGCCACCGTCGCCGTGACCGCGGTGCTGGCGCCGGTGCCCGATCTGTCGATGGGTATGCACAGCCCCGATGGGTCGGTGTTCGAGCTGACCTGGACGCCGCCGCCGGCCGGGCGTGTGGTCATCTACCGCGGCCAGACCGGACCCAGCGCCGGCGGGGACAGCACCGACTTGCCGGAAGCAGCGCTTGACCAAGTCGGCCTCGGCCCGGAACTGCAGTTGACCCAGCCGGTTTCGCAGCGCCAGGACGAGCAGGGTCGGATGCGCGCGGTCATCTCAGGGGTGTCTTGGCCGGGCAGCTGGAGCCGCGCCTACTTCACCCCGGTGACCCTGCTGGCCGGGCGCGCGCTCTTGGGCAAGACTCTGTCGTCGGTGCGCACCGGCGTCATCGGCGACGTCGATCTGGCCGAGTACTGCAACAAGCAGGCGCTGACCTTCGATTGGCCGGCCGGCGCGGCGGCGGTGGTCGTGCACCTCGCCCCCAAGGGTCATGACCCGCGAAACGGATTGACCGGCAAGTCATTTGAGATCTCCCTCGAGGAATACGAGAAGTACGGCGGAATGCGGTTCTCCAAGCAGGAGCTGCCCGCCACCGGGTGCTCGCTGCACCTGGCGCCGGTGGCGTTCTCCGCCGGTCACCGCATCGTCGGCGCGATCCGCAGCGTCGAGTATGCGGGGCTCCTGCGCCTCGAGTACGCGGTGCGGATCGGCCGGGATCCCGACGGCCGGCCGACCCACGCCACCATCGCATTGCGCTCGCAGTACGACCTTCCCGGCTCACCCGCGTTTGTGCTGATCAACAACCCACAGCGCATCCCGCTGTCGATGCACGACGGACAAGCTGTCGACGCCGCACCGGTCAACGAACACGGCCAAACCATCGGGGAGATGTCGAAAGAACTGCGGTGGTCCGCGCTGACCACGCATGGCACCGGCGAGATATGGGCGGCGAATCTGCGTGGTCTTCGCGGCTGGATTCGGCTTTTTGTCAACACTCCGTCGCCAGCACGGTTGCGCACCATCGCACTGCTCGACCCGCCCGTGGAGAACCTGCGGCTCACTCCGGCGGCGCCGTGAAGACCCGCTACGGCCAGCTGGCCTACACATCGTTCGACAAGCCCGGCTCCGCCGGCGGCTGGCAGATCAAGCAGGTCAGCGGCGAGTTGAGCGCCGCAGAAACGCAAACGCTGGTGGCCGGGGTACGCACCGCGTTTCATGCCGCCGACCCGCTGCCCACCTACCCGACACCCGAACAACTCGCGCGGGGCCCGCGGCGGTTGGCGTATCGGCGCATCGACGACCGCGGCTCGGGTTACTGGCACACCGTCCCCGCAGGGTCTGACGACACCGGGCGGCCCGGCAACGTTTTCGCGCACACGTTGCTGGACCGAGACCCCGACGCCGCGCCGCATCACCGGCCGATCCAGTGGTGGCGATCGCCGCAGTGGCTGTGTCCGTACGGCGCGGCCGCGGTCGCGCGCGCCGTCCTGCCCGACGAGCCCCCCGGCCCGGGGGCGGCGGTGAGCAAGGACAGTGTGGTGGCGTTCGCGCTGGACACCAGCACGTGGCGGCTGGCCACGCTGTTCGGGCTGCTCGATGCGGTCGGCGCCGCGCTCGACGGTGGCGCGCCGGTGGTGCTCGGCATCGAATCCCTGGACGCGGCCGCACAGTGGATCGGCCTGGTGAGCTATCTGATGTCGCCCGGCGCCGCCGCCCGGCTGAATTTCTCCACCTTCGATCGCGCCGACCAGCTGGGGCTGGCGCTACAGAACACGCAGCACCTGACCGCGGTACCGGTCGTTGACCTGCCGGGAGTTCCTGTCGGGGTGGTCGTCATCGACGAGACCGCGACGCTGTCCTTGGGGGAGCTGGGCGGGGAACCACACCGCACCGCGACCGGTCAACCCATTGCGGTGACCCCATGGTCGGCGATGGCGCAGGTGGTGCTGCTCGAGCCGCGGTCGGCGCGCGCCGTGCTCGACGACATCGACCGCTACGGCGCGCAAGTCGAGGACAGCGCGCTTCCCCCGGCCTGGCCAATGGCGATGGCGGTGGCGGCCGCGCCCGAGTACGGCGACGCCCATGCCGAAGCGCATGCGGTGATCGCAGCGCACACCCCCCGCGGCGTGGCCCCCGGCTCGGCGATCGGCGCCACCATTTCCGGAGTCCTGAATGCGTTGGTCGGCAACAGCACCGCCGATGCCTGGCACGCGGTGCAGCATGCGCCGCCGGGGCCGGCTTCCGAACACGCCGACCTGACCTACGTGGGCCGCGCCATCACCGATGACACCTGGCTGAATCAGCTGGGCCCAATTCCCGTCGGTCCACGACGGTTTCAGCCCCCGGTGCCGGCGGAGCTGTCAGCAGCGGTCGGCCCCGCACTGGAACAGGCGCGCGGGGTGAGCACCGACCAGGTGGTGCGGCTGGTCGATTTTCTGATGCGCGCCGGCGTGGACGACGAACGGCTGTCGGCTGCACTCAGATGCGATGTGGTTGCGTCCCTGTGCGATCCGCAGTCCGGTTCGCGGCTGACCCACCGGCTCGGACAGCGCGTCGGCACCGAGGCTCGGCTGGCGCTGGCTGTCGAATCGCTGAAGGTTATCGGTCTCCGCGACGACTCGACCGAGCTGAGCGACGAGGTGCTCGACTGGCTCGCCGAAGGCATCGTAGCTCCCGAACCGTACGAGCTGACACACGCTCAGCCCGGGAACGACATCTGGAACCGCGCGGTACTGCGTGGGGTTCGCGTCCAACACCTGGGGCCAGCCGATGCTGCGGACCGCTGCGCGTGGCTGTGGTGGCTGCGGATCTGCGGTTCGGAGCGCTTTGAACAGGCGGTCGCGTCCGGAGTGTGGGAACCCGACGGACTACTGGCGGCCGCCGGCGGCGCCCCGCCGGGCCTTTCCGTGCTGCCCACGCTCCTGGGAGCACCGGACTCGGCGGCATTGGCCGCGTTGGCCTCCGCGGTGCTGGAAGCCGACGCAGAAGACACCGCCACGGTGTGTGCGGCGATACGACTGTTCGAACCGCGAATTTGGGTGCAGAAACGGCACATTGAGAGTTACCTGGCCACCTACAGCCCGCACGTGGACGCCGCGCTGCAGGTGCTGGGACCCGACCGGTTGCATCCCGACTTCGTGGTGCGTCTGCTGACCTTGGCTGTGATCGCGACGATCGCCGGCCAGCCTTATCCGGCTGGTTGCGCTGCGCTGGCCGCAGACCCGGCGGTGGCCGCCCCCGCGGTTGCGCAGGTGGTGACTTTGGTCGACGATCATGTCATCATCCCGGCTGTCGTGCTGGCAGCCAGTCTGGTGCGGACGGTTGTGGAGGAGGAATCGAAGCCGCCCGCCGGAAGCGTGGACCGCCTGCTGGCGCAAGCCGCCCAACAAATCGCCGCTACCCGCGACTTCACCGACCTGGATATTGACGACGCGGCGGAATTGATGGCGAAGATGGCGGGCGTCGAACCCGATGGCTCATCGCTGCGCCGGAACCGAAAGCTGGTCACCAAGCTGCTGGCGCGCCGCGCGGAGGCGTCGCCGTCACGGGCGGCCCGGATTCGGGGGAATCGCTGATGCCGATTTACGTTGTGGGTGCGCCTAATCAGCGTGTGCGCATTCCGAATCAGGCGCTGGTGGTGTCGATCACTGGTTCGGTTGAGGGTGCCGAACTGGACCTGCGTACCGCTGCAGAGCAACCGGTCGTCCGCCCAACTGCACATCACGCGGTGCTGCCCCGGATCACCGGCGAGGTGACTATAGGAGTGCGACCGGTCGGGGCGCCGAGGTTCGGGCCCGGCCATGTCATTCATCTCGCGATAGCGCACGACAACCCCGCGGAGGTCGATCCCGTGCAGGTGTTGTTCGACCCGGTCGACGTCAGCGGCGACTCGGCGGTGATGTTCGCCGTGTTGAGACCGCAGGGAGCCCACGTCGAGGTGGGCATCAGCGCGGTGGCCGATGTGCCGCTGAGCCCGTTGGGATCGGCAGCCCGCAGTTCAGCGCGTCAGGTGATCGGGCGTGGGCCTGCACAGTCCGACGGGTCGGTCGTGGTGGCGCTGGACGTCTCGGCTTCAATGCGGCCGTGGTTCGATGACGGCAGCGTGGCCGCGGCCACCGACGTCGTGGTTGGGGTTGTCGCCGCCGCCGGCATGCGGAATGTTGCGGCGGTGCTCGTTGGGGCGGAGGTCACACCGGTGATGATCGATGCGAAAGGCGCGGCCGAGTCTGATATAGCGCAGCTGGCCAACGCGGTGCGCCGGGCGCGGCCGCGGTGGTCCGCCGGGGCGCGCTGGTCGCGGTTGGCGACTGGTCCCCGCATTATCGCCTGCACCGATTCCCCGGCTTCAACTGTGCGGCAGGGGTTTTCGGTGATCGGCTTGTCCAACGACCCTCGTTTCGACGCGATGGGGGCGCGGCTGCCGTCGCCGCGACAGGGCCAGGACGCGTCGCACGAGTTGCTAGCGCACCGGCATGTTTTGGACCGCATCACCGCCGCCTTGGCGAGGGCGCTGACATGACGAAGTGCCCGCGGTGCTTTTCGCAGCTGACCCGCGATCAGTACCTGTGGATGATGCCACCGAACGCCGGGGGCGCCCGCTACCTGGACGAGGTGGGATCGGCATTCCTGGGCGCGCCTGCGGAGTGCGGGGCGTTCTACAAGTGGGACCGCCCGCCGCGCTATCACGGACCGCCACCGCCGCCGGCGGAGGCCAGTAGGGCGCTGCAAGGCCCGGTAGTCGAGGTGTGCCCGGTGTGTCACTACCAGCTGCCGGACGGCTGGCGTGGTGGGCACGCCACCTGCATCGCCATGGCGGGCGCCCGCGCCACCGGCAAAAGCCTCTACATCGCGGTGCTGGTCAAACAACTCGAACTGTTATGTGAAAACCTAGGCGTCTCAATGGAACCCGCGACCCGCGCTACCGCCACGGCGTATGTCACGCACTATGAGGCACCGCTTTTCGCGCATCGCGGGCTGATTCCGCCTACGCCGACAGTGCACACTCAGGCGTCGCTGCAGCGGGAACCACTGATTTTCAGCATCGGCATCTGGCGGGACGTCCGGCGCTACCTGGTACTGCGGGATGTGGCCGGTGAGGACATGGAGATCGGGGACTTGAGCGGGCCGCCATTTCGGTTCTTCGGTAATGCCGATGCCGTGTTCTTCATGTTCGATCCCTTGCGGGTCAAGTCAATCCGAGACCAGTTGCAGGATCTGCTGCCCGCCCAGATGTTCAGCGGAGGCGATCCGCGCAATGTGTTGAGCAACGTGATGTTGGCGATCGGCCGCGGCCGGCCCCGGCTGGCGGTGATCCTGTCGAAGTTCGACGCGCTGCGGGTGCTGCGTGACGTGGACGGCTCCGAGTGGAGCTTGATCATGTCCAACGCCGGCGCGGTGTACCTGCGCGACACTTCGGACGCGCAGCACTACGACGAGGCCGGCGGCCGGCTGTTGCATGAAGAAGTACGCAGCCTGCTGATGCGACTGAACGCGGGATCGATGGTTGCGGCCGTCGAAAACCCGTCTACCGGAAAGCGATTGGAGCACAGGTACTTCGTGGTGTCGTCGCTTGGGCAGCCGCCTAGCGGTAACCGCCTGCACGCGCGGGGGATTGCCCCTTTTCGTTGCGCGGACCCGGTGCGTTGGATCACATCGGGCTTCAGGCTGTTATGAGTTTTCGTGAGATCGCTGAGTCGCTCGGTCGAACAGGAGGGACGCGAATGACGGACGGCGGCTACGGCAGGGGACCGGCCGGGCCATCCGGGGGTGATCCGTTCGGCGAGGGCCCATTTGCGGGTGACCCGTTCGCCGTCGATCAGCCGAGTGCCGGCGCGGCGCGGGCGCCGACTCCGACTTCCCAGCCGCAGGAAACCAATACGTTGGCCACGTTGTCGGTGGTGTTTGCGTTCGTGTTCGCTCCCGCTGGGGTGATTCTCGGCCACGTGGCGTTGTCGCAGCTTCACGAAACAGGAGACCGGGGGCGAGACCGGGCGTTGGTCGGCGTCACGTTGTCGTATGTGTTCATCACCGTGGTGGTGGTGGCGCTGGTGGTCGCGGCCACCGGCGTCCACGCCCGATAATCGCGATCGCCCGGCCCAGCCGCTAATGTCGATGTACTCGGGTGAGGTGTACAGATGAGCAAAGGCGGGTATGGCGGCCCGACGGGCCAATACGACGGCGATTGGTTCGCCGCAGACCCCTATCCGCAGCCTCCGGTTATTTCTGCTCCACCCATGCCCCATAGCCAGAAAACGAATACTTTCGCCACCCTGTCGTTGATATTCGCGTTCCTCTTCGCACCCGCGGGCGCGCTGCTCGGCCATCTCGGGCTGGCCCAGATCCGGCGCACCGGCCAACGGGGCAAGGATCGGGCATTGATCGGGCTGACGTTGTCCTACTCGTTCATTCTCGTCGGGGTCGTCGTGCTGGTGATTTGGCTTGTCGTGGGCAGGGAGGCGGAGCGGTCCTCGACGGTCGAGGCGTCCCTTCCTCCTGCAACGAGTTCAGCCAGTCCGGACGAGCGGCTGGTCGCTGCCTCCCAACTGCCGAAGCTGTTGCTGAGCATCGACGAGGTCAAGCAGGCGGTCAACGCACCCGCCCTGGCCAAGGTTGAGGAATCGTCAGGCCTGAGCGGTGACCAGGGCCTCAATGTCACCCCCCGCGAATGCGTCAGCTCGTTATTCGGTGGAGGCACGTCGGCATATGCACGTAGCGCCGCCCGAGGGGCGTTCACACGGGCCATTACCGGCGACGGTAACGACGGCCTGATCTTGTTCAACGAGACGATGACAACGTTCGACAATACCGCGGCCGCAACCCAACTGGTGTCACTGGTGGTCGGCCAGTGGCGGGGATGCGCGGGCAAATCGGTGGCGTTGATCGCCGACGGCAAGCCGCTGACCCTCGATGTGGGGCAGCCGATTCAGCACGACACGGTCATGGTGTTGCGAAATACGTTACGCGACAGTGTGACTGGCTTCAGCAGTGACCGGGCCATCGCGGCCAAAGCCAATGTGGTCATCGATTTGGACGCGCAGGGATACAACCTCGGGGACAGCCTCCAGACGATTGCCGACCGGATCCTGGACCGGGTGCCGAGCTAAGCCCGGCATGTGGGGGGCCGCTCATCGAGGCGCCCGTGGCGCCTCAATGATCACGTGTACGTGTACGCGACGACGGTCCCTCAATGCGACGATCAGCCAGATCCATGCCCAGCCGCCGCACGCCCAGATGGTCAGCAGCGTGAGTACGGCGTGCAATGCGTGGTTCGGGCCGGTCACTACAACAGTTGTCGGCACGGGCACCGGGTACGTGGGGACCGGCGGGTGCATCGGCTGGGGTGACATGGGCATCGATGTGGGCGCCGACCGGTGGTGCGCCGTCCAGTCCCGGCCATCGAAGTAGCGCTGGCCGGGAGCGCCGCTGGGGTTGGGGTACCACCCGGCAGGTGGTGGCGAAGTCATGGCGGTCTCCTCCAGGGGTCCCTCGTCACCAACAATCGTCAAGGGGCTACGACCATTACGTCTTTCTGAAGAGCTCTGAGTCAAATGCCATCCGGATGAAGCGGACGTGACGACCGCCCGAGTTGTGCCCGCAGTTCCACTTGATCTGTTGACGCCGTCAACACCGTTCGGTGTATCCGCAGGTCGATTTGCGTCCTTTCCGGTCGCTTAGCGTAGTCAATCCAGCCTTCCGCAGGCCAGCCCGATTTCTGCGTCGGGTTCGATTCCCGGCAGCTCCACCAAAAAGGCCCCAGGTCAGGAATGGATTTTCCGCCTGGGCCTTTGTGAATCAACACTAGTTCCGGGATGGCGGGATGTTGTTCGGGCCTGGCAGGAATGCGCCTGCCGGGTATGCCGAAGCGTCGCGTCGCGTCGTGTCGGCGACGCCCGGACTAGTCGATGTCCCACTGACTGTAAAGCGTTCACGCAGAACGGGTTCGGTGCGCGTTCAGAGTGGCGGCGACACGTTCACTAGCTCCCCTGCGTCGGCTGACGCGAGCAACGGGCTACTCGGCGAGCCGGTTGACGAGAGCCGTGAAGACGGTGGGCAGCCGCGTCGCCGCCGGCACGATCCGTGACCGCACCCCTGGGTAGGCGCTGGCCTGCAGTGCCGCCGCCGTCAGCATGCGGTACTGGCGGGACATACGGCGCCATTGGCGCTCATAGTCGGTGGGCCGGTCGGCGGCCACGCACCCGACGAGCAACTCGGCACCGCCGAACGCAATGCCCAATCCCTCGCCGGTCAGTGCGTCGACGTATCCCGCTGCGTCACCGACCAACAACACCCG
>Ga0070704_100000221_pt1 | contig 23974 bp, 23 predicted proteins | sample KBSK5252metaG_FD_65467 | JGI IMG/M metagenome (GOLD analysis project Ga0070704, IMG submission 65467) | Corn, switchgrass and miscanthus rhizosphere microbial communities from Kellogg Biological Station, Michigan, USA - KBS K5-25-2 metaG | ecosystem: Host-associated > Plants > Roots >...
GGGCCATCTGGCGGGTGCGCGACGGGCTTTCGTTCGACGTTGGAGTGCGCTCGGCCAAGGCCGGCGATGACCAGACCCACGAAGTCCGGCTCGGCCTGACGTGGGCGTTTGCGTTCAAGAAGGAGCCGTGAGGAGACCGTTATGAAAGCTTCATCGATTACCGTTTCGCAGCTTCGCTCCGAGCTCGCCGGAGGAAATGCGCCCATCGTCATCGACGTCCGCCGCCAGCCGGCTTTCCTGGATTCCGATGCGACGATTGCCGGAGCGCTCCGCCGCGAGCCCGAGCAGGTGCGCGCCTGGGCGAGGACTCTGCCGAGCGCCGATGCAGTGGTGGTCTACTGCGTGCGCGGGCACGAGGTAAGCCAGAACGCCGCTGCGGCACTGAGCGAGACCGGCATCGCGGCACGCTACCTGGAAGGTGGCATTGAGGGATGGAAGGCGGTGGAAGGCGCGCTGGACGCCAAGCCGAGGAGCGGCTCGACGCGCTGGGTCACGCGCGAGCGTCCGAAGATCGATCGGATCGCGTGCCCCTGGCTGGTCGCCCGCTTCGTCGACCCTGGCGCGGAATTTCACTACGTGCCGTCGAAGGAAGTGCTTCAGGCAGCGAAGCAGCGGGACGCTGTCCCGTACGACGTCCCTGGCGTTCATTTCACCCATGACGGCGAGCTCTGCAGCTTCGATGCCTTCCTCAAGCATTACCGCCTGACTGATCCCGCGCTCGCGGGCCTCGCCGTGATCGTGCGCGGCGCCGACACCGCGCGGCTCGACCTCGCACCGCAGGCCGCGGGCCTCGCGGCGATCTCCCTCGGCCTGTCGCGCAACTTCCAGGACGACCACGAAATGCTGAAGCAGGGCATGGTCATGTACGACGCGCTTTACACCTGGTGCAAGCAAGGAAAGGAAGAGGTACACACATGGAATCCGCAGGCCTATCGCCAAGGTTGATCGCCGCTCTGCTGCTGGCCATGGCACTTCCATCGACATATGGCGCGGGTGAACCGGTGCTCGAAGCGGTCGCGACGATCGAGATGCCCGGCGTCAAAGGCCGCATCGACCATCTCTCGGTCGACCTGAAACGGCACCGGCTGTTCGTTGCCGCGCTCGGCAACAACACCGTCGAAGTCGTCGACACCGAGCATCACCGCCACGAGAAGAGCCTGCCAGGCTTCGAAGAGCCGCAGGGCGTGCTCTATCTGCCCGATCCGGATCGCCTGTACGTGGCGAACGGCAACGGCCAGCGCCTCGATATCCTCGACGGCAACTCGTTCGCGCCGGTGAAACGCATCGCCAAGCTCCCCGACGCGGACAACGTGCGCTACGACGCCGGCGCTGGAAGAGTCGTCGTCGGCTATGGCAAGGGGGCGCTCCAGATGCTTGACCCCGCCTCGGGCGAAGCAGCGGGCGAGATTCGCCTGCCGGCCCATCCGGAGTCGTTCCAGCTCGAGCGCAACGGTGCCCGGATCTTCGTTAACGTGCCCGATGCGCGGCAGATCGCGGTGCTCGATCGTTCCAAACGCACGCTCGAAGCGGCCTGGGAAGTACCGGGCGCCCGGTCCAATTTCCCCATGACGCTCGACGAGGCCGGGCGGCGTCTTTTCGTCGGCGCTCGCTCGCCCGCGGTGATGCTGGTCTACGACACCGGCAGCGGCAAGGTCGTCGCGAAGCTGCCGATCGGCGGCGACACCGACGATCTTTTCTACGATCCGAAGCGCAAGCAGGTGTACGTCATCTGCGGAGAAGGGCGCGTGGATGTGTTCCGGCAGGACGACGCCGACCACTATTCCCAGGCGGGCAGCGTCGGCACGGCGGCGCGTGCGCGCACCGGCCTCTTCGTGCCCGAAGAGGGCCGGCTCTATGTCGCCGCGCCGGCGGTGGACAAAGCTTCCGCCCGCATCCTGGTATACCGGGCTCGATGACTAACCCGCCAGCGCCGGTCTATTCGCTGTGGCAGATGGTCGGCTACATGGCGAAGCTCGGCACGATCGGGTTCGGCGGTCCGGTCGCGCTCGTGGGCTACATGTACCGGGACCTCGTCGAAGACCGCAAGTGGATCTCGGAGGCGGACTACAAAGAGGGCCTCGCGCTCTCGCAACTGATGCCGGGCCCGCTCGCGGCGCAGCTCGGGATCTACCTCGGCTACGTGCATTACGGAGTCACGGGCGCGACGCTGGCTGGAATTGCTTTTGTGCTGCCGTCCTTCGTCATGGTCGTGGCGCTCGGGGCGGCATACGTCGCGTACGGCGGGCTGACGTGGATGCAGGCAGTGTTCTACGGCGTCGGCGCCGCGGTGATCGGAATCATCGCGCTTAGCGCCTACAAGCTGACAACGAAAAGCATCGGCAAGGACAAGCTGCTGTGGGTCATCTTTGCCGTCGCCGCAGCCTTCACCATCGCCACCGAAGCGGAGAGCGTGTGGGTCTTCCTGGTCGCGGGCGTCCTGGTGTGGCTCGTCCGCGCCCCGCCTCGGCGTTGGTTCCCCAAGAGCGGCAACGCCGGCGTCCTCGGGTTGCCGATGCTGGCAGATCACGCTTCTACCGCATGCGTGGTGGGCGCCACGCTCGACTGGTCGGTGCTCGCCCAGATCGGCATCTTCTTCGCGGAGGCGGGCGCGTTCGTGTTCGGCAGCGGCCTCGCGATCGTTCCCTTTCTATATGGTGGGGTGGTCAATCAGCATCACTGGCTCACCGAGCGGCAGTTCGTCGACGCCGTGGCGGTGGCGATGATCACGCCGGGGCCGGTGGTCATCACGGTGGGTTTCATCGGCTATCTCGTCGCCGGCTTCGCCGGGGCAGTAGTCGCAGCGCTCGCCACCTTTCTGCCCTGCTACCTTTTCACCATCATCCCGGCGCCGTACTTCCGCAAGCACGGCCGCAAGCCGGCGATCATCGCCTTCGTCGACGGCTGCACCGCCGCCGCTATCGGTACCATCGCGGGCGCCGTCGTGGTGCTCGGCAAGCGCTCGATCACCGACGTGCCCACTGCGCTCGTCATGGCGGTCACCCTCGTGCTGCTGTGGAAGGTCAAGAAGATTCCGGAGCCCGTGATCGTCGCGCTCGCCGCGCTTGTCGGGCTCGTACTGTATCCGCTGATGAAAGCCTGAAACGGCGGCGCGTATCTTGCTGGGGAGGGGACACACCTTCCAGGAGCCCGTCATGAATATCCGCCTCATTGCCGCCGCGATCGCCTCGGGCTTCATTGGATTGAGTGCGCAGAGCCTTGCTCAGTCGAATGCGGACCGGGGCGCTGGTGGCCTCGCGCAACCCGACAAGGGCAGCACCTTTACGCACGGCGAATCGAAGCGCTGCGAAAGCATGAGCGGCGCAGACAAGGATCAGTGCGACAGAGAAGAGGCCACGAAGACGGAAGGAGACGCTTCGCAGGCCTCGCAGCCCGCTGCGAGCGAGCGCAGCTCGGCCGGCTCATCCACTGGTGGAGGCAGCTTTACGCACGGCGAATCGAAGCGCTGCGAAAGCTTGACTGGCGCAGACAAGGAGCAGTGCGACAAGGAGGAGGCGACGAAGACTCAAGGAGATGCGGCGCGGGATGCGTCGAAGTAGCGTCGTTTGTGTCCGTTCGCAGCTCGCGCGCCGCTCGTAGACCGAGCTGCCAACACGAGCGTCGGGCGTGAGCGTCGGGGCGACTGTGCGCAGCCGTACAGACGCTGCCCGGAGCACGACTGAGGATTGTTGTCCGCATATTGGGTATCGAACTCTTAGGAGGCGCACATGACGTTCAGATCGAGCATTCTCGGCGCAACAGCGGGCGCGACCGCGTGCACGCTGCTTCTTGCCGGTTGCTCCGGCGGCAGCTACTACATGGTACGGCAGCCCGGGGCGGCAACGCCGTACTACACCACCGGGATCGAAAGAGCCGGCAACTACGCGGTCCAGTTCAAGGACGGAAGAACTGGTAGCGACGTCGTGCTGCAAAACTCGGAAGTCACGAAAATCTCCCAGGAAGACTACACGAGAGGAATCACGACTCCCGTCCCGGCGCCGACCGTGGGTGCCGTCGCCCCGGTGCCGTCTGCTGCCACGGTCACGGTGCCAGTTGTTACCGCGGCACCGCCTGCTGCCGTCCCGTTGCCAGAGGCTGCTCCAGCCGCTGCCGGCGCGTCGGCGCCGACTCCGCAGGGAACGTCGAAATAACGTTTCCTAGAGGAACCTGACGCGCCCGGTCTTCAGCTCGTAGACCGCGCCGACGAGCTTCAGGATGCCTTCGGCCATGCGCGCCTTGCCCTCGGGCGTTTCGCGCAGCTGCCGGATCGACCAGCGCACGTTGGCTTCGACTGCGGCCTTCATCTGCGCGTCCGCGCTTCGACCCGGACGCAGGCTCTCGAGCCCGGGAACGATCCGCTTCAGGAGCAGAGCGATGCGCCGGCGCTCGCGCGCGCCTTCGAACTTGGCGGCGAGCGCCGCCTGGACCGCGCCGCAGCCTTCGTGCCCCAGCACGACGAAGAGCGGCGTGTGCAGGTGGACGGCGGCGTACTGCAGCGTACCCATGACTTCCGGCGAGATGACGTTGCCGGCCACGCGAACGATGAAGAGCTCGCCGAAGCCCGCGTCGAACAGAAGCTCGGGCGGGACGCGTGAATCGCTGCAGCCGATGATCGTGGCGTAGGGCTGCTGTCCTTTCGCCAGGGCGGCGAGAACTTCCTTCTTCACGGTCGGGAAGCGCGCCTTGCCGCGCACGAAGCGCTCGTTCCCGGCCTTGAGCCGCGCCAATGCCTGGGTTGCCGTATACATATATGTATGCGGGAGTCTAGAGGCCCACGACGGGTCCAGCAGTTGGACCAAAGTCCCATGGCCCGCGCGCGGGCACGTTCCTAGAATCGGCCTCCATGAAGCGAGCCGTGCTGGCAGCGCTGCTGGGCTTCGCCATCCCGCTCGAGGCTCATGCGGAGGAGGGCTGGACCTTCTCGCTGACGCCCTATCTCTGGCTGCCCAACATCAACGGCAGCCTGAAGTACGCCATCCCGCCCGGGGGTGGGGCGAGGCCGGAGGTCGACACCGGCCCGAACAACTACCTCGAGAACCTGAGCTTCGCGCTCATGCTCGCGGGAGAGGCGCGCAAGGGAAAGTGGTCGGCGTTCACCGACCTCATCTACCTCGACTTCGACAGCGAGAAGAGCGCGGTGAAGGCGGTGAACTTCGGCGGCGACCGCGTCAGTACGTCGCTCGGCGGGAGCACCAGGTCCTCGCTCACCGGCGTGGCGTGGACCTTCGGCGGCGGCTACACCGCGGTGGAGGGACCGAAGCACCGCCTCGACCTTCTAGGCGGCCTGCGCTATTTCGGCCTGAAGGCATCGAGCGACTGGCAGCTCAGCGCGGCGGTGAGCGGGCCGAACAGCCAGACGTTCGCCGCGTCGGGGAGCATCTCGCAGCGGGAGGATCTGTGGGATGTGATCGTCGGTTTGCGCGGCCGGCTGAAGCTGGGCGACGGTGCCTGGTTCCTCCCGTACTACGTGGACTTCGGCACGGGCTCTTCGGAGCTCACCGCGCAGGCGCTCGCGGGCGTGGGCTACGCGTTCAAGTGGGGCGAGATCGTCGCCACCTACCGCTACGTGCTGTATGACATGGGGGACGACAAGCTGCTGCAGGACATCCGCTTCGCCGGTCCGGCGATCGGCGCGACTTTCCGCTTCTAGGTTCTCCCGTTCACCAGGTCTGCGCTCACGGAATAGCCTGCAGGTCGATCATATGGGTCGCCGGAGTTTGAGGAATGCGCGGCCGCAGAAACGGCTTTTCCGCCGCCACGTGACAACCGAGGCACTGAGACATCATTTGCCGGTACGACGGTTCGAATGCGGTCGCATCCTTCGCTGCAACCGCCTGCCTGATATCGGCAAGCCCCGACGCCTCGATTCCCTCCAGGATCGGTCGCAGATCGAGTTCCTGGCTCGAAGACAAGCGACGCATGGGGCGGTTGCGCACTGCAGCCATGATGTGAGCCTGGTCGGCGAGCAGTCGTTTGTAGGGTCTCCACCTCTGCTTTCAGCGCATTAAGCTCGGATGGGTCGCCCGCACGCTGCGCACGGGCATAAGTGGCTGTGAATGCTCGATGAGTCCACCGACCATTTTTCTTGACGTTCGCGTGGTGGTACCTGGGATCGGCATAGGGTGAATTGACCAATTCACGCGCCTCATTCAGCATCCGGGCGCCCATGACATCAGCCAGCGAAGTTTTCATTGCATTCCTCAAGCTTGGGCTGACTTCGTTCGGGGGACCCATCGCGCACCTCGCATATTTCCGGCGCGAGTTCGTCGAACGCCGAAATTGGCTCGACGATGTGCAGTTCGGGCAACTCCTCGCGCTTTGTCAATTTCTACCCGGTCCTGCGAGCAGTCAGCTTGGCTTCAGTCTTGGCCTGATACGCGCGGGTTGGGGCGGGGCGCTCGCGGCGTTTGCAGCGTTCACGTTGCCATCCGCGTTGCTGCTATTCGCATTCGCGACGCTGCTGCCTCAGATTTCCGGCGCGATTGGAGATGCCGCTATTCATGGCCTCAAGCTGGTCGCGGTCGTCGTGGTGGCGCATGGTGTGCTCGGCATGGCGCGCCAGTTGTGCCCCGACGCTACGCGGGCCGGCATCGCAACGCTCGCTGCTGCTCTGGTCCTCGTATCCGGCGCGCCATGGACTCAGCTCGTTGTCGTCGCGTTTGGTGCGGTGGCGGGCCTCGCATTGTGTCGAAGTGTTCCGCCGATACCCGGCGGAGGATTGAATGTCCGCTATCGCGCGACGGTCGGTTGGATCCTGCTTGCGGTGTTTGCGGTGTTGCTGCCCGGATTGCCACTCCTGGCGCGCGGCAGCGAAGGGCTGCCCGCGGTCGCGGCGGCGTTCTACCGCGCCGGCGCGTTGGTATTTGGGGGCGGTCACGTAGTTCTGCCGCTGCTACAGGATGCGGTCGTCAATCCCGGATGGATCTCGCCGGACGAGTTTTTAGCCGGATATGGCGCCGCGCAAGCCGTGCCGGGCCCGATGTTTACTCTGGCGAGTTATCTCGGCGCGCGTCTGCCGGGAACGCAGGGCGGGCTGGTGGGCGCGTCGATCGCTCTGATCGCGATTTTCCTTCCAGGGTTGCTTCTCGTGGCGGGTGCGCTTCCGCTATGGCGCTCTATCGCCGGACATCGGGCTGCTGCGTCCGCCATTGCAGGGGTGAACGCAGCCGTCGTCGGGTTACTCGGAGCCGCGCTATACGACCCGGTGTGGACGAGCGCCGTGCTTGGTCCTGCCGACGTCGCGACAGCGCTCATCGGCTTTACGCTGCTCGCCGCTTGGCGCGTCTCCGCGATTTTCGTCGTGGTCTGGTGCGTTGCGGCAAGCATGTTGTCCGCTCTCGTGATCTAGATGCCTGCCGTCTCATTCGCCGAGGCGCACAGCGGACTCCGGGACAAACGAAAGGACCAAGGCGCTGGGCGCGAGCGCCTCGGTTTCCGCAGTTTCGCCAGACCTACCGCCCGATTCTGACCAGCGTGACCTCGTTGGTCAGGCTGTTGGCGAGCACGAAGTCGCCTTCGCCCGTGACGTCGGTGTTGCGCACGATGTTGCCGCCGCCCGGAATGGTCCAGGTCTGGAACTTCTCGCTCTTCGGATCGAAGCGCACCACGGTGTTCGGCGAAGCCTCCGACTCGCTGTACCAGATCACGTTCCTGATCGACGAGATGCCGTAGGGCGCGGACTTCGGTCCGCTGGGCGAGGGCCATTCCTTCACCTGGCCGGTCCTGGGATCGAGTCTGCCAAGATAGCCGCGCGAGTAGTCGGTGTACCAGACCATGTCGTCGCCGCTAATGGCGACGCGACGCGGCCGCGATGCCGGGTCGGGCAGCGTGTACTCCTTGATCTCGAGCGTCTTGGGATCGACCCGCGCGACCCGGTTGGTGCCGAACTGAACGACGAAGACATTGCCCTTCGAATCGAGCGCCATCCCATACGGCCGTGACTTCGCCGTCGGCGGCGTGAGGAGCTTGATCTCTCCGGTTTTCGGATCGAGCCGGCCGATGCGGTTGGCGTTCTGCACCGTAAACCACAGGATGCCGCTCTTGTCGAAGATGAGCGTGTGCGGATCCTTCGCTTCCGGGTCCGGCATCTTGTACTCGGTGACTTGGCCGGACTTCGGATCGAGCTTACCGACGAGCGCTCCGGTGTTGCCCGTGTACCAGATGTTGCCGGCCTTGTCTTCGACCAGGCCGTGCGGTCCCGAGTGCGCGGTCTTCAGCGGGTATTCCTTCACCGCGCCGGTCTTCGGGTCGACCCGGCCGAGCGCGTTCACCATCTGCCCGGTGTACCAGAAAGAGCCATCGCGCGCGGCGAGCGGGTCGTGCGGGCGCGAGCCCGGCGTCGCCACCTGCCAAGCTTGCATCGAGACCTTTGTCGGGCCGGGCACCAGGGCGGCGTCGGGCCTGCCTTTCACCGGATAGGTCTTCGAAAGGTAATCGGTCATGGCCGGGAGCTGCTCGGCCTGGATGGGCGCGCCATGGTTCGCCATCATGCGCAGGACCGTTTTCCAGCCTTCGGGCGTATAGCCGGACCCGACGCGGGCGCTCAGCGCATGGCAGCTGTTGCATTGAGCGTCGACGATCGCCTTGCCCTCGGGAGACTGGGCCCACGCCGAGGCTGTGCAAGCGAGGAATGCGGACGCGATCGCGGTGAGGCGGACGGGATGGCGGTTCACGGCGGAGCCTCTTGCGGTGAAATGAAGGGGCCTTCATCCTATGCCGAACGTCCGAGTAGGTAAACTGACGGCGCAAAACCGGAGACACACCCCGTGACGAGATGGCTCCTCGCCGCTGTGCTTGCCCTGTTTTCTTTGCCCGGGCTACCCCAGGCGTTCCCGGAGCGTCCTGTCCGCATCATCGTGCCGCTCACGCCGGGAGGCTCGCCCGACACCATCGCGCGCGCGATCGCGCAGGGCCTGCAAGGAGTCTGGCCGCACCCGGTGGTGGTGGAGAACCGTCCCGGCGGGAGCCAGAACATCGGCTCCGACCTGGTCGCGAAGAGCCCACCCGACGGCTACACGTGGCTGCTCGCACCCGACAACGTGTTCTCGGTCAACCCTTATCTCACGAAGCCGCCGTTCGATCCGCTCGCCGATCTCGCGCCGGTCACGCAGGTAGCGCGTATCGCGTTCCTGCTGGTTGTTCCTTCAACCCTTCCCGTAGGTTCAGTGCAAGAGCTCGTCGCCTATGCCAAGGCGCATCCCGGCGAGCTGAACCACGGCTCCTCCGGCAACGGCAGCCCGCAGCATCTCGGCGCGGTGATGTTCCAGAGCCTGACCGGCACGAAGATGAACCACGTGCCGTACAAGGGCGCCGCGCCGGCGGTGGCCGACCTGCTGCCGGGCCGCATCCAGGTGTGGATCGGCGCAGCCAACACGCTGCTTCCGCACATCCGGGACGGGAAGCTAAAGCTCCTCGGCAGCACCGCGCCGGAACGCTTCGCCAGCCTTCCCGGCACGCCGACGATCGCGGAGGCGGGCGTGCCGGGGTATGCGCTGGATCCGTGGCTTGGCCTGTTCGTGCCGGCCAAGGTGCCGCAAGACATCGTGACGCGCATCAACGCCGAGGTGGTGAAGATTCTCGGCGCGCCGGAGCTCAGGGCGCGCCTCGCCGCGCAGGGCATCGAGCTCGTCACCAATTCGCCCGCCGAGTTCGCGCGCTTCATCCGCGAAGACAACGCGAAGTGGGGCAAGATCATCAAGGACGCCGGCATCAAAGGAGATTGAGCGTGGCGCAGGAAAGTCCGGTTTCGGTTTTTTCTCAAGACGACGTCTGGGGCAGCGACGCCGTGGCGGCGATGCTGCGCGCGCTCGACATCCCGTACCTCGCGCTCAATCCGGGGGCCAGCTACCGCGGCCTGCACGACAGCATCGTCAACTACCTCGGCAACGAGCGCCCGCAGATGCTGCTCTGCCTGCACGAGGAGGCGGCGGTCGCGATCGCCCACGGCTACGCCAAGGCCTCGGGGCGCATGATGGGCGCGGTGCTGCACTCCAACGTCGGCCTGATGCACGGCTCGATGGCGATCTTCAACGCGTGGTGCGACCGCGTGCCGATGCTCGTCCTGGGCGCGACCGGGCCGTGGGACGCGGCGCGCCGCCGGCCGTGGATCGACTGGATTCATACCGCCTCGGACCAGGGCGCGCTGGTGCGCGACTACACCAAGTGGGACAACCAGCCCGCGTCGGTGCCCGCGGCCTACGAAGCGCTGATGCGCGCGGCGCAGATGGCGAACACCGCGCCGCGCGGCCCGACGTACATCAACCTCGACGCCGCGCTGCAGGAAGCGAAGATCGGCCCGCTGCCGGCGCTTCCCGATGTTGGCCGCTTCAGACCGCCTCTCCCTGTATTCCCCAATGAACAATCCCTGAAGGAAGCGGCGCAGCTGCTCTCGAACGCGAAGAATCCCGCGCTGCTGATCGGCCGCGTGAGCCGCGACCTCGATGCGTGGAAGGCGCGCGTCGTGCTCGCCGAGAAGCTGCAGGCGAAGGTGTTCACCGACATCAAGACGCCCGCGGCGTTCCCGACCGACCATCCGCTGCATGCAGCGCCCCCGGCGACCTTTCCCGACGGGGCGCTATTGAAAGAGGCGGATGTGGTGCTGTCGCTCGACTGGGTCGACACCGCGGGCACGCTGAAGGCGGCTTGGGGCGACGCGCCGATCGGCGCGAAGGTGATCCGGGTCTCGGTCGATGCGCACGTTCATCGCGGCTGGAGCTCCGACTACCAGGGCCTGCCGCCATCGGACGTCTACTTGATGTGCGAGCCCGACGTGGCCGTACCGTTTCTCATTGACGCCGTGCGTACGCGACCGGCCGCCGTTTCAGCCAGGGTCGAACCCAAGCTCGAAGAAGACAAAGCTGTGACGATCCGAGCCCTGGCGCGGGTGTTCAACGAGCTCACCCAGGGCATGGAGGTGTGCCTCTCCAAGCTGCCGCTCGGGTGGAACGGCGCCTATCGCCACTTCAGGCACCCGCTCGACTATCTCGGCGCCGACGGCGGCGGCGGCGTGGGCGCGGGGCCCGGCCTCACCGTCGGCGCGGCGCTCGCGCTCAAGGGGAGCGGCCGCATGGTGGTCGGCATCGTCGGCGACGGCGACTTCCTCATGGGCAACACCGCGCTTTGGACCGCGACGCACTACCGGCTGCCCTGCCTCTTCCTCGTTGCCAACAACCGCTCCTTCTATAACGACGAGCTGCACCAGGAGCGCGTCGCGAAGACCCGCGGCCGCCCGGTCGAGAACAAGTGGATCGGCCAGCGCATCGACGAGCCCGACATCGACCTCGCCATGATGGCGCGCGCGCAGGGGGCGGTGGGCATCGGGCCGGTCAGAGAGCTTTCACAACTCCGCTCTGCAGTGGAGGAGGGCATCAAGAAAGTCAAAAGCGGAGAAGTCTGCGTAATCGACGTGCGCGTCATGCCGGGCTACGACAGCGCCGCGCACCCCACGCCGGCCGCGGCGTCCCGGCGCTAGGCGAAGGCGCCGCCTGGCATCGGCGTTCGCGTACCGCGACTTCAGGTGGCTGTGGACGAGCTCGCTCCTTTCCTGGTCGGGCCAGTGGATCCAGCAGGCGGCGCTCGGCTGGGTGGTCTATGAGATCACCGCCTCGGGCGCGCTGCTCGGCGCGGTGATGGGCGCGCGCGCGGTGCCGATGTTCCTGCTCGCGCCGCTCTCGGGCGTCGCCGCCGAGCGCTGGGACCGGCGGCGGCTGCTGCAGGGGAGCCAGATCCTCGCCGCCGCCGTGTCCCTCTCCTTCGGCGTGGCGCTCGCGCTCGGCACTGTGAGCGTGTGGATGCTCTTCGCCTTCACCGTGCTGATGGGCTCGGCGAACGTGCTCGACCGGCCGGCGCGGCTCACCACGGCCTTCGAGCTCGTGGCGCGCGCCGACGCCGTGAAGGCGGTGGCGATGAACACCATGGGCTTCTCGATGATGCGCGTCTTCGGCCCGGCGATCGCCGGCTTCCTCATCGCTTCGCTCGGCGCGGCCGGCAGCTTCTTCATCCAGGGCGTGCTGTACGCCGCCGCCGCGGCGATGGTGATCATGGTGACGTTTCCGGCGCGGCGCGCGGCGCCCGCAGGGCGTTCGGCGTTCGCGCAGATGCTGGAGGGACTGCGCTTCGCGGCGAACGACCCGCGCACGCGCCTGCTCGTGTTCCTCGGTGCGCTGCCGTACTTCCTGCTGGTGCCGGTGTGGGGCACGCTGCTGCCGATCTACGCCAAGGATGTCTTCGTCGCCGGGCCGCAGGGGCTGGGGTGGCTCCTCACCGGCGTGGGCGTCGGCGGCACGCTGGGCGGCCTCGCCGCCAACGCGCTCGCGCGCGCCGAGCGCCAGGCGCTGATCCAGGCGGGCTGGATCGTGCTGATGGGCCTGGCGATCCTCGGCCTCGCGGCGAGCCCGACGCTCGCGGCGGCGCTCGCCTGCGGCGTGATCGGCGGCGCGGCCGAGATGGCGCACACCGCGAGCAACATGGCGATGCTGCAGATGAACGCGCCCGAGGAGATGCGCGGGCGCATCTCGAGCCTCACCATGCTCTACCCGGCGATGATCTCGGTCGGCGCCTTCGTCGCCGGTCCGCTTTCGGATTTTCTCGGCGTTCGCGGCGCTTCGATCGCGCTCGCCGCGACCGCCATCGCCGCCATCGCGATTCTGTACCTTTCTTCGGCCCTGCTCAGGGAGATGCGCTTCAGATGAAAACCAGGAAAACCGGTTCGCGGCGCGTCGCCGCCAGCGCGGCGCTGATCGAAGACCTCGTCGCCGGCAGCCGCATCCTCGCCGACCAAGGCGTGCTGGACGCCTACGGCCACGTCAGCGCGCGCAGCGACAAGCGCCCCGAACGCTTCATCATGTCGCGCTCGCGCGCGCCGGCGCTCGTGACCGCGGCCGACCTCATGGAGCTCGACGCCGACAGCGAAGCCGTGGCCGGCGACGAGCGCAAGGGATTCATCGAGCGCTACATCCACGGCGAGATCTACCGCAAGCGGCCCGAGGTCATGGCGATCGTGCACAGCCACGCGCCCTCGGTGATCCCGTTCGGCGTCACCAAGACGCGCCTGCGCCCCATCTACCACATGGGCTCGTTCCTCTGGTCGGGCGCGCCGGTGTGGGACATCCGCAAGGTGCGCGACGACAACGACATCCTGGTGCGCGACCGCCCGCTCGGCGCCGCGCTCGCCGAGGCGCTCGGCGGCTGCGCCTGCGTGCTGATGCGCGGCCACGGCATGACCGTGACCGGCGACAGCGTCCAGGAGGCGGTGTTTCGCGCCATCTACACCGAGATGAACGCGCGCCTGCAGCTCCAGGCCGAGACCCTCGAGGGGCCGATCCAGTTCCTGAGCGACACCGAGGGCAAGCGCTCGAGCGCCGCCAACCGCGGCACGCTGGAGCGGCCGTGGGAGCTGTGGAAGAGAAAGGCGCTGCAGAAGCGCGAGAGCTGATTGGCGACGCCGGCCCGTCGGACGCAAGGATAGAGTCAGGACGGATCTTTGCGCCGGCCGGGCGGGCGCGCTACATTGGCTGAAGATGGTGAATTGCCCCGCGTGCAGGGAGCAGAATCCCGACGGCCAGAAGTTCTGCGGTGAGTGCGGTGCGCCGCTGGGGCGCCCGGCCAATCAAGCCAAGTTCAGCTCGGCGCAGAGCTATACGCCGCGCCATCTCGCCGAGAAGATCCTGACCTCGCGCAGCGCGCTCGAGGGGGAGCGCAAGCAGGTCACGGTCCTGTTCGCCGACATGAAGGGCTCGCTCGAGCTCCTGGCGGAGCGCGACCCCGAGGATGCGCGCAAGGTTCTAGATCCGGTGCTCGAGCGGATGATGGACGCCGTCCACCGCTACGAGGGCACGGTCAATCAGGTGATGGGCGACGGCATCATGGCGATCTTCGGCGCTCCGGTCGCGCACGAGGATCATGCGATCCGCGCGTGCTACGCCGCGCTAAGCCTGCAGGAGTCGATCGCAAGGCTCGCCGCGGAGCTGCGCGCCACGCAGGGCGTGTCGATCCAGGTGAGGACCGGGCTCAACTCGGGCGAAGTCGTGGTGCGCTCGATCGGCAGCGATCTGCACATGGATTACACCGCCGTGGGCCAGACCACGCACCTGGCGGCGCGGTTGGAGCAGCTCGCGACGCCGGGCTCGATCTTCATCTCGGGCGAGTGCCTGCGCCTCGCCGAAGGCTACGTGGAGGCGAACCCGCTGGGCCCGGTCGCCCTGAAGGGCCTCGCGACGCCCGTCGAGGTGCACGAGCTGATCGCCGCGGGACCGGTGCGCACGCGGCTGCAGGCCGCCGCGGCGCGCGGCCTTACGCCTTTCGTCGGGCGACGGCTGGAGATGGAAACGCTGCACGAAGCCCTGCGGCGGGCCGCAACGGGAGAGGGCCAGGTGCTCGCGGCGGTCGGCCAGGCGGGCGTCGGCAAGTCGCGCCTCCTGCGGGAGTTCATCCACTCGCCGCATACGCGCGGGTGGCTGGTCCTGGAATCGAAATCGATCTCGTACGGCCGCGCCACGCCCTACCTTCCGCTGATCGATTTCCTCAAGGGCTACTTCAAGCTCCAGGAACGCGACGACGCGCGCGCCATCCGGGAAAAGGTCACCGCGAAAATCATCCTGCTCGATCAACCGCCGCAGGACTCGATCCCTCCGGTGCTCGACCTGCTGGGCGCCCTGCCGGAGGAGCACCCTTTCCGCCGGCTGGAGCCGATGCAGCGCCGCAGCCTCACCGCGCGCGCGCTCACCGACCTCATGGTGAGCGAGAGCCGCATTCAGCCCGTGATCATGGTGTTCGAGGACCTGCATTGGAACGACATGCAGACCCTTGGACTCCTCAACGCCGTGATCCCGAGCATCCGCCAGCACGCCATCCTCCTGCTCGCGAGCTATCGCCCCGACGAGCACGACGACAAGTGGGGTGAGCAGCCGCACTACCGGCAGGTCAGGCTGGAACCGCTCGCGCAAGAAAACCTCACCCGGTTGCTCGACATCCTCCTCGGGCAGAACGGCGGGCTCGGCCCGGTGAAGGCCTTCCTGGTGGCGCGCACCGCGGGCAATCCGTTCTTTGTCGAGGAAAGCGTCCGCACGCTCGTCGAGACCGGAGTCCTGGCCGGCGCGCGGGGCCGATACCGTCTGGTCAAGCCCTTCTCGAGCACCGAGGTGCCCGCCACCGTGCACGCCATCCTGTCGGCGCGCATCGATCGCCTGGGCGAGGCGCAGAAGCGCCTTCTCCAGGAAGCCGCGGTGATCGGCAAGGACGTTCCGTTTGCGCTCCTGCAGGCGGTCTGCGGCCTGCACGAGCAGGACCTGCGCGCCCGCCTGCACGAGCTGCAGGCGGCCGAATACGTGTACGAGAGCCGGCTGTTCCCGGATCTCGAGTATACGTTCAGGCACTCCATGACGCGCGAGGTCGCTTATTCGAGCCTGCTGCGCGAGCAGACGCGAGCCTTGCACGAGAAGGTGGCTACCGAACTGGTGCGGCTCGCCTCCGGGCGCCTGGAGGAGCACGTCGAGCAGATCGCGGAGCACGCGGAAAAGGGCCAGGCGTGGCCCGAGGCGACCGAATACCTGCAGCGCTCGGGCGAGAAGGCGTTCGCCCTTTATGCCAACGCCGAGGCGGCCGACTACTTCCAGCGCGCGCTCGCGGCGCTCGAGCATTTGCCGCGCAGCCACGGCACGCTCGAGCAGAGCGTGGACCTGCGCTTCGAGCTGCGCAACTCGCTGATCGCGCTGTGCGAGCTCGATCGCATCCGCAAGTGCCTCGAAGCGGTCGAGCCGATCGTAGCGCACCTGGGCGACAAGGACCGCGCCGCGCGGCTCGCTTCGTTCAGGTGCAACCAGCATTTCCTCGCCGCGGAGCAGCGCCGGGCGATCGCCGCGGGCGAAGCCGGCCTGCGCCTGGTGCAGGCGATCGGCGAGCGCCGCCTGCAGGCCGAGCTGCTGTACCGCATCGGGCAGAGCTATCACCTCATCGGCGACAACCGCAAGGCGCTCGAGCTGCTCAACCAGAGCGTCGTCGAGACCCTGGAGCAGCGCGCGCGCGACCGCTTCGAGCTGGCGGTGATTCCCGCGGTCGGCAGCCGCATGTGGCTCGTCAGCATCCTGACGGAATGCGGCGATTTCAAGCCGGCGTCGGCGCATGCGGAGCGCGCGGTCGAGCTCGCGCGCGAGGCGCTGCATCCGCTGAGCGAGGTGCTCGGATGGCTCGCGGTCGGTCACGTGCACCTGCGCAAGGGCGAGGTCGATGAAGCGATCAGGGCGCTCGAGCGGGGAATGGCGCTGACCGAGCGCTATTCGGTCCCGATGTGGCGCCTGCGCCTGGAATCGTCGCTGGGCATGGCCCGCGCGGGCCGCGGCGAATTCGTCGAGGGACTCGAATTGGCCCAGAACGCGCTCGCCGCCGCCGAACGCATGGGGCTCATGGTGGACCGGCCGATGTTGCACGTGCACCTGGGCGAGGCGCTGCTGCTCGCCGGGCGCATCGAGGAAGCGATCGCGCAGGCGAAGCAGGCGCTCGGCATCGCGCTCGCTCACGAGAACAGGCGCGACGAGCCGTGGGCGCGGCTGCTGATGGCGCGCGCGTCCTGGGCATGCGAGCCCAAGTCGGCCGACGAGCCGCTGACGCAGCTCGAGTCCGCCTTGCGCCTCGCCGCGGTGACGCAAGCGCGGCCGCTCGAGGCGCACTGCCGGGCCATGCTCGGCGCCGTCCATGGCGCGAGCGGCGACAACACGAAGGGACAGGAATTCAGCGCCGCCGCGCACGCCGCCTATGCAGGCCTCGGCATGCGGCCTTTGCCGCTCCAGCCCGTTGCGAGCGCGTCTTCCGCGATTACTTGATTTTCTGCAGGGAGCGTTCCACCGCTCTGCGTACGTCGTCGCGCTGCGGCTTGGCCAAGGCTGCCTCGAGTGCGCCCGCCGCCTGCGGCCCTCCGAGCGCGGCGAGCGCCTGGGCCGCTCGGATTCGGTATTGGGCGTCGAGATTGCCCGCGTAGCGCTCGATATAGTCGGACCGGCTCTCGGGCAAAACGCGCTCGGGATAGCGTTGCGCCTGTTCGGCCATCTGGTCGTACGCCGCGCCCAGCGAGCGGCGCAGGCCCTCGCGGCGGGCAGGCGAAGCGCCGCCGTTCAGGGCGGCGATCAGGCTCGGCACGACTCGCTCGCCGTAGCGGGTGACCGCGTTCAACTCGCCCGCATCGCAGTCCTGGCACTCGTACCACGCGCTTAGGGCGCGCGCCGCTCGCTCGCTCGCCGCCGGCGGCGGTGGGCTGGACTGAGCCATGCCGACCGACGGCAACGCGACGGCGAGCGCCAGCGAGCGGAAGATCCTCACGGCCAGGGCGCGTCCAGCAAGGGGCAGAGGGCGCTCGCGTCCTGGGGCCGGCAGGGGCGTCCCGGTGCCGGACGCTGGCCGTTCTGGATGAGCATCGTGCCGCCCCATTGATCGGCGTGAGTGTTCATCCGGAACACCTGCCCGAGGCTGAAAGTGCTGCGAGGATCGGCGCTCCCGGTCCACATCAGGTTGTCGTGACCGAAGGAGCCTCCGAACGAATCGGCATGGCCGCCGCAGATCGCGGGCCGCAGGCCGAATGCGTGGCCGATCTCGTGCGCGAGCGTCGTGTCGTTGGCCGTGGTGCCGACGAAGGTGATGTTGGCGTCCCCGGCAGCGAAAGTGCTTCCTGGACAACTGTGCGGTGTTTGCAGGATGGCGCAATTTCTGCCGGTGAACCCTTCGTTGACGTAGTAGACGTTGAGCGCGCCGGACGTATAGAAGGCAGAGGCGCGGATCGGCGCGAGCGCCTGGCACACGAGATCGCCGCTGGCGTCCATGCCTACGCCGGCGTTGATCGTCGCCTCGGCGCTGCCCGGGACCGGGTGGACCGTCGGAACGAAGCGCACCCCGACCATGTTGTCCTGGTATAGGTTCGTCGCCCGGTTCATGTGCGCGCTAGCCAGCGCCGCAACCCCCGCGCTCTGGTTCGCCACCCAGATGTGGACCGGCACATCGATGAGCGGGTCGAGGGTCACGGCATGAACTTCGCCCAGGTTGTTGGTCCAGGGCACGCCCGTTTCCCATTTCATGGCGTGCTTCTTGGAAAAGATCGCGATTTCCGAATTGCAGCTTCCGGGCGAGAGGAGATTCGGCAGCAGCGTCTCGCCGGTGGAGCGGAAGGTCCAGTCGGGGTCTGGCGGCGTGCCTTGCCGGCATTGAGCCTGGGTTCGCGCATCCATCATCACCACCGCATCGTCGCCGGAGGCGATGCCCTGGATCTGGAGCTTGTCGAAAAACGGCGGGTCGACGATCGGTCCGCACCGCCGGATGGCAAATTTCCATTTGAACCCGTTGACCGGCGACGCTCCGAGAAATTGCCGCACCGAGATCTGCTCGGTCACGCTCCTGCGGGCCGGCACGGCGCCCGCGGGGGCTTTCTTGCGCGCCAGCGGACGCAGCAGCCCGACGACCACCGGTGCGCCCGCCTTGTAAGGCAGGCCGCGGATGCGGCTCTCGCCCGGCCGCAGCACGATGCGATCTCCCTGGCGCTTCGCCTTGCCGGTGACTTTCAGATGCTTGAGGTCGGCCGCGGACAGGCCTTCGAAGCGAAGCTCGGCGCCGGCCAGGATCTTCGCGTCGATCGCGATGCGCCATTCGACGGGGCCGGCTCCCGGGCACCCCGGACAGCAATCGACCAGCTCGCAGCCGACCGGGACAGGCGCGCGTTTTTGCAATGCCGTCGCCGGCAGCACGACGTCGGCCAGGCAGAATCGTTCGCTCAAGCCGTGGTTGAACGCCCGCGCCGGCGAAGCGGACCCGAGGAGAACCAGCAGCAAGCCGCACACCGCCGTACGCATGGCGAGCCTCCCGACGCCTCCTTAAACGCTCACGTCCCCTATGCCTTCGAACAATTGGTCTTCCTGCACCACGGCGGGCAGCGTATCTACCGAGCGCACCAGGTAGAAGCCGTCGGCGAAATCGACCGCGCCGGGGATCTCGACCTTCTCGCCCATGGCGAGACGCACGTACGTGGCGGCCATGTTGTGCTTGCCGACCAGGTCGTGGATGTTGGTCATGGTCGCAAACCTTCCGGCGTTGATCTCGGTGATGCACGGCTCGCCGCGCTCGCTTTCCTTGAGGTCGACGAAGAGCACGCCGGAGGCGCGCGGGTCCAGCGACTGGATGGCGCGGGTACACACGTCGATCACGTGCGGGTAGAGCACCGTCTTGGCAAGCGCGGGCATCGAAGACACGCCGCTCGGGCTGCCGGTGTTGAGATAGGTGATGCGCTCGGCCATCTTGGCGAGAACCAGGCGGCCCTGGTCCCAAAGGCACTGGACGCAGTAGTCGCGTCCGGGCAGGTACTCCGACAGCGTGAACGACCCGGGCGGCACCGCGCGCATGGCTTCCCAATAATCGATCCAGCCGCGCACCTGCTCGGGCGTCCTCACCGGCACCGCGCCGAGCGAGCCCGCGCCGGCGCGGATGCGGCACCAGAGCTTCGCGTGGCCTTTGAAGCGGCGGAATGCCGCGTCGACGCCCTTCGCATCCGCTATGCGGTAGGTCAGGGGAGCGGGGATGCCGCGCCGGCGAAGGAAGCTCGTCAACGCGTACTTGTCCTGGCAGCGCTCGATGAGAGCGGTGCTCGGAAGAAGCGTGCGGCACCAGAGCTTGTCGCGCAGCCTGGCGAGCCTCAGCACGTCGGCGTCGCTCGTCGGAATCACGAGGTCGATGCGCTCGGCGCGGACGATCCGCCGCAGCGCCGCGCCGTAATCCGCGGTGGAAAGCGGAAGCAGGTAGTTTCGCTGCGCCGGGGATTTCTTGAGGAAGAAACGGCTCTCGTGGCATCCGACGATCACGAGCGATGGATCGCCCGCCGTCAGGCTGCGGATGAGATTGTTGCCGGCCGCCGAGCCGGCTTCGAGAACCAGGACTCTTGCGCCCAGGCCGGAGCTCCCCGACTCCTGAGCGCGGGGCGCTATCCGCGCCGGGGCCGCCGCTTCGCCGGGGCCTTGTACTTTCTCTTCAGGATCCTGAGCTTGCCTGGATAGCGCTTCAGGCATTCCCTCAGGCACTCGACGAACTCGGCCCATTCCTTCGGCTTGAGGCTGCCGATGATCTCGACCTTGAGCGTCTCCTTCTTTCCTGCGAGGCCAACCTGGCCGATTACCGGTCCGTCCGTCATATGTCCCCCTCCTTGGAAGATGAACCCGCACAGCATCTCCGCTCAGTGCGGCAAAAGTGTACTGCGAGCCCGCGCCGCCTCCCAGTCCTTGCGGCGCAAGAGCCACACCGCGATCGTCAGGTTGAGCAGGTTCCAGGCAATGCCGTTCACGAACGCTGCGCGGTAGGAGCCGGTGAGGTCGAAAATCGCGCCCGACATCCAGCCGCCGAGCGCCATGCCGAAGAGCGTCGCCATGATGACGATGCCCACGCGCAGGCCGGCCTCGGTGGGCGCGAAGTACTCGCGGATGATGATCGCGTAGGCCGGCACCAGCCCGCCCTGGAACAGGCCGAAGAGCGCCGACACCACGAAGAGCGAGGTGAGGTCCGAGAAAGGCAGGAACAGCACGAGCGCGATGCCCTGCAAGACCGATCCCGTCAGGAGCGTGCGGATGCCGCCGATGCGATCCGAGACGAAGCCGAAGATGAGACGGCTCACCACTCCGGCGCCCAGCATGACGGCGAGCATCTGCGAGCCGCGCGCGGCGCCGTAGCCGAGGTCGCTGCAGTACGCGACGATATGGACCTGCGGCATGGCCATTGCCACGCAGCAGGCCACGCCGGCGATCGAGAGCACCACGGTCATGGTGTTCGGCGAGAAGCCGAGCGGTCTTGCCTGCGACGCTCTCGTTTCGTGAATACCACCTGTGAGGAGCGGTGGAGGCGCGCGGCGCCGCATGAGCATGCTCAGGGGCAACGCCACCGCGAGGGCGAAAATGCCCACGCCGATATAGGTGCTGCGCCAGCCGGCGGCGTCGAAGAAATGATTCAGCACCGGCGGCCAGACCGCGCCGGCCAGGTAGTTGCCGCTCGCGCACACCGCCACCGCGATGCCGCGGTGGCGGGTGAACCACATCGAGATGTCGGCCACCAGAGGCGCGAAAGTGCCCGAGCAGCCCAGTCCGATGAGAAGGCCGTGCGCCAGCGCGAAAGTGAAGAGATTCGGCGCAAGGCCGGCGGCAACGAATCCCAGGCCGAGCGAGCCGCCGCCGAGCAGCACCGGAACGACGACGCCGAAGCGGTCGGAGAGCCGCCCCATCACGATCCCGCCCAGGCCGAAGCCCACCATCGTGAGCGTGTACGGAAGCGTCGCCGCGGCGCGATCGACGCCGAACTCTGCCTGGATCGATGAAAGCGCGACGGCCATCGCGTACATGCCCACGCCGCCGACGGTCATGAGCGCGAGCGCTGCCGCGAGACGCAGGCAGGCGTACGGGGAATCCTGCAGATTGGGTTGCAACGGATGCAAGGTTACCGTGAAAAACGGGGCCGGATGCAGCGGCATCCGGCCCCTCCCCCAAGGACCCCCCTCGACTCATCTTGGCGCTCGAGCAATGAATTGCAGTTCCTTCGTCCCGCTTGAGTGCGAGGACACTCTAGGAAAGCCGAGCGCGCTCGGCAGTGCGTTTACGCACTTGCGCGCAGAAGACGCTGGCGTAGCGTGGCCGGCACGTTCGGGACTTTTCCGCAGGGGGGCGATATGGGTGGGGTCCTTTCGTCGCCGGATGAATTCTTCGCGCGACACGCCGAAATCCGTTTCATCGAGCTCAAGCGCGGCAGCACGCTCAAGCTGGAGCACGCGGCCGGCGCGACGGTGCGCCTCGTCGAAGGCGAGGCGTGGGTGTCGGCCTGCCGCCGGGCGAAGCGCATGCGCGCCGGCGAGCCTGCCATGCTGAACGGCCGCGGCACGATCCTGATCTACGCGCTCGCCGACTCGTCGCTGTGCCTCGAGGGCGTGGAGCGCTGCGACATCGAGCTGCGCCGGCGTGGCGAAGTGCCTTCCATGCCGTAGCGGTTTGCCGGTACCGTAGCGCCGGCCATGAAGATCCTCGGAATCGTTGCCCTGAGCTGCGCCGCGCTGGCGAATCCGGCGTCGGCGCAGGACCCGGGCCCCGAGCAGCTCATCCAGCGGATTACCGACGAGGTGATGGCGGCGATCCAGTCGGACGAGAAGCTCGCCGCGGGCGACAAGGGCAGGGCGCTGCAGCTCGCCGAGCAGAAGGTGCTGCCGCACGTCGATTTCGAGGAGGCGACGCGCCTCGCCGTGTCGCGCGCCTGGTCGCGGGCGAGCGCGGAGCAGCAGAAGGCGCTGGTAACCGAGTTCCGCGCGATGCTGCTGCGGACCTACACCAACGCGATCGGCACGTATACGGGAACGCAGGCGAAGCCGCTGCCGACGCGCGGCAGGCCCGAGGGCGAGGCGCGCGGCAGCGAGGCGACCGTGCGCTACCAGTTCTCGCGCTCGGGCGGCAAGCCGGTGCTGGTCGCCTACGAGATGCGCAAGACCGGCGCGGGCTGGAAAATTTATGACATCAGCCTCGAGGGAATGAGCCTGGTGCTCACCTACCGCACCGAGTTCGACGGCATCCTCAAGCAGGAAGGCATCGACGGCCTGATCAGGCGGCTCGCGCAGAAGAACGCGCCGCCGAAGCTCACCCTGTAGGGCTCGCGCTGTAGAATCCTCCCGGAAATTCCCCGGGAGAAAAGCCATGGCTGCGCCATCCACCATCGGGCAGGTCCGCGACGTCTTTCCGAAGCTCGGCGAGCTCACCGACAAGGTCGTGTTCGGCGACGTCTGGGAGCGGCCCGGGCTTTCCAAGCGCGACCGCAGCCTCGTCACCGTCGCCGCGCTGACCGCGCTCTACCGGCCCGACCAGATCCGCGGCCACGTCTGGCGCGCGCTCGACAACGGCGTGACGCGCGAGGAGATCGTCGAGCTGATCACGCACCTCGCGATCTACGCGGGCTGGCCGAATGCCGGCACCGCGGCGCTGATCGCCAAGCAGGTGTTCGAGGAGCGAGGCGCATGAGGATCGGCTTCATCGGTCTGGGCGCCATGGGCCGCCACATGGCCGCGAACCTGCAGCGCGCGGGCCACGAAGTGCAGGCGCACGACCTGCGGCGCGTCGAAGGCTTTCCCATCTGGAAGACGAGCGCGGCGGAAGCGGCGCGCGGCTGCGAAGTTGTCTTCACCTCGCTTCCCGGCCCCAAGGAAGTCCAGGCACTCGCTCCCGAGATCGGCTCTGCTCTTGTAAAAGATACAAGCTGGTTCGACCTCAGCACCAACTCGCCGGAAGTGGTGCGGCGGCTGCATCGCGAGTTGCCGAAGATCCATTTTCTCGACGCGCCGGTGAGCGGTGGGCCGAGCGGCGCGGAGAGCGGCAAGCTCGCGCTCTGGGTTGGAGGAGACAAAGAAGTCTTTGAGAAACACCTTTCGCTGCTCAAGGCGATAGGGGATCAACCCCTTTACATCGGCCCCATCGGCGCGGGCACGGTGGCGAAGCTGGCGCACAACTGCGCCAGCTTCGCGATCCAGGCGGTGCTCGCGGAGATTTTCACTCTCGGGGTGAAAGGCGGCGTCGAGCCGCTCGCGCTCTTTCAGGCGCTGCGCCAGGGCGCCTCGGGCCGCAAGCGCACCTTCGACCGGCTGGCAGACTTCTACCTGCCGGGGCGCTTCGACCCGGCGGCGTTCTCGCTCAAGCTTGCGCACAAGGACGCGACGCTCGCGCTCGAGCTCGCGGAAAAAATCGGCGTGCCGATGCGCATCGGCCGCATCGCCCTCGATGAGCTCGCGGAGGGCATGCGGCGCGGCTGGGGCGAGCGCGACTGCCGCGCGGCGATGCTGTTGCAGGAGGAGCGCGCCGGCGTGGCCGCGCGGGTCTCGCCCGAGCGTATGCCGCTAGCGCTGAAGGACTAGATACAACTCGGCGGAAGGCCGTGCTAGCATCCTCCCAACACCCGGGGGGGAGGTTGCAGCACTAGCGTCCATTCTGGAGCTGGGCTCAAG
>Ga0070704_100000222_pt1 | contig 23894 bp, 33 predicted proteins | sample KBSK5252metaG_FD_65467 | JGI IMG/M metagenome (GOLD analysis project Ga0070704, IMG submission 65467) | Corn, switchgrass and miscanthus rhizosphere microbial communities from Kellogg Biological Station, Michigan, USA - KBS K5-25-2 metaG | ecosystem: Host-associated > Plants > Roots >...
CCGGATAAGCCCGCCGGCGCCGACCATCTGGGCAATGAGATAGCAGGAGACCGTGGCGAGGGTGCCGATGGCCGCCGCGATGCGCACCGGCGTATGCTGCAGCCGGACCGCCACCACGTCGGCAAAGGTGTAGCGGCCCAGATTGCGCAGCGGCTCGGCGATGAGGAAGAGGACGACCGGCCAGCCGACCAGCCATCCCGTGGAGTAGATCAGCCCGTCGAATCCGGTGGTGGAGACGAGCCCGGCGATTCCGAGAAACGAGGCCGCGCTCATGTAATCGCCCGCGAGGGCGATGCCGTTCTGCCCCGGGCTGATCGACCGCCCCGCGGCGTAGAAGTGCTCGGTGGTGCGGGTCCGGCGGGCCGCCCAGAACGTGATGCCGAGGGTGCTGACGATGAACAGGAAGAAAAAGCCCATCGCCACGGTGTTGGGCTCGCCGATACGCGACGCGCCCTGAATCGTCGCGAGGAGGCTACTCACGCAGTCGTCCGAGCGCCTGATCGTAGTGGGAATTGGCCCAGCGCACGTACACCCAGGTGAGAATCCACGTGGCGACGATGACCAGCGCCCCGAGGAGGATGCCGAACGAAAGACCCGGGGCGATCAGACGGGCCAGGACCGGCTTGGCATAGGCGATGAGAAGGATGAATCCGAAGTACACCGCGATCATCGCGCAGGTGAGCCCGACGGCGACGCGCCAGCGCTGCGCGGCGACGGCGGTGAGCCGGGCTTCGAAAGACGGCGTCGCTTCGGGAGCGGCCGCGCTCACGATTCCTCGACCGTGACGTCGGCGGCCCCGGTGGCGTCATAGTGGACGTGCACCTGCCACGGCCTGCAGCAGACGGGGCAGTCCTCCACGTACTCCTGGGCCTCACCGCTTCCGGCGTCGAGCTCGAGCGTCACCGTCTCCCCGCAGTACGGGCAGGCGACCTCGGCTTCCGTCTGAAGCAGGGCTTCGTCGTCGAAGTCGGGATCGGAATCGGTGGGGTCGTCGAAGTCATCGCGCATCGGGGATGACACCTCCCTCGCGCACGATGTCCACCGGCATCCTGGTGTACAGCAGCCCCCCGGTCAGCACGCGGGCGAACCATCCCCGGCGCCCGACCAGCGCACGAACGAATCCGGGGCCGCGTTCCGGGCCGATGTAGGGCAGTGCATACGTTTCGGTGCACGGATCGCATGCCTTGGTGATCTCGATTTCGGCGTCGCCGAGTCGCAGGCGCACACCGGGCGAGAGACTCGACTCGGGGATACCGCCCAGGGTGAGATTCTCTCCCAGATCGCCGGGCGCCACCGGCCACCCTTCGCCGCCGAGCGTGTCGAGCAGATCCTGGGTCATCAGCAGCAGCGCCTGGTCGCCGTCGCCTCCGAGTGTCTCGGCGCGATATCGATTGTAGTCGCCCTCCGCGCCCGCGGGTGTGATCAGGAGCTGGGTCACCGCTCGCTTCGGGAGACCGAACTCTCCCGGCGTTTCGGGCTTGATGCTCAATCGCAGGACCTGCGGTGTCATGGCTGCTCCCGTGCGCGATGCTGAATCCGGTCGATTTCCGCCAGGACGTCCTCCGGACGGGTCTCCCGCTCGAGCTCCGCGAGCTCGTGATCGCGGTCGGCTTCGATCCCGAGTTTCTGATGGATCGCATCCAGCATCGTGAGCGCCCGGGTGAGCTCGTGCTCGGTCAGCAGGCCGATATGCAGATCGAGATCGGCGCGGCGCTCGCTCTCCGCGGCGAGCCGGTTCTGGCTGATGAGCACGAAGGTAGCGAGGAAGATCGCCTCCAGGGAGACGATCATCGTCAGCAACCCGTAGGGAAAGGGATCGAACGGCTTGATCCCGACCCGGCCCGTGTTGAGGAGGACCCAGGCGCCGAACCACACCAGGTGGAAATAGATGAACGCCATGCGCCCGGAGAACGCGGTGATTCCATCCGCGATCCGGTCTTGCACTCCACGGGCGTCGGCGGCCTTCTGGCGCAGCGCCGTGATGGTCTGAATATTCCGGTCGATGACCTGTGCCAGCGCGGGTTCGTCCCGTTCGGCCATCAGGATGTTCTCTCGATCTGCATGACGGTGGGCCCGGTCCGCCTGTCGTCGGCATTCCGGGGACACTGGCCGGAGGAGATGTCCTCGCCGCCGACCCGTTTCCAGTTTCCCGGGATCGATTGCCCCGCGCACACGATGAGCAGCGTCCCTTGCGGCAGCGGGGCGAGCCGCTGCAGCACCATCGCCGTATACCCCTCATTCCCGCAGGTGCTGCCTCCGGCCACATAGTCCACCGCGACCCAGCCGCGGGGACGCCCCGCCGATCGGCAGACCGTCTGGCGGCTGGCCCCGCTCGACGCGGAGGTCTCCCCGGTTCGACCGACCGCTCCCTGCACCGGGCCGGTATCCGGACCGGGAATCGGTTCTTCCGGTCCCGATCTGACGCCAAACCCCGAGCATCCTGCGAGCCAGAGGACCCCCAGCAGCACTCGTTTCCTCATCTCACCCCCCTGCCTGCTGCCTGTTGCCTGTTGCCTGTTGCCTGTTGCCTACTCCCTGATTTCATATCTCGCCCGAATTCCATGCACCGCGTCATGCGAGGTGATCACCTGTGCGCTCGCCGGATAACGCACCAGCACCGCGTCGGACCCCTCCCACGTCACCTCCAGGGCAGGCCGCTTGGCCTTGCCGAGCAGAAAATCCACGCCGATGGAGTCGATCGCCACGAAGAGATTGGCGGGAGTGACCAGCTCGGCTCCCGCCGGCCCGATCGAGACGTTCGTTGTGCCCTTGAGCCCGAATCCGCACTCGTAATGGAAGACGGCCGCCTCCCACGCGCTGTCGGGCGCGACGATTCTCGTATCGACTTCCGGGGGGCAGCGCGTGGCGTTCTTGCCCAGCCACACCGCGCCCACGATTCCCATCACGATGAGCCCGAGGCATCCGATGCCGTAGAGCTTCAGCACATCCTTCGCGAGCGACCCGGTGAGGGATGTTTTCGGATCCGGTCGCCCCGGGACCGTGGTTATGGAAGCACCCGGATTTTGATGTTCCGGAAGGCGACCCAGTCTCCATGGTCCTGAAGCCCGATGTGCCCTTCGGTGGCCTGGCCATACTCACGCCACGCCTTGAACTTGCTGCTCATTACTCGTCGCCTCCAATCCTCGCTGCCGAATTCGTATGCCGCGATCTGCCGGCCATTGAGCCAATGCTCGACGTGGGTGCCGTTCACGAGGATCCGCGCGGTATTCCATTCACCCACGGGTCGAACGATGCCCCGCGGGGCCGGATACAGTCCGTACACCGAGCCCGCGGAGGTCAGCTCCGACCTTCCGTCCGGGTGCACCGCGTCGTCGAGCACCTGCATCTCCGGCGCGCTGAAATAGATGGCGTCCGACCCGAGCGCCGCGCGATAGAAAATCCCGCTATTGCCGCCGGTCTGAAGCTTCCAGTCGACCGACAGCTCGAAATTGCGGAACGATTCGGAGGTGATGATGTCGCCGCCACCGCGCATCGCCCGGGTCAGGGCGCCGTCCACCACCTGCCATCCCCCGGACATCTCCGGCCGGTCGTAGACGCGCCATCCGGCGGTCGTCTTCCCGTCGAAGAGCAGGCGCCATCCCGCGGCGCGTTCGGTCGACGACAGGGCGTTCACGGCCGGCTCCGGGGCGGGTGACGACGAGGAATATCCACCACCGCACCCCGCGACGAGTGCGGCGAACACACAGCTTCCGGCGTATCGCATGCTCAGAGCCCCCAGCCGGGCCGGTACTCCCGGGTCAGGTACTGGTTGGATTCGGGAATGTTGGTGACCGCCATTTTCTCACCGTCGTAGAGAATCTTCCGGCCCTGTCCGGTACGAAGGGCCACGATCCCCAGCAGCATCGTCTCGGTGAGCGGCGCGGCGTATTCGAACGGACAGCTGGCGGTCGCCTGCTTCTTGCACGCGGCCGCCCAGTTGAGCTCGTGGCTCGTGGTGATCCGCGGAATCGTCTGCGGTACCGCCGCCGTCTGCTGCATGAGCTCGGCCGGAAACAGCGTCGGCTTGGCGCCGTAGGTCTCGTGCATCAGGATGCCCTTGGTGCCGACGAAGATCACCCCGCCTTCGCGATTGAGCGCGAGATCGTCGGGCAGCTGCGGTGGACGCGGCGGCATCAATCCGCCGTCGTACCAGTTGAGCCGGACCGGAGGCATCGTGCCGCGGGCGGGGAATTCGTAGTGCACCGTCATCGCCAGCGGATAGGTGACCGGCTTGGCGCGCGGGCCGCCCCATGGGGTCGAGGTGGCTTCGATGCTGGTCGGATAGCCGAGGCCGAGCGCCCAGTAGGGGTGGTCGATCAGGTGCGCCCCCATGTCGCCCAGTGCACCGACGCCGAAGTCGGTCCAGCCTCGCCAGTTGAACGGATGGTAGACCGGATGGAAGGGAATGTCCTCCGCCACGGGTCCGAGGTAGAGATCCCAGTGCAGACCGTCGGGCGCGGGATAGTTCCCCGCCATCGCGGCCGCGGTCGCTTCGTTGATCGCGCGCTGATTCCAGGAGGGAGGCGTGGGCGCGGCCCCGGGCGCAGGCGGTGGAGGCGCCGCGGGACGCGGGATGCCCTGCGGCCAGATCGGCCGGTTGGTCCAGACATGCACCTCGCTGACCGGACCGATCAGCCCCGCCTGGATCCATTCGTTGATGAGCCGCGCATCGTCGCGGGAGTGGCCCTGATTTCCCATTTGCGTCACCACCCCGGTCTTCTGTGCGGTGGCACGGAGCAGCCGGGCCTCGTACACCGAGAAGGTCAGCGGCTTCTGCACGTAGACATGCTTGCCGGCGAGCATCGCCGCCTTCGCGATGACCGCATGGTTGTGATCGGGCGTGGCGATGACCACTCCTTCGATGTCCTTCTGCTTGTCGAGCATTTCCCTGAAATCGGCGTAGCGCGCGGCCTTGCCGAACTGCTCCTGAAGCCGGACACCATCGGGGCGCGGCTTCCCGTCGCGGTCCTTCCCCCGCCCCGCCAGCGAGCGCTCGACGTACCCGAAGTCCACGTCGCAGACCGCCACGATATTCTGGGTGACCAGCGCCTCGGAATTGCTCATCCCCATCCCGCCGGCCCCGACGATCGCGACGTTGAGGGTGTCGCTCGGCGCCTGATACCCGGGCCCCCCGAGCACGTGCCGTTTCACCACCATCCCGCCCATGGCGAGAGCACCGGTTTCCGAGACGAATTGCCGCCGGGTAAGCCTGCGACGTGGCATGGGGGGAATTCCTCCGGAATCGGGAAGACTCACGACTGAAGCCAGACGACTGAAGACTGAAGACTAACGACCGAAGACTGAAGCGTCACGCTCCGGGGAACCCCTCGATCATCAGCATCTCGGTTTCGGCGCACGCCTGCCGGAGCGACTTGGCCGCCGAATACTCTTCCGAATTCCACCAGGCCTTGGCCGCTTCGGTGGTCGGGAATTCCAGGATCACCAGGCGGCTCGGCTGCCAGTCCCCTTCGAGAATCTCGGTCCGGCCCCCTCGCACGATGTATTTGCCATGGTAGGCCGCGATCGAGGGGGGCGCGAGCAGCTTGTAGCGCTCGTATGTCTGCGCGTCATTGACGGTGATGTCGACCACGACATAGGCGGGCATGATCGCCTCGGCGATGGAGGGCGGCGGTGTCGTCGCTCGCTAAGCTACTCCCGGAGGGAGCCGTCAGCCATCAGCCGTCAGCCATCAGCCATCAGCCATCAGCCATCAGCTGAAGACCGAAGGCTGAAGGCCGAGGACCGCCCGCTGCACGCTATCTCCGCCGAGCCACCGCTCCATACACCGCTCCCGGAATCGGCGACCCCTGGGGCATGATCTGAAAGAGGCTGTCGCCCACGATCTGGAAGACGAGCGGCGCGTACACGAGGGCCTCGATGCAGAACGAGCCCCGCGGACAGGAGTCGTAGGTCAGCATGCCGTTTTCGATCGCGAAGCTGTGCTCCGATACCAGCCGGTAATCGATGTGATGTTGGTCCCCGACCACGACGATGCGGGTGAGCACCGGTCCGGCGGCGTCACGGGGACGTCCGCCCCCGAGGCGGAGCGTGTCGGCGAGAAGAAAGGGCGCCCCTCCCGATTCACCCTGGGCAATCGGCAGCTTTTCGAGACCGATGCGAGCCAGGGCGTACGTGTCACGAATGGCGGATGGCGAGGTGCCAACATCGCAGCCTCCAACCGCCAGTGCGGCGAACGCAGCCAGAATCAGGCGTGTCATGCCGGGCTTCCCTTCGAAGGTGACGCCGCGGCCCTGTCCGAACGACACGGCACCCCCCTCTCACCGTTCACCGTTCACCGTTCACCGCTTCCCTCTCACCTTCGTCCCCTCTCCGCGCTTGTACAGGAGGGACGCGTCGCGATTGATCCCGCGCTCGTGCTGCACCGCGGCGGATGTCCCGGGGACGGCCGCGCCCAGCGCCATCCGGAGCCCGCGCCACTTGGTCTTGAGGTCGGCGACCAGATGTGACGGCGCCCGGTAGCCATAGGCGCGGAATTCCGAGGGCTGCACCCTTCCCTTGGCGGCGACATGCTCGGCGAAGGCGGAGGTCCAGCGGTCGAATTCGTCCAGCACCTCGGCGTTCTCCATCATCTGCTCGGCTTGATTCTCACTGTAGGGAACCCCGCGGCCGAATTCGACGAATCGCCAGAGCCGGTCGGGAACCTCGATGCCGCTGTAGCGGCACTGCCAGACCAGCGGCGCGTAGGTGTGCCGCATGCTTTCGAACGGCTCGCGCTCGGGATCGAAGTATTCCGGGTGGCGGAGAATCAGCGGGCGGCCGTCGTCGTCGAGCTCGTCGCCGCCGCCGTCGCCGTAGCAGAAGAAAGCGGCGCTGCGTCCTTCGAGGTGATTCCGGCTCAGCGATTTCCACTCGGTGGACTGCTCCAGGGCGATTGCCCGCGCCGGATCCTTGTGGCCGATCAGCTCCTCGCGGGGATTCCCGCCGTTCATGCAGACCAGGCGGTCGAACATCGCCTTCAGGTTGCTGCTGCAGCCGTACCAGTTCACCGGTCCGATGATGGCCCACGCATCGGCCAGATCGAGGCGGGAGTAGAGATCGAGATTCCACATCAGATCCGGCTGTCCCCAGCTCCCTTTTTCGTAGCAGTTGCAGGGCCAGACGCACAGCGCCATCGAGGTCGACACGCACCCGTTGCAGGTGCGAATCTGCTCCCGGTTCCAGACGTTGCCGAGATCCTCGAGGTCGATCTCCCAATCCTGCGGGAGACGATCCGCCATGCGGAACATCAGCGCCCGGGCTTTGGAATCGATCCCCGGGCAGTCGTACTGGCGTCGGTTCGATCCGGCGATGACGATCACGCGGAACGGCCGGTCGTCAGTCGCCTTTCGTCCGTTTGAGTCGTCGGGTTTCATGGCGTGGACCATCGGACGCGGGCACGGTACGAGGCGGGCGGCGGCGGCGCGCCGGCATGGTTCGGTGGCGCGAGGTCGACCAGTTCGACCCGCACCGCTCCCACCGTCACCGCCCTGGGCTCCTGCATCGTATGAAGCGACACGGTGGATTCGCTGCCCTCACCCCGCACCCGGAAGCGCACTTCCGCGTCGCCGGCGGTGATGCAGACCACGTCGATTGGGCAGCGCGAATCGTTCGCGACGTCGAGCATCGTCAGCACGACGCCGGTTCCGGCGAGCTCGACCGTGGCACCCGGCGAGAGCTCGAACTCCGACCCGGCCGGAACCGCGGTGAGCGTGGACGTGCATCCGCCGAGCAGCAACAGCGCTGCGATCGATCGAATCGTCATCGGATCACCTCCCGTCCGGCGGAAATGGAAGCTCCAGGACCGCGCCGGCCGGGAGGGCATCCCACCGGTCGAACAACTGGCGTCGAGCCGCGCGGATGCGATGCAGATCGTCCTCGGTCAGCTCCAGCAACGGCGTTCCTCCGCGCGCCTGGTGATACAAGACGGCCTTGTCGTTGAAGTCGGCCGCCGACCAGGCGGTGCCGCTCGCCCGCTCGGTGTCGAGGAACCCCACGATCAGTTCGGCCGCCCCGGCATCAGGCGGGATCGGTCCCCGCGGCCAGGGCTTGCCGAAATCGGTGAGATTCCACCCCGCCGCGACCAGGCCGTAGAAGGCGCGCTCGAGCCCGAGCACCGTCTCTACCGCGTAATGGGTGAGGTCGTGCAGCGGAAAGAATCGACCCTGCCGTCCCTCCTGGCGCTGCCAGGTGACCGATCCGTCCGCGCGCGTACAGGAGAGCGCGGCGGACCCATCGGGCTTCTTCTTGATGGAAATGGTGAGCGGAGTCGCCGGGACGGAATTCGCGGACATGACGTTACACCCTTCTACACGTGCGGAAACCCGGGATTCCAGGCCACTTCCCAGAGAAACCCATCGGGATCGGCAAAATAGCCGGCGAAGCCGCCCCAGTCGGTCGGCTGGGCGGGCTTGACGATCCGTCCCCCCGAATCCGCGACGTCGGCCAATAGCGCTTCCACCGCCTCGATCGACCGCGCGTTATGCGCCAGCGCGAACCTCGGAAACCCCGACCCTTCGGCGGAGACGCCCGCATCCTGAGCGAGCAGCTGCGCCGGATACAGCGCCAGCCAGGTGCGCCCCATTTCGAAGAACGCCACCGTGGGAGGAGACGCGAGCTGGGGCAGACCCAGCACATCGGCATAGAACCGGACCGCCCGCGGCAGATCCGCCACGCCGAGGGTCACGAAACTGATCCGTGGCTCCATCATCCGGTGTCGGAACTGCCCGGGCCGGTGAGTGCGATTTCTCCGTCGATGTGGAGCTCGGCGAGCACGCCGGGGATCGTGAGCGTCGCGCGCACCGGCAGCACCTCGCTCCCGGAAAGCGTGCCCACCTCGAGGGCCCCCTCCACCGCTCGCTCGATTTCCCGCTGCGAGGTGATACCGAATCGCTTCAGGAACTTGCGGAGCTCGAGATTGAAGACTTCCTGATCCATCGCTTCCTCCCGCGGGGGTGACAGGCGAGAATCTATCCCCCGCGGGCGGACGGCTCTAGACCGCTTCGGCGACGCTGGGAGAAGGGGGGCGGACCTGGAAGGGTTTCGCTTCGGTGATTCGGAGGTGCGGGGACATCCCCTCACCCTCCATCCAGCCGCCGACCAGCAGCGGGCCGGCACTGCCCACCGGATCCTGCAGCGTGCTCATCAATTCCGGAGCGAGGAACGCCTCGACCAGCCCGCATTCATCCTCCAGCGTGAGCCCCTGAAGGACCCGCCCGTCGCGGTCGGTGTGCCGCTTGGCCGCGATAGCGACCGCCGCGAGCCGGACGAATTGTCCGCTGCGCCCGGCGAGCTCCGCCGACGTCGCGCACCCTTCGCGTTCCGCCTGTTGCCGTAACACGCGGATCGGGTGCTCGCTGGGGTGCATGCCCAGGAACCGCAGCTCGTTGCGAATCCGGGCGAAAATGCGGTACGCGTCCGCGAAGCGCCCGCGCGCGTTGCGCGCCACGAACCCGTCGAGTCCCCGGAGCCCGGGCACGCGCTTCCAGCGGGTCAGCAGCTCCTCGTGCGGAAAGGGGTACGCCGCGCCCGCCAGCGGAGCGAGGTCGTCGCATGTTCCCGAGAGAATCAGGGACTCGAGCTCTCCCGCGGAGAGGGGCACCCGCGCCAGCAAGCTCCGCAGGTCGGTGAACGGCCGCTCCTTGAGAATCCACTCCCGGTTGCGGGCCGAAAGGAATTTCACCGCTCCGAGCCCCAGGCGCACACTCCCCTCCTCGAGCTGGTGCGCCGCACCGGAATGGTTGACGTGGGGACCGAGAATTCGCACCCCGCACCGGATGAATTCGGAAGCGATGGCCCGCGGCGGGTACTGTCCCCCGTAGTGGTTCAGCACTCCGCAGGCGAATTCCAGGGGATGATGGGTCTTGAGAAACACCGATTCCCAGGCGAGCTGCGCATAGCTCGATGCGTGGGCCTTGCAGACCGAATCGGCCGCGAAGCGTTCCAGCAGCTGCCACACCCGCTCGCCGTCGCCGCGCAGGATCCCGGTGTGCGATGAGGCCACCAGGAAGCGGCGTTTGAGCGCCGAGCGGGCCGGACTGCCCGGGAGCGCATCGATGAGGGCGGCTCGCATCTCTTCCGCTGCGGCGATGGGCCACCGGGTGAGCGCGGCGATCGCGGCGGTCAGGTCCTCGTCATAGAGGAGCATGCCGTAGTTCTGGCGCAGCCGGTCCGCCAGGCGCGCATGCACCGGCTCCCTCGCGGTTTCTCCGTTGGCCCGCCGGACGAAATCGGTTCTGGCCTCTCCGGCGCCGGGGCGGACCACAGCGAGGACCGCCATGAGGTCGGCGATGCCCCGGACCGGGAGATTCTTCAGCACGCCCCGGACGATCGGCGTCTCGACCTGAAAACATCCCACCGTGTTGCCGGCGCGGAGACTGGCCACGGTGGCGGAGTCGCCATCAGGCATGACGATGGGACGTCCGACCAGGCCGATCGCTTCGGCGTGCGCGGCGAGGGCGGGATTGCCGAGCAGCTCGAGTTTGACCAGACCGAGCCGCCCGAGCGAAGGGGCATCGTACTGGGTGATGTGCATTCCCTTCGGCGAGCGCTCCAGCGGGGCGTGGAGGTCGACCCGCGATTCGGCGATCACGAACGCGCCGGGATCGACCGCGGGGTGGCGCGCGGCACCCACCAGCCGCTCGATCAGCGGCACGGCGCCATGGTAACGCGACGGCAACAGCTGCATCGGCAAGGGTGCAAACGCGTCCCCGTCGATCTCCGCTCCGGGAAACGCCTGGATGAACCGGTCGACGGCCGGCAGGTCCATCCCGTAGGCTTTCAGGCCTTCGCGAAACGCCGCCCGCCGCCCGAAGGTCTGATGGCTCGCGACCATCGCCACCCGCCCCTCCCCGAAGCGCTTGAAGATCCAGCCGATCAGCTCCTCCCTCCGGTTGGAGGCCACATCCAGCTCGATGTCGGGCGGATCCCCGCGATGTGCGTGCAGGAAGCATTCGAAGAAGAGACCATGGATGACCGGATCCGTCGAGGTGATGCCGAGCAGGTGGGCCACCAGCGATCCCGCCGCCCGGCCCCGCGACACCATCGCGATTCCCCGCGCGCGAGCCTGGTCGGCGATCTCCGCGACCACCAGGAAGTATCCCGCGAGCCCGAGTCCGTTCAGCACTTCGAGCTCTCGCTCGAGGCGTTGCGCGCCGTCGCCTTCACCGGACCCCAGCCGCTCGCGGCAGATCCGCTCGAGGGTGTTCTGGGCAAGCACGGGATCGGCGTAGTCCCCGGTCGGCAGGGTGGGCGGCGCCTGGGTCAGATCGAGGGTGCACGCCTTCACCACCGCCGCGGCTTCGGAGAGCATTTCGGGCCGGACGCCGAAGCGGCGGCGCAGCTCCCCTGCCTCGGGCAGCGCGCACCCCGGCGCTTCGTCGCCCGACAGATCGGCCACCTTACAGCGCCGTCGAATCGCCGAGAGGAGGAGGCGGAAAGGGGAATCCGCCGCATCGAGCATGACCACGTCGGGATCCGGAATCGCGCGGATACCCGGCGGAGCGGGCATCGCGGGATCGGCCGCCAGGTAACGGGTGTCCTCCGCGGCAACCCCTTCGGCGAGCAGCCGGCGAATCACCTCGGGGTCATCGCTCAGATAGAACAGCCCGCTGGGAAACGCATCGAGGCAACGCAGCGGATCGGTGCTCACATCGAATCCGGTGCAGCGCCGCATGGTAACGATCCGGCAGAGGCTCTCGTATCCGCGGCGATCCCGGGCGAGAAGCACGAGGCGCCCCTGAATGCGGCCGGCATCGGTGGCGGCGTATCCGCCCCGGAGCTCGACGCCGGTGATCGGTGTGATCCCCCGCGCCCTGGCGGCACGATGAAATTGCATCTGGCCGTACATGTTCTCCACGTCGGTGAGCGCCAGCGCGGCGTAGCCGCGGGCCGCGGCGCAATCCACCAGGTCGGCGACCGGCGCGCACCCGTCCCCCAGGGAGTAGTGACTCTTGGTGTGCAGGAGAGAAGTCATCCACGACTCTCGTGACAGTGCGATCATATCCAAAAACGACAACGGACATGCCGAGCATGTCCGTGCTTCAATGAGGCCACGCGGGTCGTGATCGGCAAGGGCCGAAAATCATCTTCCTTGATGGATCTCGAGGACCTCAGGGGGAGGGCGGGGCCGCCGGGTCGGCGAGCTCGCCGAGTGCCGCCGCATCGACAAAGCGAAGCGAGTCGGAGTTCACGCAATAGCGGAGTCCCGTCGGCGCCGGGCCGTCGTCGAACACGTGACCCAGATGACAGTCGCAACGCGCGCACAGGATTTCCGTCCGGCGCATCCCGTAACTCCGGTCGACGTGGGTGACCACGTTTTCCTCGGCGACCGGCTGAAAGAAGCTCGGCCACCCGGTGCCCGAATGGAATTTCGAGCTGGACCCGAAGAGCGGCAGGCCGCAGCAGATGCAGGCGTAAACGCCGTCCCGCTTGTTGTCGAGCAGCAATCCGCAGAATGCGCGCTCGGTCCCTTTCCCCCGCGCAATCTCGAACTGCTCCGGCGTGAGAAGCGCCCGCCACTCGGCGTCCGATTTCACGACCCGCGGCGACGCGACCGGTCCGACGAGCTCCCCGCGGCGGTTGAAGACCTTGACGGTCGATGTCATTTCTTCGCGCGCTCCTTCGCGTCTTCCTTGTTCACCATCTTCTCCACGACCTCTATGTCCTGCCGCTCGGAGGTGATGGCCAGCCGGAGCCGCCCGAAGAGGCTCATGTAGAGATTCGCGACCCAGACCGTGGAAAAGCCGGCGATGACGTACCCGCGCCAGTCCGGGAAAACCATCGTGAACCGGGTCACCAGCAGCATGGCAATGGTGACGTAGTGGCTGAAGCAGTACTCGCACGTGAAGATGTAGAGGAATTTCCGCGTCAGGATATTCCTCGTCGCCTTGCCCCGCGCGAGGAGCCAGTCTCTCGGCTCCCGGAACAGCTCCTCGTGAGTGAAGGTCCAGCTCACACACGCGACCGGGATCGCGAGCACGAAGAGCAGGAGAATCTGCTGGCCCATGGGCATGGACGAACTCTATTGCCCGCCGCACCAAAAGCCAACCGGAGTGCTTTCGGCCGACGCAGGGAACCAGCCTTCCGCCCCTCGGCGATCGGTCGTATGATCTCGGGACCGGATCAGGAATCTGCGATGGAGCGGGCGATGACGAGCGAGACACCGGCGGCCGGGGAGGCCGACCGGGAAGCACTGGATCGGCTGTTCAGCCTGACCTACGAGGAGTTGCGCCGCCTCGCGTCGAGCGTCAGGCGGGACGATCCGGGCGCGACGCTCAGCCCCACGGCGCTCGTCAACGAGGCCTGGCTCAAGCTCGCAGACTCCCCCGAAGTGGCTCGCACCTCGCCCCTGCACTTCAAGCGCATCGCCGCCCGTGCCATGCGGCAGGTGCTGATCGAGGCGGCTCGCCGCAGAAACGCGAGAAAGCGCGGCGGTGGAGCGCCGCTGGTGACGTTCGACGACGCCATGCAGCAGGAGCCCGCCTCCTCCGACGACCTGCTGGCCCTCGATGCCACGCTGGAGGACTTCGCCCGGATCAACCCCCGCCAGGCCATGATGGTGGAGAGCCGTTTCTTCGGCGGACTCGATGTCGCGGAAACCGCCGAGCTGCTCGGGGTCTCCGAGGCGACCATTCTTCGCGACTGGCGCGCCGCCAAGGCCTGGCTGGCGCGCGAGCTCAGGAACCGATGCTAGACGGCGATCGCTGGGCCCGCATTCAGACCCTCTTTCACGACGCCGCCGCACGGCCGCCGGCCGAGTGGCGACCGTACCTCGAATCGGTGTGCGTCGGCGATCCCGGCCTGGTGACCGAGGTCATGGAGCTGCTGGAGGAGGATGCGCGGGGCGACTCCCTGCTGGAGTTGTCGGTGTCGGAGGTGGCCCGCCAGGTCCTCGATGCGGATCTCTCGACCACAATGCTTTCGAGCGAGCACTTCGGTCCCTACCGGCTCCAGGAAATGCTCGGTGAAGGTGGGATGGGAGTCGTCTACCTCGCCGAGCGCGCGGACCTCGGAAGCGTCGCGGCGATCAAGATCCTGCGCGATGCCTGGCTCTCACCCGCCCGGAGGGAACGATTTGCCAGCGAGCAACGCACCCTCGCACAGCTCAACCATCCTTCGATCGCGCGGCTCTATGATGCCGACACGCTCACCGACGGCACCCCATGGTTCGCCATGGAATACGTCGAGGGCCTGCCGCTCACCACCTACTGCCGGACCCGCAACTCCTCGATGTCCGGCAGGCTTCGCCTGTTTCGGTCCGTGTGTGAGGCCGTGCAGCACGCCCATCGCCACGCGGTGATTCACCGGGACCTCAAGCCGTCGAATATCCTCGTCCGGCACGACGGGATCGTGAAGCTGCTCGACTTCGGAATCGCCAAACAGCTCGAGAGTCTCGAAGTCCCGGTGGAGCAGACCCAGACCGGCCTCCGGTTCATGACGCCCGCCTATGCCGCGCCCGAGCAAATCCTGGCGGGGCGGGTCGGCATTCACACCGACATTTATTCGCTGGGCGTCGTGCTCTACGAGCTCCTGGCGGAGCGGCTCCCCTACGACTTCAGCAACAGGGGCGCGGCGGAAATCGAGGTTCTGATCACCGGCGAAGCCCCCGACCGCCCATCGGTCGCCGCTCGTGCGGCCTCGGACGAAGGTCGCGCCCGGGCCCGGAGCCTCCGTGCGACGGCCTGGGCCGATCTCGACGTCCTCTGCCTGACGGCGATGCACAAGGATCCGCAGCGCCGCTACCGGACGGTGGATGCGCTGATCCGCGACATCGATCACTACCTGGCCGGCGAGCCGCTCGAGGCGCGCCCGGATACCGTCCGCTACCGGATGGGAAAGTTCGTCCGGCGGAATCGCGTCCCGGTGTTCGCGGCGGGAACCGTGGCCGCCGGGGTGATCGGCCTGGTCGTCTTCTATACCTTGCGACTCACCACCGCCCGCAACACCGCCGTCGCCGAAGCCGCCCGGACCCAGCGGATCCAGCGCTTCACCATGAGCCTGTTCGCGGGAGGCGACAGCGACGTCGGTCCGGCCGACAGTCTCCGCGTGGTGACGCTGGTGGATCGCGGTGTCCAGGAAGCCCGGAGCCTCGATCAGGAACCCGCCGTGCAGTCGGAGCTCTACCAGACGCTCGGCAGCATCTACCAGAAGCTGGGGAATTTCGTCCGGGCGGACACCTTGCTGCAGCTGGCCCTCGACCGCAATCGCGCACTCTTTCCCGCGGGCAGCCCGGAGGTGTCGTCGTCGCTGGTTGCGCTCGGATTGCTCAGGGTGGAGCAGGCCCGCTACGACGATGCCGAGAAGCTGGTGCGCGAAGCCCTCGAGGAGAGCGGGCGGGCGTCACCGCGGGAGCACCCCATGATCGCGCAGGCGACGTTTGCGCTGGGCCAGGTGCTGCAGGCCCGGGGCAATTACGACAAAGCCATCGAGGCCGCCGAAGAGGCGGTCCGGCTCTACTCCGTGCCGGGAGACTCGGTGACGCCGGAGCTGGCGGCGAGTCTCGGAGAGCTGGCCGGCGACCATTTCTATGCCGGGCATTACGAGGTGTCCGATTCGCTCAATCGGCGCGCCATGGCGATGTACCGCCGCCTGTACGGGGAGCGGCATCCGCAGGTCGCTGCCGTGCTGATCAATCTCGGCGCGTCGCAGTTCGATCGGGGAAACTACGCCGAGGCGGAACGGTTCGACCGGGAAGGGCTGGAGGTGTACCGTGGATTTTACGGCCCGGAGCACCACGAAACGGCCTATGCGATGACCATGCTCGCGCGGGCCCTGGTGTTCCAGGAAAAATTCGCCGAAGCGACCGAGCTGCTGCGAAAGTCGCTGGCGGTTCGTGAAAAAGTGTTCGGCCCCGACAATCCCGTCGTGGCGTCGACCCTGAACGAGCTGGGGAATATCGCGTTTCAGCAGAACCGGCTCGACGAAGCGGAGGCCGCGTGGAGCCGGATGGCCGGGATCTACAAGAAGGCCTACAACGACCGGCACTACCTGATCGGAATCGCTCTCTCCAACCTGGCCAGCGTCTACGTGAAGCGGGAGCAGTATCCCCGGGCCGAGGCACTCTACCGCGACGTCCTCGCGCGCTACGAAGGACTTCTCGCCCCCGATCACGTGAACGTGGGCATCACCCGCATCAAGCTCGGACGATCGCTGCTGCGGCAGCGTCGCTATGCCGAAGCGGCCGCCGAGAGCCTGGCCGGATACGAGATCCTCATCAAGCAGGCCAACCCGGGAGTGAGCTTCCTCAAGGCCGCGCGCACCGATCTCGCCCTCGCGTACGAAGCCCTCAAACAGCCGGAGAAGGCGCAGCGGTTCCGCGCCGAGCTCGCCGATACTGCGCGCCCCGCACCGGTCGCGGCGAAGCAGTAACCGGCCCGCCGTGAAGCGTCACCCCGCGCCCTCGAGAGTCGCGGTGAGCGTGATCGGCACCGAGAGCGCTTTCGACACGATGCAGTTGGCCTTCGCATCCTCCGCCATGCGGGTAAAGTCCGCGGCGGAGATGCCGGGCACCTGCCCGCGCGTTGACAGATCGATCCCCGTGATCGCGAAACCTTCGCCGACCTTGTTGAGATGGACGGTCGCGGCGGTCTGGATCGACGTCGGCGGGTGCCCCGCGTTGCCCAGGAACAGGGACAACGCCATGGAAAAGCATCCGGCATGCGCGGCGCCGAGCAATTCCTCGGGATTCGTGCCCGGCGCGCCCTCGAAGCGGGTGCCGAACGAATAATTTCCCTCGAATGCGCCGCTGCCCAGCTTGATCTTCCCCCGGCCGCCGCGGAGATCGCCCTCCCAGCGTGCCTCGGCTTTCCGGTCCATGAGACGGCTCCTTCCGGTGGAAACGGCCGATCCGGCCGTTCTCGGTGGCATTCACGCAATCGTTTCCGAACCTATCACCCTGCCAGCGCCGACTCCAGCCGGTCGATGAGCTCGGCCTGCGCCGGATTCAACCGGGTGCGCGCTTCGTCGGTTCCGAACCATTCGCAGCGGTCGATCTCGGGGTAGGAGATCCTCCGCCCCGAGCCCCGGGGCCATTCCGTCGTCATCGAGTTGCTCACGATCTGCGAGGGATCGGCATCACCCGCCCATGCCCACGCGTGAATGACCTTGCCCGCCTTCTGCCGGATCGAGCCAAGCGCGAGAAACGGACTCCTGGGAACGATGCCGGTCTCCTCCTGGAATTCCCGGCATGCCGCCTCGAGGAGCGATTCCCCCTGCTCCACCGCTCCCTTGGGAATCGTCCACGCGCCGGTGTCCTTCCGCTGCCAGAATGGCCCACCCGGATGAGCGAGAAAGACCTCGAGCTGCGGGCTCCGCTTCCGGTAGAGCAGGAGGCCGGCACTCTCGGCGGCAGGCCTGGCCATTCAGGAGGCTCCCTGCGCGCGGGCCTGCCGCATCAGCTCGGCGTAGTGGGGTCGCTCAATTACATGGTTGAAGATCAGCACGGCTGCCTGGGCGAATCCGCTCGCGATGAGACCCGGAAGCGATGCGAACACCAGCGCGAGTCCATAGGTCTGGAGGTAGCCGAGGGTGTACATCGGATTTTTGACGTACCGGTATGGGCCGGAGGGTTGCGAGGGGGGCGAGTCGTCCGGAGCGAAGAAGTTGTGCCAGTAGTACGCCTTGGCGCCGAGGCTCGCCGCCGCCCAGAGCTTGATGCCGACGCCGGCCGCGACCATCAGCGCGCCGGCAACCAGCACTCCCCATCGCGGCAGCTCGAGGGTGAGCGTGTTCCGCGTCGCCAGCACCAGGACGACGAAGGCGATTCCATCGTTGTTCATGATGGTGCTCGCCACCCGGCGGAATCGGAGAAAGCCGGTTTCGGCTCCATGCTCGCGAGTAAATCGCCGAGTGCGGTCCTGCTGCCGGAGCGCCCAGCCGACCCACACGACGTAGGCAAGCCGGCTTGCGATGAAATACCAGAACGCCAGCGCTTCCCACATCGAGTCCCCGATCCGCCCGTCAGCGCGGGAGTACCATCGCCATGATTTCCGCCGGCTTCAGCTGCAGGAGCTCGAAGAGTATCGCATCGGCGCTCCGCGCGGGGAACGGATTCGATTGGGGCAGACCCACGACGTAGACCAGTCCGGCGCGCGCGACCACCGAGTCGCCGGGCGGCGGCCCCCCTTCGGCGCGGACAACGGCCCACGCCGCCGAATCGTACACCGCAACGACCGCGAGCACCTGCGGGCGGATCGTGGAGTCACTCGGCAAATAGGAAAAGGCCAGCACGCCGGGACGCGCCAGGCCCCGCTCCGCCGTAGACAGCGAATCGACGCGATAGTGACCGGTCCAGCGACTCGGCAGCTCGAGGACATAGCTCCCGTCCGGCGAGGCGAAGCGGATCCCCGCGGCAGCGGCGGTCGCGGCCGTCGCGGCGCTGTCCGCCGCCGATTGCGGTGGAGAGTCGGACCCGCGCCCGCACGCCAGGACGACCGGTACCATCAGGACGAGGCGCCATCTGGTCATGCTCACGTCTCCATTCAGGGAGTCGGCAGCGGGTGAAACACGGCAACGCCCACAGTCGGAGTCATCGTCTCACCGAGGGGAGAGAAACGCATCACCATCGCCGCGCGACTGACCGCCTGGGCGCCGATGGGCGGGTCGGCCGCGGCATATCCCTTGATGTAGATCGTCGCGGTGTCCGGCGAGTGCGGCTGTTCGAACCGGTTCGTTCTGAGGACCAGGAGAACGAACCCGCCGTCCCCCGCCGTATTGGTGGATCCCGAGACGTACGCCTGTCCGATCGCCGGCACCATTGAGTCGACCCGTACCGCGAGAAACCCGAGCGGATTGCCATTGGGATCTCGCGCAACCGCCTGGACGAAGGCGCAATCGGTTGGGGGCGTCTGGCCCTGGGGCACGCACTGAAACGTCGTGATCTGTGTCGTCGCGGTCCCGCAGCCGGTGCTCGCCGCGAGCGCGGGCACGAGCAGCAGGAGGAATGGTCGCATCGGTCCGTTCACCTGTTCAGCGCGGCCAGAGCCAGCCGAAGACACCGGCGGTCAGGAGTGCGTACAACACGCCGTCGATAGTTGCCTTGACGGTGATGTTCAGGGACCGATGATACCAGATCCACATCTGCCAGAGCGCCATCGCGTATCCGAGGAAGGCCGTCACGGTCACCGTCTTGAACACCGCCATGTATTCGGTCCCGGGAGCCAGCGCGCGGCCGGCGACGCAACCCGCGAAGGCGCCAACCACCAGGAGATACACGAACCAGAGCCCCAGATTCCGTCCCATCGAGAACGGGCCGTTGGGCAGCACCGTGACGATCATGACGGGACCGCGCCGGAGTTTCTCGGCGAACTCCGGCGAGCTCAGCTCCGCCCTCGAATTCACGCGCGGCACCATGTAGTCGCCCGGAGGAATCGCGAGCGGCCGAAGCGCGTCCATTGCCTCGTCCTCGCGCGGCATCCTGGGATAATCGTTCTTGTGCCAGGGCGATGCCATGTGAATGATCGAGCTCGCGACGAAGACGAGCACGGCCGACAGAAGGATCGGAAGCCAGAGCGCAGTGAGCGGTGTCATCATTCACCTCCCTGAGGGTTCGTCCCGCGAGTGGAATCGCCGGAACGGTTGGGATTGGCCAGCATTCTCTCGGCGAAGTCCACCCGCTCCTGGAGCTCGATGAGCTCGCTGCGCATGGCATCGACCTCACCCCGGAGCGCCTGCACTTCACCCGGCTCACCTCCGCCACCGCCGAACCGGATGCGCGCCTCTTCGAGACGGATCTTGGCGAGCTTTTGCACTCCCGCGGAGATCACGGCGATCACCGGGATGGCCAGCGCAAGAATCGGGATGAGGAGCGCGAGTTCCTGTCGGCCCATCGGACAACCTCGGCGTCGGGTGCTCCTAACTTACCGCCGGAGGCAAGGTGGCAAGGTGGTCACTTTGCCTCGTAGCCTCTTAGCCTCTTACGGCCGCGTATACCACCCGAACATCTGCACCACCACCTGCCGCACCGGCTTCCCCGCGCGCTCTGCGGGGAGGAACCGCGAGCGCTGGATGAAGTCCAGCGCAACCGCCGCGAGCGCCGGATCGGACGCGAGGTAGGCGACGAACGAACCCGGCTCCATGCGCCCGTCGGTGCCGACCACCCATTGTGCGAGCACTCTGCCGTAACGCCCCTGCGACTGGAGTGTCGGCTGGCTGACGACACGCACCGGAACATCGGTCCTCGATTCATCGAGCGGCGCCGAATCCGTCGTATCGACGGCTGACTGCGACGCAGCCGACAGCAGCACACGGAGCAGGCTGTCCGCCTGGCTGCCGGTCAGCTCGAATCGCCACCCGGTGGCCGAATCGGCAATGGCGAGCCAGTGAGTCTTCTGCAGCGTCCCTTTCTTGCGGCTGCGGCCCAGTGCCAATGCCCCGCGCCCGTTCAAGGGGAGCAGGGTGCGAGACCACTGAATTCCCTCGGATTGGGCGCCGGCAACCGGTGTCCGGATGGCCGCGACCGCGCTGTTGATCCATTCGAGCGCACTGTCAGGATGGAAGCGCAGCCAGACGAAGCTTTCCTTTTTCTGCTTGGTGGTGACCGAAGGCTGCATGATCACCGAGACTCCCGACACGAGATCGGTGGCGATACTGAGATCGGCGAGCTGCACCGGCAGATGAAAGACCTGGGGTTGCTGGGCGGACGCCGAGGTCGGAGGCAAGGTGGCAACGAGGCAAAGAAGCCAGCACACGCTCGCCCGCCCCCGCGTCATCGCGTCCTCGCGTCGTCTCATCGCGCCTCCGCGTCCTTCCTTCGCCACGCGACCAGGGTGGTCCCCTCCACGTGCACCAGGGGAAGCCGCTGGGCCAGCTCGTTCAGCGCACGAAAGACGCCCGGGCATTCGGGGCTGTAGTCGTGCCAGAGGACGAGGCCGCCGGGGCGCACCATCGAGAGCGCCTTGGCGCTGTCGCTCACCACGTAGGAGTAGGCGTGCGACCCGTCGACGAACACCACATCGCATTGCGCTGCATACGCCGTCGCGTCGAATGCTTTGCTGTCGCCATAGAGCTGCTCGATCTGGCGCTCCGCGTCGGTGCCACTGTAGAGAAACCGGGAGAACTGCGATTCCGCCTCGGCGTACGCGAGCGCTCTCGGGTCGTCGCCCGGCGCCGATTGCGACGAGCCGGCTTGATCCGGCGCGAGGGTCAGCGTGGTGACCGTGCCGCCCAAAGGCTGGTTTCGGGCCCAGAGGTAGGCGGTCTTGCCGGTGCAGGTGCCGAATTCGAAGAGTCGCCGCGCATCCCTGGCCAGCACCGCCAGGATCCATGCCTCGCTATCCGATGTACCGCCCGGCACCCGGATCGTTCCCCGGCCGACATAGGCCACCTCCGCGGCGCGAGTCGGCCCGAGCTCATCCGGAAGGAAGCGGCGATCGAGCGCTTCGACCTTCACTCTCGGAATGGGCCAGCGCCGGAAGATCCCGCGCTGCCGCTGCCGAGCGCGCAGCACCAGCCACTCCCGAGTCGTCACCGCAAGGACCACGGCAAGCACCGCGGCGAGCCACGGGTAGATCGAGTCCGGCAGTCGGAGTCTCAACCTAGAACAACCACTTCACGAGGAGATACGCTGCGCCAACGACGGGCGCCAGGCACACCAGTGCCGCGGTTCCCGCCACCACCGCGACGAGGCGGCGGTCCGACCTTCTCGCCCGGACGGGGTCGTGCTGGTGCCGTTCGAGGAGCTCGATGTTCTTGATGTTGGCTTTCCAGACGAAGTCGAAGAGGTCGCCCAGCAGCGGAATGGCCCCGATGGTCGAGTCGATTGCCAGATTGAGAAGCATGCGCAGCAGCGTTGGAGCACGTACTCCCATCCGGAACGCCTCGACGAACACCCAGCCACCCAATACCGCGCCCGCTGTGTCTCCCACTCCCGGCACGAGGCCGAGAATCGAATCGAGGCCGATGCGCCAGCCAAGTCCGGGGATCCGGACTCCCGAATCGAGCCAGTATGCGTACCGGCGCAGGCGCGCCAGGCTCGTGCCGTTCACCGTCCCATCCGGTACTCGATCAGGGCTGTCGGCCGATGGCTCGCAGGCGCCCGCGCGCTTCGTTGTTCGTCGAATCGCGCCGGATCGCTTCGCGGAATGCCGCTTCCGCCGCCGACGTGTCACCCCGCATCAGGTTGATGTTGCCGCGGAAGACGTACATCCCCGACGAAGTCGGGTAGAACTCTTCGTTGAGGCGGAGCAGAGCCAGCGCCTCGTCGAACTTCTTCGCCTGACCGAGGCGGAACGCCGCGATGTTGAGCGAGGGCTCCCCGAAATCGAAGGCATCTCTCCCGTAATAGCGCTGCCGGAGCGCCCGGTAGACGCGGACCGCCGAATCAGTGCCCGCCGCCTGCGCGGTCTCGAGCATCATGGAATAGAGCGGGACGGGCCGGCTGGTCCCCCGGTGGCAGGTGGCGCAGGTGACTTGCAGCAGCGGCGTGGGGCGGCCGGGGAGTGTGTCGACTCGCCGGTTGATCTCCTGGACCATGAGCATCATCTGCCGGGCAACAAGCTTCGTGCGCTTCTGGTCACTGGCGAAGTCGAACCGTTCGAGCGGCTGACCCTCTTCGCCGACATGGCAGAATTGGCAGCGCACACCCAGGTCGCCGGTGAAATTCCGCATCTGTCCCACCAGCTGCATCACCGGCGTGGACTTCGGAAACACCTGCACGTTCACCAGGGAATCGGGCGGCCATTTACCCGGCGCCTGACTCGCAGCCGGAACGACGGAGAGGAATACGAGAGCCGCGCCGGCGACGATCGCTTTCATGGTTGATTCCTGTAGACAGGGAGGAGGTCCACCAAGGTACCGTCTACCCACGACGTGAGGAACATTCGGTTCGTGTCAGGGCCGGAACGCCAGCGCGAGCGAGAAGCTGGGGCTCGACCTGCCGGTGGAGATTTCCCGGTACGCGCCCCGCAGCGTCAATCCGACCCGGGGAGCAAACCACGCCGAGGCCTGTCCGGAGACATATCCCCCGATCCACCCTCCGCCCGTTCCGTCGCTGTCACCCCCCACGATGCTTGCGATCCCGACACCGATACCCACATCGAATGACGAACCGGAGCGGACCAGCGCGGGACCTACATCGAGCGCGATGCCGCTGAAGTCGTAGAAGCCGCTCGACGAGAGGAGAACGCCGGCATTCATGTCGAAGCGGACCGCCTTGTGCACCCGCCGCTGCGCACCGGCGGCGGGACCGAACCCCCAGCCATTACTCTCGCTGACGCGATAAGTCAGTGCCCCCGCCGAGAGCATCCACGGGCGAGACGGCGCTGTTGCCTGCGCAGCGAGTGGCGCCGCAGCCATCGACAAGCCAAGTAGTGCGAGCAGGGGAGCGGTCACGGTTGGATCCTCGTCGAGTCGTCGGGTAAGAGCTAACGGCTCCATCCCAAGAGGTCAGGAATGCGCCACTCGGGCGGTCGGTTCGAACGCGCGGCACGGCCCGGCTGTTGCCATTCTAAGCTAGTACGGCCTTTGGAGGAGGCACTATGTATCTCAATACCAGTGATGAAATCGTGGAGACTCGCACCTGGAGCAGCGGAACAGAAATCGTTGCGCGGGTGAATTGGAGTCAGATTGCCCGGGTCCGCCGGGTGCTTGGTCTGGCAGGCGGGGAGTTCCAGCAGAAACAATTCGAACAGCCGGTTCGGATCGCTCCTGTAAGACTGCGTATCAGCAGGGGTTCGCGGCGTCGGCAGCCGCAGGCAGCGTAAGACTTTGAGCCGCTGCGCCACGAAGAAAACACGGTGATTCGGGCGCGTATTGGGATGGCGAAAATGGACACCGCTCAGGAAGAGTGCAGTATTTCGTCGATCACTGCAGGGTATGGGAGGCCGCGACGTGGCAGATTCTGTTGAGAAGAATCCGCACCTGTTGCGTGCCTACCCGTCCCCGCGGTCGGCCTGCGCCCG
>Ga0070704_100000224_pt1 | contig 23880 bp, 65 predicted proteins | sample KBSK5252metaG_FD_65467 | JGI IMG/M metagenome (GOLD analysis project Ga0070704, IMG submission 65467) | Corn, switchgrass and miscanthus rhizosphere microbial communities from Kellogg Biological Station, Michigan, USA - KBS K5-25-2 metaG | ecosystem: Host-associated > Plants > Roots >...
GATGCTCTCGGAATCACGGTCTACATCGCTCCAGATCCGGAGCTTCCCGTCCAGAGCGCAGGGATCAGAATGTCTCCGGAGCGACTCCGCAGGTGGTATCTCGAGTTCGGCTTCTCTCCGGTTCGTGGATCCGAAGAGATGGTACGCTTTCCTAGGTAATCTTCTCGGTAGATGACTGAAGTTTGAGCAATATCAAATTCGTCCTCTAGCTGGACTGTGCTCCGTAGAAAGGGTACGATAAAGCCGATGCCGAGATCCCTATTCCAGATGGGCTTTCAGGGCTCAACCTTCCGACCGCTCTCTCCGGCGATCTCCCTGCGCCATCGGATGGGGCAGGAAGGCTGGGGGAACGATGAGGAAGGCTGGGAGGACTGGGGGACCGACGAGACTCCCAGTGGCGATCCGTTGGGCGATAACCCGGATCCGCTGACTCCCGCCGAAGAGGAGCCGAGCGGTTTCCCCGGAGTGATCACGTCCCCGGAAGGGGGCGCTCCTTCGGAGGGGTTTCCCGGAGTGATCACGTCGCCGGACGAGGGTGGGCCAGCGGAGCCTGTTCCGGGAATCGTCACCGGCCTTCCGAGGCCGCCTGTCATTCCTACGAACCAGCCTCCGGGTATGTCTGACACGGACTACGCGAAGCTCCTCGTCGAGGGGCTCAAGCTCGGCGTCGGCTACTACACCCAGGAGCAGTTGGCCAAGATGAAGGCCGAGGCTGATCGGCTCAAGGCGAAGAGTCCTGCGGCCGCAGCAATCCTTTCAGGCGGCACATCAGCCGGCACCTATATCCTCATCGGCGCGGGCGCGATCAGCCTGGTCGCTCTCATCGCGCTCCTCAAGGGGGCGTAGCCCGTCAAGCATCCCCTTGCAATCGGTACGTATACAGCGTATACTTTCACCGAAGCAAGGAGAGATCGTGACGATCCTGCGCGAAGACTACGAGAGGTATCTGGCTCTCACGAAGGAAGCCGGCGAGCTGAAGGAGAAGATGTTCTCTCACATCAAGCAGGTCGCCGGCGCCCTTCTTCGGATCAATGTATCTGAAGCCTACCTCCAGGAGAAGGTGGTCTGGGTCTCCCAGGGAGGGACGGTAGGCTCCGGAGAGGACTCCACAATCTCGACCGATCTTCTTTTCGCTCCAGACTGGAGAGAGCGGATTGCCCTCATTCATCAGCAGCAAGAAGAACGGATGAAGGAGTGGCAGCGCAAGATGGCAGAGCGCCGCAATCGGGAGACTGAGGAGAAGGAGCGCAGGGAACTTCAGAGGCTCCTTGTGAAGTATCCGCAAGAGCAAAAAGTAAGAACGGGGGAACAATGAAATCCGACCACCAGAAACGCATCGAGATGTTCATGAAGATGGCCCTCCAGGAAGTTCCGACCAGGCCGATCATGCCGTCGGCGGAGGTTCGGAAGCTCCGGGCGTCCCTGATTCTTGAGGAGGCCCTCGAGACGATCCAGGGCCTCGGATTCAGGGTGAAGGAGGACGAGGAGGATGGGGACCTCGTGCTCGTGGAGTCCGGGAAGCCCGACATGATCGAGATCATCGACGGCTGCGGGGATGTCAGCGTGGTCACGATCGGAACGCTCTCCGCGATGGGAGTTTCGGATAAGCCGGTGCTTGAAGCGATCGACATGAACAATCTCGCGAAGTTCGGCCCCGGGAGCTTCCGAGATGCCAAGGGAAAGTGGATAAAGCCGGCGGGCCATCAACCGCCCGACATCAAGGCCGTTCTCCTGGCTCAGGGTATGGTCGCTTGCGACGCTCATAAGTAGGGTTGTATGGAGCAGGTCGAATTCTGGTTGGTAATGGCGATAGCTGCCATCGCGGTCGGTCTCCGTTTCGCTGCCATGAGGAAGCGACAGCGATGGAGCCAGGAGCGAGTCGCCCGATGGGAAGCCTTCAAGAAGAGACAGGGGATCCACTGAGCATGATCATTCTGAAGATGTCCGAGGAGGAGCTCAACGCCCACTGGGATCGCGTCGAAGCGCAGCATCCCTTGGGTCCGATGACGATCGGGGACCCGGAGCCGTCGAAGTATCTTCTCAAGGCCTATGAGCTCGGGCTTCTGACCTGGGACCAGGCGGTCGAGCTTCACATGGCCGCGATCGGCGTGGGTATGACGGACCCATGACCAATCCGCACATTCATCCTGGCAAGTGTTCGGCCTGCGGGAAGTCATTCCGCGGATGGGAGCCGCTTTCGGACGGGAAGGGAAACTACTACCATTTGAAGTGCGCGCCCCAGATCGATCTGGAAGAGCTGAAGCGCCGGACGGAACGGATGCTTTGGAGATTGAGCAGTCACGAATGATCAAGGTCCAGGACGCGGTTACGATCCCGGATCCGCTCCCTCCCGAAGCGGTGGTTTTCTACCATACCCATGGCCGACGCCAGTACTACGGCAGCTGCAAGCTTCACAAGGATCCGTACTGCCCCCACTTGGTCCGCTGGGAGCCGGGCTATGTCGGCCGCGGAGCGTGGCCAAAGAACATCACCCCGGCGCAAAAGAAAAAGTTTCAGCTTGGAAAGACGCTGATGCGAGAGTGGGACGAGAAGGAGTCCGACGTCTCTGTCTCTCAGCGTTGTAGGACGTGCTGGCCGTCAGATCCGAAGAAGAATTAAGAGGGGAGCTGACCATGGAAAATCGTCCTATGACCGTTGAGGAGCTCGCCAACATCGAGAAACGGGTCGCTGCGGCAAGCGCGGGACCCTGGATGAAAAACGGGAGAACCGCCGCCGGCTGGAGGATCGATGATTCGGATCCGAATCGGAACGGGATGGGATTCCTGCTCACGCCGACCGCCATCGTTCCGGATGATGCGAACGCTGAGTTCATCGCGGAGGCCCGCTACGACATCACTCGCCTGATCGTTGAAGTTCGTCGTCTTCGCGTGGAAAAGCGCGGCCTCCAGATCATGGCTCGGAAGATGCTGGATCAGTGTCTCTGGCGGCCCATGATGGAAGAGGGGAAGTACGAGCGTGCCGGCGGAGACGTCGAGTGCTCGGACTGTCGTCACACCTATGTCGATCATCCGGAGCTGCCCGGGTTTCCGACGTTTCACATGCTTTGCAGCGGCAAGATCGTGAAGACGTAAAGTTAATGGTTGCGCTGGGCCCAGGAGGAGTCGGACGGGATACCGATTCACTTCAATGTGCGCCTACCTGGGACAGCGCAGCCAGTTTAAAATAGTTGACTTCGCGTGTATACGGCGTATACTAATTCACCGATGGACCCCAGATACGCCGCCTGGATCGCCGAGAACTGCCGGGGAGTCCTGGCCGGATTCTGTCATTCCAGATCCGAGGCGATGCGAAAGGCTTTCCCTGAGCTCATCCTGTGCAAGGGCTACTACACCTCTCCCGCGGACGGATCGCGCCAGCACTGGTGGCTGAAGACGCTCCAGGGAGAGATCGTGGATCCGACGGCCTCCCAGTTCATGATGGGCGATCAGGGCTCCTACGAGGAGTACAGCCTCGAGCTTCATGGGCCGCTTCCTATTGGGAAGTGCATGAACTGCGGGGCCGAAGTTTACGAGTCCAATAACCCTCCAGCGTCTTGTATGTGTTCGGAGGAATGCGCGAAGTCCTTCGATGAGTATCTCGGACATGAGACCAGGAAGACCTGTCGAAGCTGATAGGAATCCCATGATGCAGATCGTTTCCGAGGAAGAATCGAGGCGCTGGAAGGCCGAGGTTGAGCGGCTTCGCGCCTCCAAGAGCGTCGAGGATCAGATCGTGGCGATTCTGATGGACTTGGAAATCGGCGGCTCCGGCAACAGCGGAGACTCAGTCAGGGCGAAGGCGCGGGCGATCTGCGAGCTCGTCAATCTTCAGGTCAGCGAATTACAAAAGGAGCTGGCCGGGTTACGGCATACCGGACAGCATATGACCTGCGGGCAGTGTGAGCAATTGCGAGAGACGCAAAAGCTAGTCGGCGAGAGTCCCGCTGAATACGCGGAACGAATTGGAATGACCCCGCTGCAGGCGGTCCAGGCCGCGTTTTCTCAGAAGCCAAAGCAGGAAGGCTGCACATGCGGAACAACATCGCATCTGCATGACGAGGCCTGTGGGATGTTTACCGAGAAGCGGAAAGACGACGGCTTCAAGAGGAATTGCCCAAACTGCGGGGCTGTTGGCTATTGCGAGTGCAAGTAGAACGCTATGAGACTAACGAATCTTTGGCATCGCTTCCTGTGCGGGATCGGGCTGCATGGCGGCTACAGGATCAAGCCCGAGATGGGCGTAGCTGGTGGCTTTTCGTGCTGCTGGTGCCCGTACAAGATCGACCCGATTCAGTGGCAGAAACCGGGTGAGGTTCGGAAGGACTGACTGAGCTATTCGATGAACATGAAAATCGAAGTCTCCAACATCCGGACCTGGGAGGATCTGATCTGGCTGGTCGGTCGTATCGGAGCTCCGATGCCGATCTACTCCGGCTGGTTCAAGTTCACCTTGGTCCCACAGTCCGAAGAGAAGGACTCGCTCTACGCGCTTCCTGTGATCTTGAAGTTGGGGTAGAAATGTCCAAGACGCTCAAGGACTGCCAGGCCGAGGTCCATTCCTGGATCTCAAGCAAGGCCGACGGCTACTGGAATCCCCACCAGATCTATACCCGGCTTGGATCGGAGGTCGGCGAGCTCGGGAAGGAAATCAATCACGAGTTCGGACCTCTCAAGAAGAAGGCCGACGAGAAGCTCTCGTCGGTCGTTGAGGAGTGCGGGGACATCCTCTTCACCGTGATCTGCCTGCTCAATTCCAGGGGACTTTCCTTGGACGAAGCGTTTCAGAAAGCTATGGCGAAGTGCTATGGGCGAGACAAGGACCGTTTTCCACAGGTAGGATCGCAAAAACAGGAGTAGAAGATGGTCGAGGCGATGTGCGCGAACATTCTACCTGACGGCGAAGCCTGCATGGCTCCGGCGATTCCCTGTCTTAGGTGTAGCAAGGTACTCTGTCAGAGGTGCCTTGAGGCTCACAACAAGCAGGATCACCACTTTCCGGTGCCGGTCGTGATCTCTACCCAGGAGCCTGAGAAGCTGCCTGATCCGGCGACTTCAGAACCGCTGACTGAGGATCCCGCGCATATTGAAGAGGTCGAGAACCTGAAGAGATCGATGGCGAGCTCTCCCTTCGATCCGCTGTTCGTGAATAAGCCTCCTTCGGAGGAGCCTATTAACCTGCCACCTGAGGAGCCGGAGAAGCCTGAAGAGTCACTTTCCGAAGAGCAAGTCGGGGAGATGTTCTCGGCGGAGATCGGCCGGGTCGTTTCCGCTCTGGATCTCCTCGCGAGACGAGGCCTCAACCAGGCAGCGGTGGTCGCGCTGATCCACGACGCGGATTCCAAGATTCCGAAGTCCACGATCTTGAAGGTTCTGAAGACCTTGCGTCAGCTGCCGGATCTCTATGGTCGCAAGCGGCCGGGAAGGAAGATATAGCGATGGCACGGAAAGTTCCTAAGAAGAAGATCAACATCGAAGGACGCCTGGAGTACGACCGTTCGCGCGGAGTGATCTACTTCTTTGGTGGGAAGGGATGCCTTCTCCGGATCGAGGGGGTTCCCGCTACGGCGATCGAGAAGGGGGATCAGGTCGACGTCCACTTGGTTGCGCCGGGCTGCGAGCATCATCACGTTGATCCAAAGCATGGCTGGGGTGACGGCGCGATCTGTGCGGTGAAGCTTCAGCCGAGGAAATGAGATGTCGCTCAAGCCGGGAGTCACGGGAACGGCCGACTTCAGCAAGGATCGGCGTTGTCGCTGGTGGCTTAAGAGGATTTGGGCTCCAGAGCGTGGCTTCGTGCTTTATGTCGGCCTCAATCCCTCCCGCGCCGGCGCGGACATCGACGACATGACGGTAACGAAGGGGATTGGATTCGCCAATGTCTGGGGCTACGGCGGGACGATGCATGGGAACGCCTACCCTTTCATCACGCCGTACCCAAGGGAGCTGGTCCAGTGTACGGCGCCGGAGATGAAGAGGAACGACGAAGAGCTCCTCGAGATGGCGAAGAAGGCTGACCTGGTCGTTCTGGCCTGGGGCGCATTTCCAAAGTTCAAGCAGCGGTTCCTGGAGGTTGCCGAGCTCCTGGCGCCGTTCAATCCGGTCTGCGTAGGTCGGACGAGGGGCGGATATCCAAATCACATTTCAAGGATCGGCTACGCCAGGCGCAGAGAGGCGTGGAAAATAAGGGGTATCTGATGAGTACCGAGAAGGAACATCTGGCGTGGGCCAAGGATCGGGCTCTTGAACTCCTGAGCGAGGGTGACGGGCGTAAGGCTTTCGTGTCGCTTCTGTCGGACCTTCGAAAGCACGAAGGCACGAAGAATCACCCCATGCTCACGCTGGGGCCACAACTGTTCGATGGCGGCCATCTCGACTCGCCGATCCAGATGAGAAAATTCATTGAAGGGTTCTAGGATGGCCGACCAGGAATTCGATCTCCGTGCCGGGATGCTCCGGGACCAGCTCTCCCGGATCACGAGCGCCCCGGACGACAAGAGCCTCAACCGGGTGAAAGAAGAAGCGATGATCCGCCACTTCGAAGAGGTGGAGCAGATCGCCAAGTTCAAGGCCCTTCACGAAGGCATTCACGCGATCGGGAAAACTCCTCAGGAGTGCATTCACGCGGCCGCCCGGGCGAAGGGCTGGGGTGAAGTCGCTAAGATCCGTGAACTGGAGGATGCCGGTGACAGCTCCCAGTATACGTGGGGGCGTAGATTCACCGCTGGCGGTACCGGCATGAAAGCCGCCGGCTGGAAAGTTCCCGGGGGCTTCGTCATGACGTGGTGGAAGTAGGATTTTCAATGGAAAAAGACAGCCTCGAACGGTTCAGGTCCTATGCGGTGAACTTCAAGGTCGAAGACCGAGACCTTGTCGATGATCCGGAGGATAGGGATTTGGTTTGTGAATTCAAAGGTGACGTAGTTTTCTTGGATGACGACAAGACAATCGTGGTCGGGAAAGTTCGAGGTCAACGCGTGGAACTTGGGGAGGCTGAAGAGCGGGGCTCCTCACTTTTTGACGTTTTCGATGCCCAATCGGAAGAACTCTGCGGATACTACGAGACCTTATTCGATCGGCATACTGGAGATCTCTTAGATGGGTTTGATCTTTCAGTTATCGGTGATCTTCTCGTGGTACATGAGATCAGCATCGTTCCGAAGTATCAGGGGCTAAATCTTGGACTCCTGACCATGCTTCAGACGTTTCGCACGTTCGGTGGTGGCTGTGCCCTGGTCGCGATCAAGCCGTTTCCTCTCCAATTCACTGGGAAGGTGAATAAGAAGAACGAGCGGAAATTCAATATGGCCCAGGGGAAGCTTCGAGATTACTGGAGTCAGCTCGGCTTCCGGCGGGTTAGGAAAACTGATTATTACTACTTCCCTCTTGAGCGTAAGTTGCCGAGCCTTGAGGGGATCTGCGGTAAAAGGAAATGACCAACGTGAAGTGCCCGTCCTGCGAGCGTTCCATCTCTAAGAAGCTCGCCGTCTACCTCGAGGGGAAGGCTAAGGCTGCCGGCGTCGAAGTTCCGGCTTTCGTTCAGGAGCGTCTCAAGCAGAAGCCGCGCTGGAAGAGTAAGATCCGGAGAGCGCAGCTTCCGAAAGAAGTTCGCGAGTCCCTTCGGAAGTACGACGATCTCAAGGAGCGGCTGGTGCGTGAGCTCGGGGAGCATCGCGCCAAGCTGCTCATGGAGGAATAGCTGTGACCGAATGCCAGGGACTTAAGGGGCCTCCTTGGCCCATCATGTTCTACTTCGGGCCGTGGGACGACTCTGGGCACTATCTATTTTCAGAGGATGGCGCTTCCGCTCATCGTGAGGAAGATCAGCTTCCATGGACAGGCGCGATAGACGGCGTCCTGCAGCCGGGCTGCTACCTGGACCGTTGTCGCTGGCAGCACCGCGGGCCGCAGAACGAAGGGGAAGCTCTACTTCACCACAAGGACGGCTGGACCGCGCTTTCCTTCTGGGATCGCTCGGTCGACAAGCGCATGGGAAGCAATAGCAACTACTTCGTCAAGGGGATCTTCACATTCGAGGAAATGGTCTTGATGGCCAGCGATCGCTTTGCAAAGCGCTGGAACGTGATGAAGTTCCAGGTGACGCTGATGAAAAAGGGGGACTGAAAATGGCTGAGATCCTGAATGCCAAAGCCCCGGAATGGTACAAGGTTGAGGAGGTCACCGACCGGATCCGAAAGGGTTCTTTCTTTCACCATGGAATGATTCTCGAGCAGTCGATCACCGTTCATCTCCAGAGGGCCCTGGAGAGGGGCTTCGAGATGGGCCGTCGGGTAGATCCGACCAGCGAAAACGCGCGCCTTCGGAAGGCCTTGGAGGTCCGAGTCATGGTCTGGGATGATCCCAGCACCAGGGACTTTCGCCTGTGCGATCTGTGCGGATCGCATGAAGGTAGCAAGCACAAACCCGAATGTGTCCTGGCCTGACGCGGAGGAGGCGGAATGAATCTTCTCATCTTCAAGGCCAAGTGTCCGGTCTGCCCGAAGACCGTCTTTCACGTTGTAGAGCCCGGAACGAAGAAGGTCGAGTACTTCGAAGTGCCCGAGACGAAGATGCTCGTGATCCTGGCGACACCCGAGATCGACGGAAAGAAGCGGATCGCTCTCGGGCCTTGCCAGCGTCAAGAGCCCTTCTATAGGGAAGGCGTCGAGGAGCCGGTCGTCTACTTTGCCCACGTCAGGCATGGATGTGTTCCTCCGCCCGTTGCGCCGGGAACTCAAATGGATACGTCGACGGCTACCGTGACGACAAACGACTTCCTGACTCAGGGGGAGAAGGTCGGGCGCGATGTTCCGGCTCCGATCGGAGCTCCGTCGCCGCAGGAAGGATCGATCCCGAGAGGCCTCAAGTGAATGACATCCCGAAAGACAAGAACTACCCCGCCGGTGCCGGCCAGTGCGACGACTGCGGCGGTCGCGGTTGCGCGACTTGTGAGCAGAAGGGCTGGCTTCCGGCTGGCCACTCGAGCATTCGGCGGTGCCTCAGGTCGATGTGCGGAAGGGCGCTTTCGCCGTCCTGGTTTCCAGTCTACTGCAGCGATCAGTGCGCCTTGGAGGATGCATGAATCTTTGTGAGCCCTGCAAGAAGCAGCTCGGAACGCCCGAGATCGACGACTTTTTCGAAGCTGTCAAGAAGGAAGCGGCCTACCAGCGCGAACGGTGGAGCGCCGAGCACGACGGAGGGAAGACGGATGCTGATTGGCTCTGGCTGATCGGCTACCTAGCCGGGAAGGCCCTCCACAACCCCGGAAACAACCGGGAGAAGAAGCTCCATCGGATCATCACGGTCGCCGCGGCCGCCTGCAACTGGTGGGCTTCGGTGCGCGGCAAGACGGAGATGCGTCCCGGCCTCGACCCGGCAAAGGTCAAGCCGTGGTTCGGGACGTGTTTGGACTGCGGAGCCGAACGGCCCTGCGGGATTCCGCTACACAAGGATTCGTAACATGGACGAACTGCAAAAAGCCGCCCTCTCCTACGGAGTTAAGGAGGGCGTCCAGATGTCCCGGTTCCTGCTCTGGGTCGGGAACGAGTGCTTCGAAGGTCGTGAGGTCTCGAACTTCATGGTCTTGACCGCCAGGGCAAAGGAGCTCGTTCAGATGTTCCTCGCCCAGGATCGGAAGGAATTTCCGCAGGGCGCGGAGGCGATGGAGGGTTAGATGAACGTTTGGGAAGTCAAGTTCGCGTGGAAGTACGTCGGCATCCCCGCCTCCGAGTCGGACGAACGGTGCCTTGTCGCGGCGGTCACGATGGAGGAAGCTCAGCGCAAGGTCAAGGCCATCAGGGTCACAGACTACAAGGACAAGCGGTTCGTTCGCTTTACGTCGAGCGTGATGCTTGGCCCTCTGATTTCCTGAGAACGGACGAGCTATGGCGAAAGATCGGCATCGAAAGAAGATGAAGTTCGAGGAGTTCGACCGGCTGATGAAAGCCGATCCGAAGACTTGGACGCGGAAGCAGCGACGGTATTTGAATCATGGTGCGGACGCGCTGATCCGGACGTTGCTGGCCCCAAAGAGTGAGAAGGCTTGAGCTATGAGAATTTCTCTTTTCTTGATCCTGCTCCTGGGCCTTGGCTGCGACGTTCACGACTCCAAGGCACCTGTCACGACCAGCGGCCGGTGGCTCCGGCTTGTGACGGTGGAGCACGACGGCCACAAGTTCGTTTGTGGGCAGACTGGGTGCTCCGATGGCGGTGTCTCCATCGTCCATCACCCCGACTGCCCCTGCGGAAAGGTGAAGTGACTCCATGACGGCGAGGAGTACATCTAACGTGAAGAGATCAAAACAGAAGCGACACAAGAGTGACCCGCGATGGAAGAAATGTGCTTGCGGGGCGGTTGGGAATCACGATTTAGTCATCTGCAAGGAAATTCTTCGGCAGCGGCGCGAGTGGCGCCAGGACCTACGCCGTTGGGGGCTTGGGGGTCGTCTTTCATGACAAATAATCCGCTATGTCTTCCTGGTTGCACTTGCGACGAATGCCGCAAGACCAGAAACAGCGACGACGAAAAGCATGAGGTCTCCCCATGACTTCGACGAAGAAGATTCGTTGGGGGTGGTGCGCGGCCCAGGGGATTCTCTGGGGGCTGATGTTCTGCCTCTACGCCCAGGCCGCGATCGAACATGGGGTCAAGGACTTCTTCCTTAGCGTGGCTGCTGTGGTGGCCATTGCGGTCCCCGTGCTTGGTTGTATCCCGGTGTCGTCCTGCAAGTGCAGGTACTGAGGAGCTAGACCATGAAGATCCCGAAGTGTCAAGATTGCAACGCCATGGCGGCGTGTCGATACATGCAAGTGTCCGGGGTAGACGCCCAAGGTCAAGCCTATGGCGGGCATGAACTCTTTTGGTTCTGCGCGATGAAGGGCTGCAAAAAGTTCAAGCAGACCATCGAACCCGAATGGGTCGAGGTACCTGAAGCGTGACTTACTGGACGGTCTGGAACTGCGGCGGGATCTACCATCAGTGCTCTGCCCATCGCTCCTTGAAGGCAGCCCGCAAAGAAGCCCGTAGGTGCGAAAAATCTGGAGGAGCGAGACATCGAATTGTGAGGCTGGTTCCCGTAAGACGTTGAGAATCCATGAGCAAGAAGAAGCGTCGAGCCAGGGCGCGGGCCTACGTGAGTCCGGCTCTCCCTCAATTCGAAACCTCCTCTCCGATCCTGGCGATGGTAGCGACCGCCTTTTTCGCTCCGCATCTGACGCTGGACGAGGCGGCCAAGTTGACGAAGAGAGTTCGCTGATGCTCAAGTTCTGCGCGAAATGCAACGAGCTGGTCGGAAACCGCCACTATCGTAGTCACATTCAGATCGGCTACCAGCAGATGACCCACGACCAGAGAAGGGCTGCGGCCCATCAGCTCGGTACTCACCTCGCCCGCCTGGTCCAGCTGAACCCAGGCCTGATCGTGCTGGCATTCCTCTCGGCCCTGGATGACGCCAACCAGCACGACTTCTCGAGGATGGTTGAGAAGCAATGGGCAGAGCTCATCAAGCATTAGCGTCACTTCTCGAATCATCTAAGTCTTGACCTACGGCGTATACGCGGTATACTCAGTAGCGCACGATAGGAAAGATAGGAGACGGCAAGTGAAAGACTCAAGACTGAAGCTCATCGCCTGCATACTCTGGATCGTCGCCTTTTCCTGGCTGGGCGGATTCCTGATCGGGCGCACCACTCCGAATCTTTGCCTCGGCTGCGAGCACTTAAATCACGGATCGAAAGCCTGCTACCGTCAGGTTCCCTGCATCATCGGAACCGTGGCATGCACCTGCCAGGGGATGGAGCTCAAGCGAAAGCAGATGCTGCTCGGCCAGGACGGAAAGTGACGGAGCTGTAACCATGCAGGAATGGATCGTCAGCAGAAGCCTGTCGAAGTCGGACCTCAGCAAGGGCGGCGTCGGCCTGGTCTATCACATCCAGGCCAGGACGGCCGATCAGTTCTGCTCCTTCGCGCTTCTCGCAAGCGAAGCCGCTCCCATGACCATCGGCAAGGCTGCCGATGGAAAGTCCGACGTCTTCACGATCATGAGCGATCTTGGCCACTCGACCATGAACATCCTGGGCAAGATCCGCTACGACGGAGACTGGCCCAAGAAGAAGCTGGCGTCCGGGAGGAAGTCATGCTGAAGATGCTTCAAGCCGAGCTCCAGAAGGTCTGGACCGAGGAGTTCTACAGCGAGGAGTTTCGGGGCTCGCCGGCGAAAGACAAGAACTTCCGTCATGCCCTCCTTCACGCGATGAAGGCGATCGGAAAGCTCGTCGAGATGCCTGAGGCGTCCGATCACGCTGGGGTGAACGCAGTCACCTACAGCATCGAGTCGGCCGAGAAGTACCTCGCCGACCTGATCATCTGTGCCGTGCGGATGGCCAGCGAGCATCCGCTCAAGACGATCGACATCGAGAACGCCGTCCTTGAGCGACTTGCGAAGAAGATGGGCCTCAAGCTGGAAGCTGGAGACCGCTGTCTTCAGTGCGGAAAAGAGATCAAGATCTGGGGATCTGTTCTGCTCTGCAACGAATGCTTGACGGTGGCCATCGACGAAAAGGCTCGAAGCTCAAAGGAGAAGTGCGTGACGTGCGGAAAGCCTTTGCCTGACGGAGTTGTCTCCTGGTGCGGCGTCGCCTGCCTTCCTTTCTGAGCCAACAGATATGAGACAGTTGAAGGAAGGCGAAGAAGTTATGCTGGTCGGATTGGCAGCGGTGGGCGCTACCCTGGACAATTTCAATCCGTACTACGGCCTGGTCGTTCACGACGACCATCTGGATCCGGAGCCCGACCGGACGGTTCAGGTTCTTTGGGAAGACGGGGTGGAGCGCCTTCACCCCCGCAATTGCCTCATGGCTTGGGCTGATGCCCCGGAAGGAGTGCGTAGATCATGATTACTCGTTTTTGGATGTGGGTCGGGCGTATTTGCTGGGACCTCTGGAACTGGTCCGGCAAGATGGCAAATGCGTCCTGTCACGCTCCCCATGAGGCTCGTGAGCCCAGGAAGCCCGACAAGAGTGGGATTGAGTATTGGTCGCAGTGCGACGGCTGCCACTATCCACTGAAGAGGATCACACTCTCATGACACTGGAAAACGCGGTCTATTTCGTCTGGGGGATGCTGGCTGGAGGCATCATCAACCTTCTGGTCGTTCTTGCCGGCGTCCACCATGCTAGAAATTCGTCCAAGGGGCCAAAGGGCTCATGAAATATTATGACGAAAACGGGCACCTCACGAAAGCGGGCGGCCGCCTTTCAAGGCGGGCGCAGAAGATCATCCGGCCTTTGATAGTTCCGTCAAAGAGTGGATGGGAGGCGAAGGAGCGTGAGCTGGTGGTGGTTTCCGCTGTAAGCGCGGTCAGGTTGATGACCGCGCTGAAGATGAGACTTCGGAAATCCAAAAAAGGAAAGGACACCGCATGAGCGACAAGCTGGTGGCGATCTACTGTTCCGAGGACGGCGACAAGTCGATCTCGTTCACGACGAAGGCCGACTTCATGAGAAAGATGGAGGACGGTTATGTGAGGCACGGCGAGAAGCTGCCGCGTTTCGCACAGCCGGGCGAAGAGATCAGCCTGGACCACTTCGTCGGGTACATCCTGATCGCCGGCGACGTCATCGCTCCGAAGGCCATCGAGAAGGTTACCAAGTACGAGTTGTAGTTCCAAGCGCAAGAAGGCGAGGTAGGAGTTCCATGTTTCGGGATCCATACGGCGCGATCCAGAATGGCCAGGGGAAGGGGATTCCCAAGGTCACGCTGCCTCTCGGCACCGTCGTGATCCGAAAGCGTAACGGAACTCTGGCCCGGTTCGTCAAGACCAAGATGGGCGGGGACGCCGGACGTCGCTGGACGCATTACGCCAGGTGGTGGTGGGAGAAAAACCGAGGCCCCGTCCCTCCTGGGAAACTGGTGATCCATGCGGACGGGGACCAGCTGAACGACGATCCGAAGAACTTCGTGGTCGGAACTCCGGGTGTCAAACTCGACCTGATCCACAAGCGGGATCCGGAGTGGTCTCGCTGGCAACATCGCCGCGCGGCGCGCAAGTGCGGAGATTTCAATCGCGCCCGTGGCCGCGCCAACCGAGCCAGTAACTTTCTCAAGACCTGGTGGTATCCGGTGGTCGACGAGATGAGCGTCATCCTCAACGTGCCCTTCCGGAAGCGGAAACGGCTCTTGGCCGGCTTCGGCGTTGACGTATCCGGATACCCGATGAATGGCCACGGGAAGAAGCCGTCCTCGAGAGTCCAGCGGGCCCTGAAGGCGTGTCCTGTCCGGCCGACCAAGAGCGCGGAGCTCTCGCTTCGGCGTTACAGCACTTACTGTCTGGTCGACCCGCTTACCAGGAGTTTCCAAGGTCCGATCTCGGCCCGCATGGACCAGGTCGTAGCTCAGCTGGAGAGGATGGGGATCTGGACGGCCGCCGAGCAGTGTGCCAAGAAAGATCTCAAGGCCAGGAAATAAGGAGAGTTATGGTTTCTTTGATGTTGCTCCTGGCCCTCGCCCAGGACATCGATCGACACCAGACGGTAGGGCTGCAGTATCGCTATGTCGAGAGCTACCGTCAGCACTACGATCGCGAGAACACCTCCTCGACCATCATGACGGGATCCGACTTGGTCCACCTGGCGCTTCAGAAGATCAAGACGGAGTCCGTCCCTCTGGAACTTCTGAAGTACGGTGTGGCCGCCTACCTGGACGCCGTGCTTGACACCGTTGGGCACGAGTACGGTCACCTCTCCAGCTATTCCATGGTCGGCAAGATTCATCCGACGCTTTTCCGGGACGGAATGAACGATCCTCATCCGGCGAACCCGTTCAACATCTTCTACCGGGCGCTGTCTGTTGCGAGCATGGGGACTGGAGTCAGCGCACAAGACTCCGTGGCGATCAGCGCTCTTTACGCGGGGAACCCCACCGGCCTGTCGGCCTACAACTGCACCGCGATGGCCGGTGGCGTGAACCAGGAGCAGGCGATGCTCTCGGCGTACACGGGCCGGTATCTCTACGGAAGGTTGTCGGTCTTGGACGGGATCCCGGTGATCTGGGAGACCTTTAGCACTCTGAGGGTCGGGGTAGCCGGGGGCGGTGACGTCCAGTCCTACTGCACGAGATTGTCGGAGCTTGGTATCGGCTGCACCACCACGAAAGTCGTTGCGATCTCGTCCGTCAGGCTGTTGAGCGGAAGCGTCATCGCTTCGGCAGTCGGGCTCGTGGAAGGTCTCGGTGAGCTGTCGTTCGAGGTCCCCAGGATCCGACTGGACGATGACTGGGTCATCCGCTGGCCTGAATTCGAGTCCTACCTCACTCAGTACGGTCCGACGGTCAAGCTTCAGATTCCGATCACATCCACCTACCTGGACATCACGACTTCTCTCGAGCGCAGCTTCGGACGATCGGGCACGGAGGGCGGGTTGGCTGTGCGCCTGAAGTACAAGCGCCTGCTGGTATGCGTCGACACCTACTTCAGCGGCGACGGCTACTGGTGGAACGCCTACATGCAACTCAACCTGACCCCCTGGTTCTCCTTCAACATCGGCTATCAATATGGCGACCGATACACGTTCCACCGAGAAGTGTACGGCGCCAACTTCGACGGCCTGCACAGATCCGAGGCGTCCCCGTTCGTAAGCGTCAGCTTGCATCATCGATTCTAGGGAGGCGGAGTGCTTATGACTTACGACGACTTCAAGGCGAAGCACAAAGCGAATGTGCTGAAGGGCTTCGACGACATTGACGGCAGGAGCTACTGGGCAGAGTTCAAGGCCGATCTTCACACGCTGCTGGCCGACGAAAGGAAGCCCTTGGAACTTCAGGTTCGTGAAGCCCGTGAGGCGCTCGAGGAGATTGTTGGCCGGTTCATGGACGTCATCAAGGTGCGCGGTCCCGGAGCATTCAACTACGTCGACGGCGGGCGAATGAAAGACATCGCGAAGGACGCGATCCGGAAGCTCACCGAAAAGCCGTTGTGCGACGTCGAAATTCATCCGGCTCCGGTGAAGTGTGGACTGTCTTTGCCGTGCGTCCTTCACACACAAAAGCGGGTTGAGGGCGAACAGAAGGAATGGGCCATCTGTGGCTGGTGCGCTGGTGGCCATGACGATCCTGGTGGGACGTGCCCGAAGTGCGGCGGGGCCAAAGGCAAGTGGGTCGAGAAGAAGCGGGATTGAACGCAAAACGGAAGGAGGAAGAATGAGCAACACGATTCAGGTGCCCAGTCAAGAGGAGATCGTCGAGCGGTTCAACACCCGGAAGGACGGGGATATGTTCGGCGATGAGGTCGGGATGTACCTGCCCTACCTCGAGTTCAACTATGCGAAGCCCTTTCTGAAGGAAGGCGTCACGAAGGAAGAGTGGGACAAGGATCGCGTCCCGCTCTCTCGGGAGGCCGTCCTGAAGCAGATGGAAGAGTACATGGACTTCGGCTGGCAGAAGGCCAACGACTGCCGCGGGCTCTCCGCGAATCGGACGATGGCCCACTACGTTGCCTGGACGTGGCTGGCCGGGGACCGCGACTTCGCTGGGCAGGTCCAGCGCGAGTACAACGACAACTACCAGTATTACGGCAAGGACATCCTCGTGATGATCTGCAAGTTCTACGGGTGGGACCATACGAAGTGGGACAACGGGCGGCGGCAAAACCGGGAAGACGATTGAGCTATTCGAGGTCAGACAAATGAACGACGCGCTGGTGCGCGGGCCGAAAGGTCCGAAGGCCCATCTCGCCCTGGTCGAGAAGTGGAAAGACGTTCCAGATGGAACGCCTGTCATCGTCACGAAGGACGACGGCAGTGAGTTTAAGACCAAGAAGCGTTCGATTCCCTGGATGCTCGGAGCGAGCTCCCGGGACCCTGGCCACACGGCGGTCATGATGGTCGAGGGGATCTCGGGCGGCTACGGCCTCTGGCGCATTCGTCTGGATACCACGGTAAAGGAATCTTAAGTGGAAGAGTCACTCGCCTGCAGTCACCCCTGGACAAGGACCCTCATCTACAATTTCGAGACCAGGGAGATCGTGAAGAACTGCTGGAAGTGCGGCAAGATGGTGCTGGTGGCCGCGGACAGCGAAGAAGCCAAGCGGTTCTACCCGGAGCACCTGGGCTGCGGAGGCCTGCTGATCAAGCAGCTGAATCGGGACAACCTCCACCTCATGGGGGCGTGTACGAAATGTGACTATCACGAGGATCGACAAGTATGAGGCCTTCGAGTGGTCTCCCGTCTCTGGTACTAGGCAGCAGTCGGAATCCGGTCCTAGCGGCCGGTACTAGCTTCCAGTAAGAATCCAGGGACGGGGGATCATTCTAGGGTCTCTAGTGCGGAGAGCATAGCCATGAAACGCTGCGGCACGTTTGAGTTCGAGCTGACCAGGGAGTCGTTCCCGGTTCGGGTCGACGCGCAGGATGGAGAATTTGAGATCGCCCTGGGCGAGAACTACGACAACAAGACCTTCCGGGGGAAGGATGTCCAGAAGCTCCGGAGCGAGGCGTTCTCCTACCTGCGCGACGTGACCGCCGGGAAGTGGGAGCCGTTCGTCATCGTGGAGCACAATCACTGGGGAATCCAGCACGACCACCAGATCTACTTCGAGTATCGGAGGGTCTTCAGGCTGAAGAAGCCTGATGGAACCCTGATCTGGAAGACCTGGAGCGGCCCTGACGGCATTCATGAGGGAAAGCCCGGCCAAAGCACGCACGGCCCCGACAAAGAGGGCGAAGACAAGCACGTCAAGGATCTCCCCTATTCGAAGGAGGTCTGGGACGGCCTTCTTGCCATCACGAAGGCGATCGAGGCGGTCGACAAAAAGATCAAGGAGATGATCGCCGGCCCGGACCTCGAGGTGACGCTGAAGCGCATCTCTGCTGGGACTCAGAACGCCTTGGGATACACGCCTGAAAGCAAGAAGCTCGCGACGCATAAGAGGTAAAAAATGCCGGATATCCGCTGCGAACTCATCATGCTTGGCCGGGACACCTGCGGCCTCCCTGGGGAGCAGTGCCCGTACTGTTCTCGCCCACATTACTTCTGTCGTCAGTGCTTTCCGGAGCACAACAAGATTCATCAGCCAAGAACGGAAGAGATTCGGTCTACTGACTTTTCCTTGTACATGGATCGGCTAAAGGGATCTGACCCGGCATACATTACGAACGTGATGTCCGATTACATCGACAGGCTTCGTGTCGAGAATAAAGCCCTCAAGGAAGAGCTCGCACGGTTGGAACAGAAGAGGTGAGGGGTGCGGGTAGTGAGCAGGCGTTCCAGCGGCGTTCCCGCCGGATCGGTCTACGTCGGTCGCCCGACAATTTACGGGAACCCGTTCAGGATCGGGTTAGACGGAACTCGCGAAGAGGTCATTGAGAAATACCGCGACTACTTCTACGGCCGCCTGAAGATCGATGAAAAATTCAGAGTTGCCGTAAGCAAGCTCGAGAATGCCGAGTCACTCTGCTGTTGGTGCGCGCCGCTTCCTTGTCATGCGGATGTAATAGCGAAATACCTGGAGGAGAAATGACCGAGAAGAATGAATGCAAAATCGTCAAGGTTGCCTACGATGATGGGCACGTCGAGGTCGAGCTCAAGAAGTGCCGTCACTGTGGGGTCATGCCGACGGCGAAGGATGCCGAGATGGCCGTGGCTCATGATCGACGACTACAGAAAGCGTGCGCCATCTGCGGCGGGAAGCCGAAGCTCTACCCGAAGGTCGCGCTCTGGCATTCCGTGAGCGAGGAAGAGGGCCGTGCTGGATGGATTTGCTGCGGAGCTGGTGCGGGTGTTGATCCGGCGTGGCATCCTGATTACTGCCACGTTTCCACCTACGCTCCGGCGGCACAGGTGAATGGAGTCTTTCATCTCTCTTGCCTGAAGAGGGTGGCTCCTGGGGTCGAGATCGTCATGAACGAGAAGAAGTAGGTTGGCACAAAAGCCAAATAGTGTGCCGGAAGAAGATAGCTGGAGATGAAGAAGATGAAGAACTTGGTTGAGAAACTGGTCATGGAGACGAGTTATGTGGGCGGTGGAACATCCCAGCATCTGACAAACGTTACCGACGACAGCGTTCTTGCTGTTCTGATAGAACTTTTTCCTTCGCTCGGGATGACCATCGATCTGCTTCAGGAAGTCAACCTGAAGATCACGCTGAAAAATCCCGTACAGAAGGCAGAGTAGGCGCGGGAAAGATTATGAATAAATGCGAAGGCTGTGGAGAAGACCAGGGCAAGCACGACTCTATCGAAAGACACGAGTGCGTCGATCTGATAGAGGCTCGTCTTCTGGAAGAGAAAGGGGATCTTTCGGCGGCCCTGGCTAAGTGGAAAACCTACGCAAAGGAGGTCAGGGGTCGCCGGTCAATGTGGAAGGGCACCGCCAACTCCAGGCAGGACGAGATCTTCGAGCTCGAGAAGGTGCTTGGAGAGGCACACGCCGCTCTCATCAAGAAGAGCATCGTCTACAAGACCATCGACGGACTCGAGTACATGAGAATCCCGGACACTTTCACGATATCGGTCAAGAACGACATGGCGTGTGGGCGGCATGAGCAGTCTTGCGCTACGGCGTGGTTTAGGAAGGGAGTCGAGGCCGAGATCCTCTCGGGCGAGGTTCCGAAAGACTTCATGCGGTGCCCGGCCTGCAATGGCACAAGACTTGGGAAGAATGAGGGGGTTGACTGGGGGGAAACGTACTGCAGGGATTGCGACGAAACCTTTCACGACCTTGGTTGGGGTTGGCTGAGACATCTATTCCCAGACGAAGACGTGTACGGAAGGTTGCGTTCGAATCATCCGCGGAACCCCATCGAAGAATTCATGCGTCGGACGTGTCTGCATGAATCCTGCTCCTTCCGGAACAAAGAAGGTGGTCTTGCAGATGCCAAGGATCCAAACTTCATGTTGGCAGTGGCCCACTGCGACGAATGCTCAGCGCAGCGTGCGGTGACAATCGCAGACCGGTTTCTCGAAGACGGGGATGCCACTGAAGAAGATGCTCTGAAGGCTGGGGCCGCTAAAGTAGCTCAGTCCGTCGATGAGCAGACCCAAGACATCCCTCTCTACTCATTCTCAGACGGATCACGCCTGTGGAAAAACGTGTGGAAAAATGGAAATGAGGAGGGGTGGTACTACAGCGGCAGGTGGATCCCACAGGCAGAGCGGTAAGCTGGTCGAACAGAAGGCGGATTGAGTGCGGGAGGGTCGATGGAAATCAAGGTAGAGACGACGGTCAGGATTGCTGTCGAGCTGATCGTGGCGATCTTCTGCTTCAGAAGCCCATACCTGATTCTGCTGATTCCTCTTATTGACTTCTCGGTTAACATTCTTCTTCTGTGGATCTACACAACTCTCTTTAAAATCGGCTCCAGATGGGAATTCGAGGAAAGCCTTGAAAAGGCTCGGTTGAGCGCCGTAGGTGAAGCCTTGCCGCTGGACCCAAGAAGGAACTAAGCGCAGAAGGGTAGATAAGTGCCGGGAGACATTGATGAGTAAGACAGCAAGGTACTCCTTTGTTGGAAACCTGTTTCCTAAGTACAGGTCTACTGAGTTTCCCCTTCTTTGTTCAATCTGCGAACAAGAGATTCCGAAACCGGATATCGCGGCCGTCTACTTTGATAACGGTCCAGGCGTTCTCGTGGCCGTTCACCTGAAAGGCTGCGAGCTGGTAGTACAGAAGGCAGATTGAGTTCAAGGGGGATAGTTCGATGGAAGTCTTTAAGGGCGGCAAGAGCGAGAATACAAGCGGCTATTCCGCCGAGGAAGGAAAGAAGATCGACGCCTTCGTGGCTCTGGCTCATACATTCTTCTTGAGGTACGGGGAGACCATGGAGAATGGAATGCTCGTCGATTCCATCGTTGTTGCAGCCGCCTCCTCTATCGGCACTGGCTTTAAGGACAGAGCCGCCTTCAATAAGAACGTGAACAGACTGACCGAAAGTTTCAGGCGTGTGATGACGCACGCCTTTGATAGCGCGGAAGCGCATAGGCGTAGCACGTAAGGGCAGAAGAGTGCCGGAGGAAGATAATGACGAAGTACGTGATGCAAATGCTGACGGCGTGGCCGGAGCCGGAAGCGACGTTCGGCAGGATACTGTGGTTTACGCTGTGCGCCCTGTTCGGTCGTGGTGCCCAGGATCCTTCTGAAGGATTGGCACAGAAGAGGTAGGAGTGCTGGAGGGCATCATCATGATTTTCCATAGGCTTGCGAGGTTCCTGCGTGAGGTGGTGGGGTCAGCGCTACCGACTTCACGCACGCTGGTATTCGGGACCAAGGAAGACTGGGCGGAGCTGAATCGTCTCTTCTACGAGAAGTACCCGCATCTCCGGACCATCGCCTGTGAGGAATGCAAAACGGAGTATCGTGATTTCGAGAACTGCCCGGAGTGCGGACACTCCAGGCGCGTGCAGCTCGCCCTGCCAGACACCGTCACTTTTCCGTCGGCATTGGCGCAAAAGAGGTAGAAGTAGAGGTATGGTTCACTGCAAGAACTGGGACCGGGCGCATGGAAGAAAGTACGCGGCCCAGGACCGGATCAGAAACAGGCCGCGTCGGTGCCGCTCTAGGATTTTCAAGACCTTCGGGAAGATGGAGATACGGACATGAAAGTGATGCTCGTTACGGACCTCGACGCGCTGGCCCGCAAGGCGGTAGAGAGCGGCGCTTTAGAGAGCCTCTCTTTGGACCTTCACCTTCAGGCGAAGTGTCACCCGTCCGCAGGACTGAACAACACTCGCGCCTACGAGGGCGACAACATGATGCTGACGTGCTCGGTCTGCAATCTGTTTGTCGCCAACGTGAAGATCGCCAAGGAGTAGGTTGGCGCAGAAGGGGTAAAGAGTGCCGAAGAGGAGGCAAGTCACGACGGTCCGGGCTGTGAAGGCCATGGAGCGTCGGCTAGGCGTGAAGCTGAAGCCCATCAAAGGTGGCTTCCATTTGGCCGTGCTTCCGAAGGGTCATCCAATCGCTATCAAGACCGGAAACCGTCGGCTACTTCTCAAGGTTGTGGATGTTGATGTAGCCCAGGAGAGGTAAAGAGTGCAGGTGGAGAAGCGTATGGAATACGATCCGAAGCTGTCGACGGTCGCGACTTATGTCAGGGAGTTGCTCGACGAGAAGGGATGTACGTCGGAAGAATCGTGTGTCGTGCTACTAGACGTCGTCACGGATCTGATCGTGGAATATTCCAAGGGCGGCCGGGAAAAGTTAACCGCCTGCTTTGGCGAGTGGACGAAGAAGATCCTAGACGTGGCGATCAAGAAATCCTTCAAGAAGTACCCTCCACCGATGTCGCCGGGAATAGTGACTCCACTTCCGCCACGGTAGGTTAGCGCAGAAGGGGTAGGGAGTGCAGGAAAAGATCCAACGAATTCCCTCAAACCTGGAACGCTGGTTTCTTTCTCTGGTAGCCAATGCTGAGGAGCAGTGCGCCCAGGACGGAAATAGGATCGGCCTTTGCTTCTGGTATGAGATCGGCTACCTCGCAAGGGCTGAGTTCTATTACGGTCGCAAGGAGTAGTTTGGCACCGCTACTGCGCGAAGGGCCTGGTCTTCCAGCCTAAGGTCTTGAACCACTCGTAATCCCGGTCCTTTCGCCAGTTGTTGCAGGGCGAGCAGGCGGGAACGCAGTTTTCCCTTACCAAGCGGCCGCCCTTGCTTCTGGGGATGATGTGATCGATCGTCCCGCCGTAGCCTCCGCAGTAATGGCAGGGGGCCACGCGCATCTCTCGGGCCCAGCGGGCGTCCTTAGTGCCGCGGCCGGGAGGTGAGTGGACGACAGGAGCCGGCCTGTCCTTTGCCTCGAGGGCGCCCATGCCTGGGACCGGCTCGGTTTTGACCAGGCGCTCCCTCCTCTCTTTCCTGGGCGTATTCGGATCGTGGACGGGCCCGCAGGAGCATCCTCCGCCGCTTAGGAACCAGCGGTGGCCCTTTAGGATCTTTCGGGCCTTCATGACTTCTCTGCCATGGTTTTAGATGAGTTTTTTGCGTCTGAGCCGAGCCGGGCAGACTGCAGGATGAGTTCCGATCGCCCATCCCTTTATGATGTATTTCTGGTCGAGGCGATCGCCGCAAGCCGTACAACGCAGAGGTGCCGGGGCGGGGATCTCTTTCGGCTTCTTCTTCATTTTTTCCTTACTTCTTGCTGCAGCTGGTGCAGAGCGGCATTCCATCCGTGGCCGATGATGGAGGAAATCCTTCGAAGCCGAGATTGCAGGAGCTGCATCGGTAGTAGCTTCTTGCCTCTCCGAGCTCGGCATTCGCCTTTGCTGAGATCTCGGTAAGACGGCGTCTGAGGGCTTCTTCGGCTGGATCTCTCTCGATCTCTCTTGAGCAAGGCCCACAGATCGGATCGAGCTCGGTTGCGTGCTCGCAGAGGCCCACATACTTGTTCGTCTTCCGGCGGTTTATCCTGCGAAAGAGCGGGACTCCAAGGAGAAAAAGAGGCCAGAAGAGGAGTCCTAAGGCTATGCCGATCTTGGTGTAGAGCTCGGAATGCTTCCCTTTCAACGGCTCTATCTTGCCCGAGGCGATCCAGCGTGCCCGGGCGATCGATCCGAAGCCGTAGAGGACGAGGCCGCACAGGAGATATGCGCCGGCCAGGTTGACCCAGAGGGTGCTCATCGCATCAGACCGTCGCTCGCACGGGCTCGACGAGCTCACGATTCATCGTATAGCGCGCGGCGACGAGACCGATCGAGAGCTTGACCGGCTCATTTTCGCCGATCTGGAAGGCACGTCGCGCAGTGATCAGGTGGAGTGCGATCTCGACCTTGGTGCCTGTCGCTAGGAAGACGCCCATCTGTGAGGAGATCGCAGTGTTGCCATCCCCTTTGTAGTCCCCGGTGCCGAACATGCTGGCGTTTCGGTTCTGCGGAAGCTCCGGAAGCTTGAGGGTGTAGGGCT
>Ga0070704_100000226_pt1 | contig 23807 bp, 26 predicted proteins | sample KBSK5252metaG_FD_65467 | JGI IMG/M metagenome (GOLD analysis project Ga0070704, IMG submission 65467) | Corn, switchgrass and miscanthus rhizosphere microbial communities from Kellogg Biological Station, Michigan, USA - KBS K5-25-2 metaG | ecosystem: Host-associated > Plants > Roots >...
CGCGAGCCCTGAAGGGCTTTGGGTCGAGCGTCCTTCAGGACGTGTGCCTTGGCCGAGCCGGCGCTTCAGCGCACGGATAACGAGACTGGTCAGGGTCACAGGATCCTGATGTCGTGGATGACGCCCATCGCGCACAAGCGGATGTAGACGTCCGTCAGCGCGACCGAGAAGAGCGAGCACCATGCGAATAGCTGGTGATGGCGGTTCAGCGCGCTCACGCCGCGCCACGCCTCGAACCGCGCCCGACCCCCCCGCACGCAGGAGAAGCAGTCAACGTTCCCGCCGATCAGGTGACGCAGCGAGTGACAGCCGAACGTGTAGCAGGCGAGGAGAATCACGTTGAGCGCCATGACGAGCGTGCCGATGCCAACGCCGAACTCGCGCGCGCCGGCCGCCATTGTACCGTCCGCGAGCACGCCGTTCACCGGCCACCGCATCCCGAGAAAGACGTCGTAAGAGAGGATGAAGATGAAGACCACCGCTGCGTACATCGCAAAGCGGTGCAGGTTCTGCAGAATGAACGGAAACTTGGTCTCACCTTTGTAGCCGTGCCGCGGTTCGCCGACGGCGCAGGCGACGGGATCGAGGAAAAACGCCCGGTAGTACGCCTTGCGATAGTAGTAGCAGGTGGCGCGAAACGCGCCGGGAAAAATCAGGATCAGGAATGCGGGAGAGAGCGGCCACCACGTCGTCTGGATCAGCGGCGAGTAGAACGGTGACAGGTACGGTCCCCATTCGTAAAAGCGGTTGACCCAGGCCACCCAGGTCGCGTAAACGCTGAAGCTGCCGAGGACCAGCGCCGTGAGTGCGGGCGCGATCCACCAGGCGTCGCGGCGCAGCGTGGCGCCTAACCCTCGTTCCTGCAGGTCGCGAACCGATGTCGTCATAGCGTGACCGCTGCCATCGTCTGTTTCACAGCCTCCGCCGATTTCTTGAGCGCGGCCTTCTCGTCCGCCGTCAGCTCGACTTCGATGATCTGCTCGAGGCCGTTCTTGCCGAGCTTGCACGGCACGCCGCAGTACATGCCCGACAGCCCGTATTCACCCTCGAGCCAGGCGGCACAGGGTAGCACGCGCTTCTTGTCGAGCGCGATCGATTCCACCATCTGCACGGCAGCAGACGACGGTGCGTAGTACGCCGAGCCTGTCTTCAGGAACGCAACGATCTCGGCGCCGCCGTTCCGCGTGCGGTCCACGATCTTGTCGAGCTTCCCCTTGTCGAGGAGCTGCGTGACGGGAATGCCCGAGACGGTCGTGTAGGAGATCAGCGGGACCATCGTGTCGCCGTGCCCGCCGAGCACCATGGCCTGGATGTCCTGCACTGAAACATCGAGCGCTTCGGCGAGGAAGGAACGATAGCGCGCGGTATCGAGCACACCGGCCATGCCGATGACCCGCTCGCGTGGGAAACCCGTGACCTGTTTGGTCACCCAGCACATGACGTCCAAGGGGTTCGATACCACAACAACGATGGCCTTGGGACAGTTCTGCTTGATCTGCTGGGAGACCTGCTTGACGATGTCGGCGTTGGTGCGGACCAGGTCATCGCGGCTCATCCCTGGCTTGCGCGCGATCCCCGCCGTGACCACGACGACTTCGCTGCCCGCGGTCGGTCCGTAGTCGTTGGCCGCGCCGACCACGCGCGTGTCGAACCCTTCGATCGGCGCGGATTCCCATTGATCGAGTGCTTTGCCCTGCGGGATGCCGTCGACGACGTCGACGAGGACTACGGTGCGAGCGAGCTGTTTTTCTGCGAGGCGCTGGGCAGTCGTGGCGCCGACGTTGCCGGCGCCGACAACCGTGATTTTGGTGAGCATGATGCGGGGGAAGTTAATGAGCGCCGTTAGCCTCCTCTAGTGTGCATTTCGCGGTGCGGATCGGCGCGCAATCCCGCAACCGGATACAGCGGTGACCGGTCTCGGAGGGCGAGCCGCTCCTCCGCCCCACGATCGGTCCGGCTCTGCCACGACGACGCGATGAGATCCGCCAGTTGCCCATCCGTCGCGCCAGTTCGTAACGGCTCGCGCAAGTCGATGCCGCGGGCGGCATACAGACAGAGAAACCACGTGCCGTCCGCCGTCAGGCGGCTGCGATCGCACGAGCGGCAGAATGGCGCCGTCGTCGAGGCCACGATGCCGAACGTCGAGCCGTCCGGGAGCCGGAAACGTTCGGCGGGGGCCGAAACATCAGGGTTTGCGAGGCCCATGATCGCGCCATAATGCGCGGCCAGCCGGTCGAGCATCTCGCGCTGCGACACGACCTGCGCCGCGGTCCATTCCGTGGCCCCGCCCACGTCCATGTACTCGATGAAACGAACCTCGGCGTCGTGCGCACGCGCAAACTCGATCAGATCGACCAGCTCGTCGTCGTTCACGCCGCGCATCACGACGGTATTGAGCTTCACCGGGAAGCCCACGCGGCGCGCGGCCGCGATGCCGGTCAACAGGTCGGCGTGGCGATCGCTCCGCGCCAGCGCCTGCATCCGCTCCGGCCGCAGCGTGTCCAGACTCACGGTCACCCGCCCCAACCCGGCGCGTTTGAGGTCCTCGGCCTGCTTGGCGAGGAGCAGCCCGTTGGTCGTGAGCGCGAGATCGCGAACGCCCGGACTCTGCGCGAGCATGGCTGTGAGCGTCGGGAGATCGTGTCGCAGCAGCGGCTCGCCACCTGTCAGCCGCACCTTCGCGACGCCCAGTGACGTGAAGATCCCCACCAGTCGCGCGATTTCCTCGAAGGTCAGAATCGATTGCTTGGGGAGCCAGACGTACTCCTGCTCCGGCATGCAGTACCGGCAGCGGAGATTACAGCGATCGGTGACCGAGACGCGGAGACTGCCGAGCGGCCGCTGGAGGCGATCAACGATCACGCAATCCTCCGGCGATTGGGTGGCCAGAGGGATCGACCCACGTCGCGCTGCCGTCCGCATGCAGCTCCTTCTTCCAGGTCGGGAGCCGCTTCTTCACTTCTTCGATTACATAGCGACAGGCCGCGAACGCCTCGTCGCGGTGCGGCGCGGCAGCCACGATCGCGATGCTCGCCTCGCCCAACGGGACCAGCCCGAGCCGGTGCTGGAGCGCGACGCGCGCCTCGGGCCAGCGCTCCCGCGCTTCGTCGAGCATGCGGGTAATTTCCGCGACAGCCATCTCGTCATACGCGGAGTATTCGATCCCGGTGACGTCATCGTCCTTGCGAACGGTCCCGAGAAAGACACACGTGCCGCCGCGCTCCGCGCTTTGGACGTGACCAAGCAGCGCTTCAACCGAAATGGGCGCGTGCGTGAGTTGATTCATCAGCCTCCCGACAACGGCGGCAACAGCGCGACCTCGTCTCCGTCCTTCACGCACACTTCCAGCTTCACCTGGCGCAGGTTCAGCGCGGCGAGCGGCCGCGGCGGCAAATTCTGCGCGCCGGGAACGGTCTCGCGAACGCGATCGAGCACATCCGCGACCGTCGAGGTGCCGGACACCGAAATCGCCGCCGTCTCACAACCCGTGAGCTCGGCATACCGCGCGAAGAATCGCACCGTCACCTGTGCCATACTGCGATTATAGCCCCGAAGCCAAGGCTTGCCAGATCTTCGCCTGTTTCGCCGTGGGATTCGGCGCGCGCTCCAGGCTGAGGCGCGAGCTGGTGCGCTCGCGGACCGTGGTGTTGAGCGTAAGCGGACGCCCCGCACGCTGCACGGTGATCGTCAGCGGCTGACCCACCTTGCCCTGATAGCGCGACCGGAATGCGGCACCCCAATCCTGGGTCGCGGTGACCGGGATGTCGCCGATGCGGGTGAGCACGTCGCCCGGGAGTACCCCCGCTTCGTCCGCCGCGCTCCCCGTGGTGACCGCCTGCACCACGACGCCGCCGCTCGGCGCGGGACCGGCCGACACTCCGAGAAACAGGCTCGTCACCGGGTTGCGCCGGAACACGAGTCCCGCTTTTGCGAACACCGTCTCGTACGGCAGCGAATCGCGGCCGTCGATGTAGCGGCGATAGAAGCCGTCGACGTCGGGCATCCCCGCCGTGCGCAGCTCGTTCAAGAGATCCGCCGTCAGAAATCCTCTGTTCTGGCGATAATACCGCGTATACAACGCGCGCATGACCTCGTCGAGGTTGTGCGCGTTGTTCGTTGCGTCGCGGATCGAGATGTCGAGCAGAAATCCCAGGAGCGAGCCTTTCGGATAGTAGAGCTGTGAGCTGTTGACGTAGACCTCGTGAATCCAGGTGGCCTCGCTGCCATCCTCGGCGCTCCAAGGCTCGGGTGCCTCATCCACCTGCTGAATGTTGCTGATGGTATTCTCGAAAAACTGCTCCGGCGTCCACAATCCCGAGCGCAGGTTCGTCAGGTCGGCGTAGTAGTCCGTCACGCCCTCCGACCACCACAGCAGCGGCGTGTATTGCTCGGCGTGATAGTCGTACGGCCACATCTCTGCCGGACGCAGGCGCTTCACGTTCCAGAGATGGAAGAACTCGTGCGACAACAGCGGATACATGAAGTCGCCGAGCGTCCCCGACGCGTCGGCGAACGCCTGGGCGGGCATGATGTCGAATTGCGAGAAGCTGTGCTCGAGGCCGCCGCCAAACCCGATCGGTTCGTGAATGACATTGAAAAAGATCGTATACGTGTCGTATGGCGTGTCGCCCATGATCTGATCCTGCACGGGCGCCATCTTTGCCACGCCGTTGCGCAGGTTGCGCGCGACCGCCGGCGTATAGTCGGTCCCCGGCCAGACCGCGATCCGGATCCACTTCCCGCCTGCCTGCAGGGAATCGAGACTGAAGTGGCCGACGAACGTCATCGCGTCCGCGAGCTCGTGATAATCGCCGGCGCGATAGAGGCCGTTCGCCGGTCCCTTCAGCGCGGTTGTCACCTGCCATCCCGCGGGCAGCCGAAAACGGACCTCCGCGGGGCGCGCCAACTGCCCTTCCTCGAACATGAAGAGGTTGGTGCCGAGGAATTGGCCGAAGTCTGCTACGGTGCGCGCGACGGAGAGGTCGATCGTGTCGGGCGAGTAATCGAAATCGACGACGACATGATCGGCCTTGCCGGTCGCGACCCGCCACGTGTCCTTGTCGGCACGATCCCAATGCAGCGCTTGGCCCGCGGGGTTCTTCGCGCCGAACCCGTGCACGTAGCGGGCGTAGTTTTGGATTTCGTAGTTGCCGGGACTCCACGCGGGCAGGGAGACGAACAGTGTATCCTTGCCAGTCGCAGGAAAATCCGCAGAAACGTGGAATGCGCCTTTGGCGACGGAGACTTCATAGCGAACGGCTTGCCCGGCGAGCGGCGACGCGAGCAACACGATGAGCAGCGAGTATTCGGGGAAACGACGCATCATCACTCCGGGCAAGAAGTTGGGCCTCGGCGTAATGCCGAGGCCCAATCTTAACTTACCCTACCGCATCGCTTTAGGAGGGAACCTTGGCGCTCGCGTCCGCGACCATCGCGCGCAACTCCTTGCTGGGCTTGAAGACAGGGACCGGCCGGGCCGCGACCTCGACGGGATCACCAGTCCTCGGGTTACGCGCCATGCGCGTCTTCCGCTGACGGATTTTAAAGGTGCCAAACCCGCGTATCTCAATGTTATGCTGCTCAGCCAGCGCGGCTTTCACGGCGTCCAGAAAGGAATCGACGACGCGCGCACAGTCCTTTTTTGAAATCAGGGGACCAGCGGTGCGAGCAATTTGCGCGGTGACTTTCTCGACCAGATCGGCCTTCGTCATTGGGCCCCCCGTAACTGCTGGTGCGTCGCCGGGTTGCAAAAGTCGGGGGCTATGATACGGGCTTAGTTATTTGGCGTCAAGAGCTTGTAGGAATTGTTGAAAATGTCCCTGCGCGTCATGTGGGCCCGGAGACGCCTCCGGGTGGTACTGGACGGCAAAAATCGGGTACTCCCGGTGCTTGATACCTTCGACCGTCCCGTCGTTGAGGTTAAGGTGGGTGACCTCAAGCGACTTCGCACCTGGAACCCCGCTGGTCTCCCCGCGCACCGCGAATCCATGGTTTTGGGACGTGATAAGTACTTGCCCTGTCGCGAGATCGCGTACGGGATGGTTCCCGCCCCGATGCCCGTACGGGAGCTTGACCGTCTCGCCGCCCAGCGCCAGACCGAGCAGCTGATGACCGAGGCAGATACCGAAAATCGGCATGTCGCCGTCGGCCAGGTCGCGGATTGTATCGATCGCGTAACCGACCGCCGCCGGGTCGCCTGGCCCGTTGGAGAGGAAGACGCCGGCGGGTTTGAGTGCGCGAACTTGCGACGCGGTCGTGGCCGCGGGGACGACAGTGACCCGGCAGCCCTTCTGCATGAACAGCCGGAGAATGTTGCGCTTCATTCCGAAGTCGAAGGCGACGACGTGATGCTTCGCGTCGCTCGGGCCTTCGGTGTACGGGGTCGGGATCGTGGCAGCGCTGGCGAGATCCAATCCATTCATCGACGGCGACGCGGCGAGCGCCGCCTTGATCGCGTCCGTCGGTTTCTCGCCGAGGGCGAGTACGCCGCGCATCGCGCCACGCGAGCGGATGTATCGGGTCAGCTGGCGGGTGTCGACGTCCGCGACGAGTGGGACCTTGGCGTCGGCGAGCCAGTCGAGCAGCGTGCCCGTCGAGCGCCAGTTCGACGGCGTGGCCGACAGTTCGCGAACCACGACGCCGACGACGCGGGGACGATCGGATTCGATGTCGTCGGGATTGATGCCGTAGTTGCCGATCATCGGAGCGGTCATCACCACGATCTGGCCGAGATACGAGGGGTCGGTGAAGACCTCCTGATATCCGCTCAGATTGGTGGTGAAGACGACTTCTGCGTAGGCCGGTTCGAACGGGAGTGGCGCGGTTCCGGGGAACCAGGCGCCGTCCTCTAGCAGGACGTAAGCGGGGGCGAGTGCTGAACTAGGGCCGGCGATTGCTCGGTGGCGGTGGCTGTGGAGCCCGCGCTGGCGGCGGCGTCGGCTGGGTCTCGATGGGGAGCTGCGAGGGCGCGACCGGTGTCGGCGCCTGCCCCTGACCTTCGAGCAGCGGGCGGACCTGGCTGCCAGCCTGCGACATGAACGTGAGGACCAGCGCGAGGAACAGGAAAATCCCCGCGGTCCACCACGTCACCTTCGTGAGCAAGGTGGTTGCCTGCCGGCCGCCCATGACGGTTTCGGTGCCGGCGCCGCCACCCAGTGTCGCGAGCCCGCCACCCTGCCCCGCCTGCAGCAGCACTGCGGTGGCGAGGATGAGGGAATCGAGGATCAGAACGATCGTGAGAAACGTCTGCATGCGCGGGGCAAGATACCTAGGCTACGGCGGTGCGCACAAGCTGCGCCCAACCGCGCGGTTCGAGCGACGCTCCGCCGACCAGCACGCCGTCCAACTCGTGCTCGGCGAGCAGCTCGGTCGCGTTCTTCAGGTTGACGCTGCCGCCGTACAGAACCACGAACGGTGGCGCCGTAACCGCATGCTTCTTGAGCCAGGCGCGAATCGCCGCATGGACTTCGGCGGCATCCTTGGGCGTCGCGTTTCGTCCGGTACCGATCGCCCAGACGGGTTCATAGGCGATCGTCACTCGCGGCTTGCCGTCGCGGCTTCCGAGCGCGGCTTCGAGCTGACGCGTGACGACTGCGATCGTTTCGCCCGCCTCGCGCTGGACTAGCGTCTCGCCTACGCACAATACGGGTTGCAGATCGGCCGCGAGCGCCGCCGTCACCTTTTTCCCAGTGTCGGCGTCCGTCTCACCGAAGACGTGCCGCCGCTCGGAATGGCCGATGAGCGTCAGGCGAGCGCCTGCTTGCTTGGCGAGTACACCGGAGATCGCGCCAGTGAACGCGCCCTTGGGCTCCCAATAAATGTCCTGTGAGCCGACCAGAACATTGCGATGCGCCGCCGCGCCCTCTGCGACCGTCTCGAGCGAGACGGCGGGCGGGAAAAACCACACCGAGCGCTCGCGAGGGATTTCCCCCGCCGCAAAGAACGCCCGCAGGTACTCGCGGGCTTCCACGGGCCCGACGTTCATCTTCCAGTTTCCGGCGAAGACGAGCGGCCTCACTTGTCCTCCAACGCCGCCACGCCGGGGAGCTCTTTCCCCTCGAGGAATTCGAGCGACGCACCGCCGCCGGTCGAAACGTGCGTGAGCTTGTCCTCCATGCCCGCGACCGCGGCGACCGAATCTCCCCCGCCGACGACGGTCACCGCTCCCTGCTTGCCGGCGTCGACGAGCGCGGTCGCGATGGCGCGCGTCCCCGCATCGAACGGCGGCGTCTCGAAGACGCCCATCGGGCCGTTCCAGAAAATGGTTTTCGCGCGCAGCAGGCGCGCGCGGTAGTCGTGCTGCGTCGCGGCGTCGATGTCGTACACCGCCCAGCCCTTCGGAATGGCATCGGCGGCGACGGACTTGCATTCCTTCGCGCGCTCGAGGGAAGGTGCGATCACGGCGCCGCGGGGCAGAATCAGTTTTTTGCCGCTAGTCGCTAGTAGTTCCCTGGCGAGCTCGATCCGATCCGGTTCGACGAGCGAGCCCCCAACCTCTAGCCCCATAGCCCCAAAAAACGTGCACGCCATCGCGCCGCCGATCAGCAGCTCGTCCACGCGTGGCAAGAGCGAGCGGATCACGTCGATCTTGCCGGAGATCTTGGCCCCGCCGAGCACCGCGACGAACGGACGCTTCGGGTTGGTCAGGAGCTGGCCGAGGTACTCGAGCTCCTGCTCCATCAGGAATCCGGCGACGGCCGGTTTGAGCAGATGGGCGACCGCCGCGGTGGATGAGTGCGCGCGGTGTGCCGAGCCGAAGGCGTCGTTCACGTACAGATCGCCGAGCGCCGCGAACGTCTTCGCGAGATCGGCGTCGTTCTTCTCTTCCCCGGGCCAGAAGCGCGTGTTCTCGACCAACGCGACACCGCCGCGCGGCAGCCGCCGCGTGGTGGCGACGCCGGTCGCCGGGTCGGGAATGAATTCGACGGGTGCGCCGAGCAGCTTCTCGAGGTTGGGAACGATCTGCTTCAGCGAGTACTGCGGGTCTGGACCGCCCTTGGGCCGTCCCAGATGTGACAATAGGACGACCCGCGCGCCTTTGTCGCGCAAATACTTGATCGTGGGCAGCGAGGCACGCAGCCGCGTGTCGTCGGTGACCTTGCCGTTTTTGAGCGGGACGTTGAAGTCGACGCGTACGAGCGCGCGCTTCCCGTCCAACGCCTGCGGGGGAAGATCCCGCAGGCTTTTCTTGTTCAACGCTTGCGCCCGATGTAGGCCAGCAAATCCACGCAGCGCGCCGAGTAGCCCATCTCGTTGTCGTACCAGGACGAGATATGGACGAGCGTGCCGTCGATGACGGCGGTCGACATCGTGTCGATGACACTCGAGTACAGGGACCCGATGTAGTCGGTGGACACGAGCGGCTCATCGCTCGTCTCGAGAATGCCCTTCAGGGGTCCCGAGGCCGCTGCCTGCTTGAACGCCGCGTTCACGGCATCGACGGTGGTGGACTTCTCCACGTCCGCCACCAGCTCGACGATCGACACATCCGGCGTCGGCACGCGGAGTGAGATGCCGTCGATCTTGCCCTTCACCTCCGGGATCACGAGGCCAGTGGCCTTCGCCGCGCCGGTCGTGGTCGGGATGATGCTCAGCGCCGCGGCGCGCGCGCGCCGCAGGTCCTTGTGCGGGAGATCGAGGATCTGCTGGTCGTTGGTGTAGCTGTGGACGGTCGTCATGAACCCATGCTTGAAGCCAAAGTTGTCCATCACGACCTTGACCATGGGCACGAGGCAATTGGTGGTGCACGACGCATTCGAGATGATGGTGTGCTTGGCGGGATCGTACTTCTCGTTGTTCACGCCCATGCAGATCGTGATGTCCTCGCCTTTGGCCGGCGCCGAGATCACGACTTTCTTCGCACCCGCTGCCAGATGCTTGGACGCGTTCTCCTTGTCCGTGAACCGTCCGGTGCTCTCGAGCACGAACTCCACACCCAGCTCTTTCCAGGGCAGCTTCTCGGGTTCTTTGATCGCGGAGACCTTGATCGCCTTGCCGTTCACGATCAGCGCATCGCCCTTCGCTTCGACCGTGCCGGGAAAGCGCTTGTGCACCGAGTCGTACTTGAGCAGGTGCGCCAGCGTCTTGGTGTCGGTGATGTCGTTGACGCCGACGAACTCGATCTCGGTCTGCTTAGCCATCGTGGCGGCGCGCAGCACGTTGCGGCCGATACGACCGAACCCGTTGATCCCTACCCGAACTGCCATGGTCTCCCCTTAGGTAAAGTCTGGAATAGCGGCGCGGGCGAACGTGACGCCGTACATTCGCGTCGCGCCGGCTTGCTCTAACGCTCTTGCTGCCTCCGCCAACGTTGCACCTGTCGTAAAGACGTCATCCACAAGGATCAATTCGAAATTCGAAAGTCGAAATGCGAAATTTCGCATTCCACATTTCGCATTTTGCAGTCCAAACGCCCCAGCGACGTTCGCCAGACGCGTCCCCGGTGTCAACGCCGTTTGCGTCGGCGTCTCGCGCGTGCGGACGAGCAGGTCAACAGTGACCGGAATCCGCCATCGTCTGGCGAGTGCCCGCGCCAGCGCTTCGCTCTGGTTGTACCCGCGCTCGCGAAGTCGTCCGGTTGCAAGCGGAATCGGGATGAGCACCGCCGGTCCCTCGGCAGGTGGTCGGCTGGCGTTCATTCCGGCCGCCAGATCGTCGGCAATCCGCGGCAGTCCACCATACTTCAGCGCGTGCACGGCCGGCCGAGCGCCGTCGTCCAGCCAGACCGCGGAACGGGCGGCTTTCAGTGCGCTGGGCCACGCGGCGCACAGCCGGCACGGGCCGAAACTCGGCTCGGGTTGACCGCAGCGCTCGCACCACGGCGGGTGCACCGCGCGCCAGCGATGGCGGCACACGGGACAGACGATGCCGTCGGAATCGGTCAGCAGCGCGTGGCACTGCAAACACTCCGCGGGGAGGAGCAGTCGTTCAACTGCGGAGCGCACGGACGACAGCGGCACGCATCACCTCGACGGGGGCGTCGATACCGGGAAAGAATCGCTCAAACGCCGCCGCGCCTTGCCGCACCAACATCTCCCGGCCATCCGCCGCCTCGATGCCGCGTTCGCGCAGCACGTGGACCCAGCGCGTCTCACCGGGCGCGTAGACTAGGTCGAGCGCGCGCTGCGCGCCCGGGATGTGGTTGACGTCCACCGGCAGCGGATCATGCCCGGAGAGTCCGAGCGGCGTCGCGTTGATCACGACGTCGATCTCCACCGGCCCCTTGGCGACGCTGGTGGCGACGCCGATGCCGCTCGCCCATTTCGCGAAGGCGTTGGCGCGCCCGCCGTCGCGCGAGCGCACGAACAGCGCCGCGCCGCGATCCGCCGCCGCGACCGCCGTCGCCCGCGCCGATCCCCCGGTTCCCACCACGAGCCAGCGTTCTCCCTTGTGATCGGCCCCGATCTTGTCGAGTGCCGCGCTAACCCCGGTGACGTCAGTGTTGTCGCCCACCAACACGCCGTCTTCGGTCCAGAACGTATTACACGCGCCGACCCGCGCGCAGACATCCGTTTTTCGCGCGACGGATCGTTCTACCGCTTCCTTGTGTGGCACGGTCACGTTGCCGGCGCCGCCGAGGACGGCCTGCGCCGCCATGAAGCTCGCGAGCGACTCGGCCGGCACCCGGAGCGCCACGTACACGGCGTCGATGCCGAGCGCGTGAAACGCGGCGTTATGCATCGCGGGGGAAAGCGAATGGGCCACGGGGTCGCCGATGACCGCGAGGAGGCGTGTCTTAGCGCTGATCTCCACGCTTGCTCTCAGCGGCGAGGCGGTCGGCCACCGCGGCCGCGAGGGACTCGAGCTCCTGCACGGTGTCGCGGTAGACGCCCAGGTCGCCGCCAAACGGATCGCTGACCTCGTCGCCGCCCTTGCCCGCGTATTCGCCCAGCACGAACACCTTGCCCTCGCCGCCGAGCTCGTCGACGCGGGCGCGGTGATGCCGGGCCATCGTGAGGATCAGGTCGGCGCGATCCACCAGCTCGCGGGTCAGCAACCGGGCGCGGTGCCCGGAGAGATCCAGGCCCCGCTCGAGGCCGACGAGATACGCGCCCTCGGACGCCGGCGCGCCGTCCCACGCACCCGTGCCGGCCGACGTCACGCCCACCTCGAGACCGCGCTCCTGGAGCGCGCGCTCGAGCAGCGATGCGGCGAGCGGACTGCGGCAGATATTGCCGGTGCAGACGAAGAGAACGTGTTGAATCATGGCGCCAGACGACCGACCGCACGGCGCAGCTCGTGAACGCTCAATGTGCCCTCGCGTACGATTTGCGCTTGCGGCCTGGTGCAGTCAACCACCGTCGAGGGCGGCCGGTTCCCGAGGACGCCGCCGTCGAGCACCAGCAATTGTCCCTTGTCGACCGCGGCCGCAAAGTCGCGCGTGATCGCGTCCGCCCCGGGGCCGGGTGGCTGGCCAGGCAGGTTCGCCGATGTCGACGTGAGGGGAGTGCCGAGTGCCGCGACGAGCTGCGCGATCGCCTGGTGCGAGGTCCAGCGCACGGCGATCCCGCCCTCTGGGCCGCGCAGGAGATCGGGCAGCCGGCCGGAACCCCCCGGCAGGACCAGCGTGAGCGGGCCGGGCCAGAACGCCCGCGCGAGCGCGTCCGCGGCCGCGTTGAATGCCAGACCATGCGCTTCAGCCATCCCGCGATCACTGATCAATAAGAGGAAGGGTTTGCTCGCCGCCCGGCCCTTCAGCGCCGCCAGCGCGGCGACGTCTGCCTGTACCGCCCGCGATCCCAGACCATACACCGTCTCGGTGGGATAGGCGAGCAGCCCGCCGCCCTGCAGATGCGCCACGACCTTCGGAATCGCGGCAGCAATCTCCGCGTCCGACTGGAACGGAACCGGCTTCACCGCAGCTCACGCGCAAGAGCCTCGGCGATCCGGAAGTCGTCGGCGGTCGTGATCTTGAAGTTGTACGGCGAATCGGGAATCAATTCGACCGGAAACCCCGCGCGCTCGCACACCTCGGCGTCGTCACTCGGCGCGCCGCCGTTCGCGGTCGCTCCCAGCTGGGCGTACGCGTCGCGCAGCATCTGGCGGGGAAACCCCTGGGGCGTTTGCGCGCGCCAGATCCGCTCGCGATCGACCGTCCGCGTGATCCGCGGTGTCGGGCGATGCGTCCCCTGGCCGACCTCTTTCAGCGTGTCGGATGCGGGAACCGCGGCGACGGCGCCGACGCCCGCGCGCGCCCGCGCGATCACCGCGTCGATCGTGCCGCGACTGACGAATGGCCGCGCGGCGTCGTGCACGAGAATCACGGCGGTTTCGTCGGGCAGCGCCTCGATGCCGGCGCGCACGGAGTCGCTGCGGTGCGCGCCGCCGGGAACGAACTCCAGTCGCTCGCCACGCAACTTCGCCAACCAGTCGGGCGGCCGTTCCGCGTAGCCCGGGGGCAGCGCGACCACCACCTGCCGCACTTCCGGATGACTCGTAAATGGGCGGAGTGCGCGGAGCAGCATCGGCACGCCGAGAATGGGACGGAATTGCTTCGGTTCTCCGGGACCGGCGCGCACGCCTGCCCCGGCTGCTACCACGACGACCCCGACGTCAGGCTGCGAGACGACGGGTGAGCTCACCAATTCCCTCCAACCCGATCACCTCAAGGTCTTTGCTGGTCTTCGATCTGTTCGAGAGGAACACTCTGCGAAAGCCTTGCCGCGCAGCCTCCGCGAGGCGCCGCTCGACGGCTGCCACCGGACGGATCTCGCCGCCGAGACCGACCTCGCCGAGGAACAGTGCGTCCGCCGGCACCGGCCGGTCGTGCACCGTCGACACCAGCGCCGCCAGAATCGCCAGATCGGTGGAGGGTTCGCTGAGACGAACCCCTCCTGTCACGTTGACGAACACATCGAGATTCCCGAACGGCAGTCCGCCGCGGCGCTCCAAGACCGCAAGCAGCAGCGCGAGGCGCCGGTGATCGAGGCCGGTGGCGACGCGCTGCGGCGTCCCGAATCCCGCCTTCGACGCGAGCGCCTGGATCTCGACGAGCATGGGGCGCGTGCCTTCCATCAAGGCCGTCACCGCCGAGCCGGAGGCGCCGGTGGTCCGCCCGGCGAGGAATGCGGCGGCGGGATTGGCCACCGGCTCGAGCCCGCTGCCCGTCATGCGGAAGACGCCGATTTCATCGACCGAGCCGAAGCGGTTCTTCACCGCGCGCAGGATCCGGTGGTCGAGCGTCGTTTCGCCTTCGAAGTACAGCACCGTGTCGACGATGTGCTCGAGCGTCTTCGGGCCGGCGATGCCGCCGCCTTTCGTGACGTGACCGACGAGCAGGACGGCGGGGCCTGATTCTTTGGCGAAGCGCATCAATCGCGCGGCGCATTCGCGCACCTGCCCGACGTTGCCGGGCGCGCCCTCGAGCTCTTCGGTGTAGGTGGTCTGTATCGAGTCGAGGAGCACGACGCTCGATTTCAGCTGAGCGGCGTGATGCAGGATCGATTCGAGCCGAGTCTCACCGAGGACGTGAATGTTGCCGGCGTCTTCTTCGAGACGATCGGCACGCAGGCGCAGCTGATCGGGGGACTCCTCGCCGGAGACGTAGAGCGTGGAGACGCCCTGGCTCTCGAGCCGCGCCGCGCATTGCATCAGCAGGGTGGATTTGCCGATGCCGGGCTCGCCGCCGACGAGGGTTACTGATCCCGGAACTATCCCTCCGCCGAGGACGAAATCGAACTCGGCGAGGCCGGTGCGCCAACGTGCTAGAGTCGTTTGTTGTAAGTCGGTTAGACGGATAGGAGGCTGCCCCGTCATCGGTTTTCTAGCCGTCTGACCGGCTAACCGGCTAACCGGCTCTTCAATCAAGGAATTCCACGCCCCACACGCATCGCAGCGCCCGCCCCACTTGGGCTGGTCCGCGCCGCACTCGGTGCACCGAAAGACTGATTTGCCTTTAGACACTGGCGGGAGTTTCGCGCGCGGTGTAGTTGTCGAAGCGCGTGTATTCCTTCTTGAAGTGCAGCTTCACCGTGCCCGTCGGCCCATTGCGCTGTTTCCCGACGATCACCTCGGCGAGGCCTTCGATGCTCTCGTTGGTCTTGGGATCGACCGGCCCGTCGTAAAACTCCTGGCGATAAATGAAGCACACGACGTCGGCGTCTTGCTCGATCGCGCCCGACTCGCGCAAGTCCGAGAGCTGGGGCCGGCGGTGCTCGCCGCCGCGCTGCTCGGGCGCGCGCGAGAGCTGGGAGATCGCGACCACGGGGACGTCGAGCTCCTTCGCCAGCGCCTTGAGCGAGCGCGAGATATACGAGATCTCCTGCTGGCGATTCTCGACGTCGCCCGGTCCCTGCATCAGCTGCAAGTAATCCACGATCACGAGCGCAATATCGTGCTCGGCTTTCAACCGCCGTGCCTTCGAGCGCATGGCCAGCGGCGTCAGGGCGGCGGAATCGTCAATCCAGATCGGCGCGGTGCCGAGCAGGCCCGCGGCGCGCGCGAGCTTGGGGTAGTCGTCGTCCCGCAGCTGGCCGCGGCGCAGCCGCTGGGCGTCCACCAGGCCTTCGGAGCACAGGAGCCGCTGGACGAGCTGGTCCTTCGACATTTCCAGCGAAAAGAAGGCGACTCGCGTGTTGTGCTCGATCGCGGCGTGCTGCACGATGTTCAGCGCGAGCGCCGTCTTTCCCATGGACGGCCGGGCCGCGAGGATGATCAGGTCGGAGCGCTGGAAGCCGGCGGTATACCGGTCGAGATCGACGAAGCCGCTGGGGACGCCGGTGAGCGCGCCGGCACCCGACTGGATCTGCTCGATCCGCTCCATCGTGGGCCAGATCAGCTCCTTGATCCGGATGAACTCTTCGGCACGCCGGAACTGCGCAACCTGGAAGACACGGTGCTCGGCGTTATCGAGCACTTCGCCCGCGGTACCGTGCCCGTCGTAGATGTCCTGGATGATGCCCGTCGCGGCTTCCGCCAGCCGCCGCAACACGGCCTTGTCGCGCACGATCCTCGAGTGGTAGTCGACGTTCGCGGCGGTCGGGACGACGTCGATCAGAGCGGCGATGTACTCCATGCCGCCGGCGCGGTCGAGATCGCCGCGGCGGCTGATCTCGTCTCGGAGGGTGACGGGATCGATGACGTCGCCCCGTTCGGTCAGGGACAGCATCGACCGGAACAGGAGGCGATGGCTCTCCTTGTAGAACATCGTGTCGTCCAGGATCTCGGCCGCTTTGAGGGCCGCATCCTGGTCGAGCAACATCGCGCCTAAGACCGCCTGCTCCGCCTCATTACTCCACGGCGTCTGGCGACCGGCGTACTCGCTGGCTCGATCAGTTGTCGAGGAGGCGAGCGGCGATACGGACGTCATCCCAGGTTGGTCTCTTCCAGTTGGGGTTCCGGAGCAGCGCGGCCGGGTGATACGTGATCACGACCGGAATGCCGCGAAACCGGTGAATCTGATTGCGCAAGGCGCCGAGGGACTGCTTGGTGTTGAGCAAGCTCTGGGCGGCCGTCCCTCCCATGGCGAGAATGACTTTCGGCTTGACCAGCTCGATCTGGCGATACAGAAACGGCAGGCACGCCGCGATTTCGTCGTACTGCGGCAGGCGGTTTTCCGGCGGCCGGCATTTCACGATGTTGCAGATGTACACCTGTTCACGCGGCAGCTTGATGGCTTCGAGAATCTTGGTGAGCAGTTCGCCCGCGCGTCCGACGAACGGCCGCCCGGTTTCGTCTTCCGTGCGGCCCGGTCCTTCCCCGATCACCACGAGGCGCGCGGTGGCCGGTCCCTCGCCGGGGACCGTGTTGGTGCGGCCTTCGCAGAGCTTGCACTTGCGGCAATCGGCGATGAGAGTCGCGACGTCCTGCAGTGTCGCGGTCTGCTGGATGGGATCGGTGGCAAAAAGGTCTGCTGAGGGTGGGTCGAACGAGATGCCGGGGCTCGGGCTTGGGGCCTCGGGCCTAGCGCTCGACGGTTCAGGAATCGGAGTGCTGGCTGACCTCGATACAGTTCCCGAGGCCCGAGTCCCGAGGCCCGAGGCCCCAGCAAGAATCACCGAGTCCCCACCGAGCAACCGCTGCTGTTTTAGATATTCCATCGCCAGAGCCCGCGCGTCAGTCAAAGCGCCTCTTCCACTACGTCGAGGATTCGTTCGGCCACATCGCGTTTCGGCAGGAGCGGCAGATCGACACGCCGTCCCCCTTTGCCCAACACCGTCACACGATTCGTCGGAACCTCGAATCCCGCGCCGGGCTCGAGCGCGTCGTTCAGGACCACGAAGTCGAGGGCCTTATCTTGCAGTTTCTCGCGCGCGCGCGCCAGCCCATCCCCGGTCTCGAGTGCGAAGCCCACGACGACGCATCCGGGCGGCCGCTTGAGTGAGCGCAAGATGTCGGGCGTCACTTCCAGCTCGAGCGTCATCGCGCCCGACGCGCGGGGCCGTTTCACCTTTCCGCCGACTTTGGGCTTGAAGTCGGCGGGCGCCGCGGCCATGAACAACGCAGCCGCATCTTGCATCGCGGCTTGCACCGCTTGCTGCATTTCACTCGTGGTCTCGACGCGTCGCGTCTCCACGCCTCCTGGCGGCGGCAGCTCAGTCGGTCCGCTCACGAGGACGACGGCGGCGCCACGCGCCAACGCGGCCTCCGCAAGCGCGTACCCCATCCGCCCGCTCGACGGGTTCGTGATCACCCGCACGGGATCGAGGTGCTCGCGCGTCGGCCCCGCGGTAACGACGACGCGCCTCCCCGACCATTTGCTTGTCGTCGCATCGCCACCGAGCAGGCGCTCGGCGGCCGCGAAGATGGCGTCCGGCTCGCTCATCCGGCCCGGTCGCTCACTCGGGCCCTCGGCGAGCGCGCCGATTTCCGGCCCGATGAAGTGCCAACCCCTGGCGGTTAGTGTTTGGATGTTAGTGGTGGTCGCGGCATTCGCGTACATGTCGTCGTTCATCGCGGGCGCGGCGAGCACGGGACGGTCCCTGCGCGCGAGCAGCAGGGTGGTCAGCAGATCGTCGGCCATGCCCATCGCCGCGCGCGCCAGGACACTGGCGGTCGCGGGCGCGACGATCACGAGATCGGGATGTTTGGCGAGGTCGATGTGCGCGAGCGCGTGGCCGCGTTCCCACAACGACGTGAGAGCCGGCCGTCCGGTGAGTGCTTCGAACGTCAGGGGGCGTACGAATTCGGCGGCTGCCGCGGTGAGGATGACGTCGACCGTCATCCCCGCTTCTGTCAGGCGTCGTGCCAGCGTGCAGCTCTTGTAACAGGCGATCCCGCCGGACACGCCCAGCACGACATGCGGCATCAGCCTTCCTGCTGCTGCCGCCGCCGCCGCACCATGCGGTACTTGAGGCCGCCGCGGACCAGCTCGTCGAACGCGCGCGTGGTGAGCTTCTCCTCCCAGTCGACCGAGCGGTCGCGCGGGAAATCATTCACGAAACGCGCGAACTTGGCCGCCACGAGGACGCCCAGGTACTTGTTCTGCGTCTGTCCTGCGACTTCTGCCGGTGTCACGATCCGCATTGCTTCACCTTTCGCGTACGCTGTACGATTTCAGAGGCGGTGCCTCTCGTTTTCGAGATCCACCAGATACTGCTTCATCCACGGCAGGTCCTTGGGATCCCGCACAAATCTAGCAGGTTGATCGGTGGCTTTCAGCACCGCCTGCACGGCCTGATCGAGATCATCGTTCCGGATCCAGCGGTGGAACGCCGTGGCTTCGCTGATCTCTTCGATTGCCCGTTCCAAGCGCCGCTTGATCTCCTCTCGGGACTCACTCCCCCGTCCGACCAGGCGCTGCACCAGCACCCGCGGGTCGCTCGGGAGAATGAAGATCGTGAGCGCGTTCGGATCCAGCTTCCGCACCTGCGCGGCGCCGTTCACTTCGATGTCGAGCAACACATGGCGACCGGACTCGAGAATCTTCGCCACATCGCTGCGCAGCGTGCCATACAACTCGTCGCCATACCGGGCGTGCTCCAGAAACTGCCCCTGGTTCACGCCGTCCAGGAACTGATTCGGCTTCCAAAACCGGTAATCGACGCCGTCTGTTTCGCCCGCGCGCGGCTTGCGCGTCGTCGCCGAGACCGAGAAACCGAACTGCTCGGGATGCCGCTCGCGGAGCGTCTTTGCGATCGTCGTCTTGCCGCCACCCGATGGCGCGGACAGGACGACTATCCGCGGGGTCACTCCAGATTCTCCAGCTGCTCCCTGAACTTCTCGAGGTCCCCCTTCATCGCGATCACCGTCTGGGTGATGCGCGCGTCATTCGCCTTGGAGCCCATCGTGTTGACCTCGCGCAGCAGCTCTTGCGCGAGGAACCCCAGCTGCTTCCCGACCGCCTGGTCCGACTTGAGAGCCGCGCGCGCCGCCGCCACATGTGCGCGGAACCGCACCAGCTCCTCCGTGATGTCCACGCGGTCGGCCAGCAGCGCAATCTCGAGCGCCAGGCGCTGCTCGTCGACGTTCGCCTGCGCGGTGAGCTCGGCGACCGCTTGCTTCAACCGGTCATGCTCGGCCGTCAGGCGGGCCGGCGCCCGCTCCTCGATCACGCCCGCCGCCGCTTCCAACGCGTCGAGCCGGGTGCTCAGCTCCGCGGCCAGCGCCTGTCCTTCCCGCTCGCGCATCGCCACGACATCGCGCGCGGCGCGCTCCACGACGCCCTGCACATCCGCCCACGCGACCGGTTGTTCACTGGCGCCGTTGGTGGCGTTCAACACATCGGGATGCCGCGCGACGAATGCCAGGTCCACGGTCCCTTTCAGCTTCAGCTTCTTCTTCAGCTCCTGTGCCGCCGCCAGCACCTGTTTCGCTCTGGCCAGATCGACCGTCACCGAGCGTTCCGGCCCAGGAACCTCGACCCAGCGGGCCGTCACCGCCACGTGGCCCCGCTCGAGCAGCTGGCGCAGGCGCTCGCGCATTTCGATTTCCACGCCCGCCAGGTCCGCCGGGAGCTTCAGTTGCGGGTTGAAAAAGCGGTGGTTGACCGTGCGGATTTCGACGCGCAGCCGCCCGCGGAGCACCCGATCTTCGGCCGAGCCGAACCCTGTCATGCTGCGTGGCACAGGGCGTTGAATGTAGTAGGCTGCGCTAGTTAGTGAAGAACCAGCGGGCGCCATACTGCTGCGCCGCCTTGGGATACCCCAACCCCTCCACGTAGCTCGAGCGCATGATGTTGATGTTGGTGACGTTCCAAAACAGGGTTACACCGGCGAGCTGCATTTCCAGGTTGGTGCTCACAAAGCTCGACCCGGTCATGTTGCGCTGCCGCTTCAGCGTGGTGTCGATGCCGCCGAGCGCCCACCGGCTCCAGGAGTCCATCAGGACTTCGCCGCGCAGCGCGAAGATACCGCTCTTGAAGACGCGCCAGAACTTCGAGTAAAAGCTCAGCGACACGAAGCCGTGGCGCGGTGGCTCGAAGTCCCCGCCCCCGACGACCGGATCGAAATACCACCCCGACAACCGGAAACCCGGCGCGATCCGCAGGCTCCCGTGCGCGGCGACGAACTCGGTGAGCGGCGTGGGGTTGAGCGAATCCACAGTGGGGATGCCGACCGCGAATCCCAGCGGTGCGAACGGATCGCGCCTGCCTCGGCCGACTTCGAACGTGAGGAGGCGGTTCTCGATCCCCACCCATGCGGCGACGTCGAGCGTCTGTTGCACGCGATCGGTCCGAACGAGCGGCGCCTGCACGTCGCGTTGCCAGGCAACCTCCGCCCGCGCCGACAGGCCGAGCGGCAACGTGAGCCCGCTGGTCGCGAAGGCTCGCAGGCCCGAGCGCTGACCGCTGTAGAACGTCTGCCGGACGGCGCCGGCGAGCGTGAGCCGGCGAATCGGCATCCAACCGCCGCGCCCCTCGAACTGCTGCGGCAGCCCGCCGGCGCCGAATCGCGCGGTGCCGGCGATCGTCGCATTGCGCCAAACCTGCCGCAGCTCCACTCCCGCGCCCGAGACGCTGCGGCGCCCGATCAGCGTGTCATGGTCGATTCCGCTCGTGCCGAGCGTCGCGCTGAGTCGCCAGCCCAGGCCGTCGTTACGCTGGGCGACGAACATGCTCAGCATGCGCTCGCGCCGATCCTGGCGCCAACCCTCGACGTTGGTGCCGGTGGCGCGGTGCCAGCTCGCGCTCGACACCTGGAACGACGCCCCGATGCGGCCGTCGGGTGGCACGTAGTCGGCCTTTACCCAGATGTCGCTGGTTCCAAACGGTGTCGTGGTGTTCGCGATGGGCCCTGCGCCGATGCTCGCCCAGTCGGCGAGCAGTGTGACGCCGAGTCCCGAGCGGGTCCGCGTGGAGTAGCCGGCGCGGTACTCGGCGATATCCTGCTGGCCCGTGGTGATGCCGATCTGCGTGCGCGGCGTCGTAGACCGGTACTGTGACGTGACGAGATACACCTGCAGGGTGGCCGGCAATACGATCACGTCGATGCGCTCGAGCGGAGCGAGCGGGATGCGCGCGGGATCGAGATAGATCGAATCGCGGCCGAGCGGCAACATCGGCATCCCGTCCCAGTAGAGCTCCAACGACGCGGGACCCCGGCCGCCGTATAAGACGATCTCAGCCTGTCCGTACCAGCCGCCACGCGCGACGTAGACGCCGGGGACGTGCGCCAACAGATCACTCAGCGTGCGTGTGCCAGACAGGAGCAGCGAGTCGACGGTGAAGGTGTAGCGCGTGTTCTTGGGAAGCGGTCCGGGTGCGAGCGCGGCGCCGAACACAGGCAGGAGCGCGGGCACCGTATCGCGCGCGGCGGTCGTGTCGCGCCCGGTCGTGTCACGCGTCGCCGGATATCGGGCCGTCGTGTCACGCCGCGTGGTGTCGACCTGGGCCGACAGCGCGCTCGGGAGCACAGCGAGGGCGAGGGCGAGTAGGCCCGCGCGAATCAAGCGCCGGCGCGTTTGAGCAGGAACTCCGTAAACAGCCGTACGCCGATCGCCGTCGGCCCCTTCGCGTGGCTCACCCCTTCGCCCTCGAGGTACGCCGTCCCGGCGATGTCGAGATGCACCCACGGGAAGCTGCCGTCCACGAACTCGCGCAGGAACCACGCGCCCGCGATGGTGCCGGCGGCGCGCCCGCCGGAATTCTTGATGTCGGCGACGTCGGACTTGAGAAGCTCGCGGTAATCGTCCCAGAGCGGCAGCGGCCAGCAGCGCTCGCCGGCGCGCTCACCCGCGTCGCGCACTTCGGCGAGCAGCGCCTCGTCGTTGCCCAGCATGCCGATCGCGTGATGGCCGAGCGCGATCACGACGGCGCCGGTCAGCGTCGCCACATCGATGGCCGCGACCGGCTTGAAGCGCCGCGCGTAGGAGAGCGCGTCGCACAGAATCAGGCGCCCTTCCGCGTCGGTGTTGATGATCTCGATCGTCTTGCCGAGGTGGCTCTTCACCACATCCCCGGGCTTGACGGCGGTGCCGGATGGCAGGTTTTCGGTCGCCGGGATGATGCCGACGACGTTGATCTTCGGCTTCAACCGGCCCAGCACCTCGAACGTGCCGAGCACGGCCGTGGCCCCCGACTTGTCGAACTTCATGTCTTCCATGTTCAGCGCCGGCTTGATCGAGATGCCGCCGGCATCGAACGTGACGCCCTTGCCGACTAATGCGACTGGCGGACCGCTGCCCCCCTGATACTCGAGCACGATGAATCGGGGTTCCTGGGCGCTGCCCTGCGCGACCGCGAGCAGCGCGCCCATCCCTTCCTTCTTAATCTGCGCGAGATCGAGAATCGTCACGCCGAACTTGTGCTTCTCCGCCAGCTTCCGGGCCTGCTCGGCCAGGTAGGTGGGCGTGCAGACGTTGCCGGGCTGCATCTGGAGATTGCGGGTGAACAGATAACCGGCCGCGATCGCGTCGCCGATACGGCGTCCCGCCTCGGCCTCGTCCTTGTCCTCGGCGTTCACGAAGATCTCGACCGCATCGACCTCAGGCTTCGGATCGTCGGGTTGCTTCTTCAGCTCCGTGAATTGCCAGCCACCCTGCGCCGTGCCTTCGATGAGCACCTGCGCCAGCTCCGCGGCGCCGAGGCTCGCCCGCGCCTCTTTGGCGACGGCGATGGAGAGTGTTTTGGTGCCGAGCCCGCGCGCGCGCTTGGCGGCGATTGCCGCGCCGCGGCGGACCGCGCCGCGCGTGACCTCGTTACTCTTTCCGACGCCGACCAGGAGCACGCGCTCCGCTTTGCTCGAGCCGTACACGAGAAGCGTCTCGTCTTTCTTTCCTTTGTAGTCACCGCTCGCGAACGCCCGCTCCAGGCTCGCGTCTTTGATTGGCGGCGCGCCGCCCTGGGCGACGAGCACGGCGAGCAGCGGCGTCTCCGCGGCAGTGAGCGCTTTGGTCGAGATGGAGCTTTTCATGCCAGATGCTCGACGATCCCGTCGGCGAATGCCGAGGTCGAGACTTCGGTCGCGCCGGGCATTTGCCGGGCGAGATCGTACGTGACCCGCTTCGAGGCGATGGCGCCCTCGAGCCCGCGCACGATCGCCTGCGCGACGTCATCCCAACCAAGCTCCTCGAACATCATGACACCCGAGAGGATGACGCTGCTGGGGTTGATCTTGTCCTGACCGGCGTATTTGGGAGCCGTGCCGTGCGTCGCTTCAAACACGGCGTAGCCGTCGCCCACGTTTCCGCCCGGCGCGAGGCCCAGCCCGCCGACCTGCGCGGCCGCCGCGTCGGACAGATAGTCGCCGTTGAGATTCGGCGACGCGAGGACCGAATACTCGTCGGGCCGCAGCAACAGCTGCTGAAACATGGAGTCGGCGATGCGGTCCTTGATCATGCCCTTGCCGACGTCCTCTTTGCGCTTGCCGCCCCCCCCCTCGGCCTCGGCGATCGTCTGGTCGGAGAAGCGCTCTTTGGCGAGCTCGTAGCCC
>Ga0070704_100000227_pt1 | contig 23800 bp, 23 predicted proteins | sample KBSK5252metaG_FD_65467 | JGI IMG/M metagenome (GOLD analysis project Ga0070704, IMG submission 65467) | Corn, switchgrass and miscanthus rhizosphere microbial communities from Kellogg Biological Station, Michigan, USA - KBS K5-25-2 metaG | ecosystem: Host-associated > Plants > Roots >...
GTTCCAGCGCGAATCCTCGAAGTCGCGGCCACCGACCAACGCGAGCACCGCACCGGTGCGCACATCAATGGCTACGAGCGCGCCTTGCAGGTACGGCGTGTACGGGCCGCGCTCGTCGCCCGACGAGCGGGATTGCTCCATGTATTTCTGATAGGTGATACGCCCCTGCACCGGGCCGTAGACGCCCGACTCAATGGCGTCGAGCTGGGTATGCAGCGAGCGTTCGGCCGCCTCCTGCATGTCGAGATCGAGCGTCGTGTAAATGCGGAGGCCTTTCTCGTACAGATCGCGTCCGAAGCGCGGCTCGAGGAACGCCGAGCGCATCCACTCGACAAAGTACGGCGCCACATCGCCGTAGCTGGTGCGGCGTGTCGTCAGCACCAGCGGGTAGGCCTTCCAGAACTCGGCGTCTTCGGGACTCAGGAATCCCTGATCGCGCATCAAGTTGAGGATCGCGTTGCGCCGCCGCACGGCGCGATCGGGATGGGTGCGCGGGTTGTACGTGCCGGGCGCCTTGGGCAGCGCGGCCAGCGTCGCGGCCTCGGCGACATTCAAGTCGCGCGCCGACTTCCCGAAAAACACCTGCGCGGCAGCCTCGACACCCGCCACGTTGGGACCGAGGCTGATCTGGTTCAGATACAGCTCGAGAATCGTGTCCTTGGGGAAGTTGCGCTCGAGCTCCACAGCAACGCGGGCCTCCCGCAGTTTCCGGGCGACCTTCTTTTCCTTGCCCAGATGCTCGGGGAACACGTTGCGCGCAAGCTGCATCGTGATGGTCGAGAATCCCTGTGCCCAGGACAGCGACATCACGTCGGCCCGAATGGCGCCCAGGATGCGCCAGTAGTCGATGCCGCTGTGCTTGTAGAAGCGCTTGTCTTCCACCGCGATGAACGCCTGGCGTACGTACATGGGGATCTGCTGGAGCGGCAGGACGGTGCGCCGCTCGATGCCCAGCTCAGTGATCAAGCGGCCATCGGCCGCGTAGACCTTAGAGGTTTGCTGCGGGCCGCCGCGCTCCGGATTGAGGCGCATGATGCTGGGGCAGCGTTCCGCGGCGCAGACGCGAGTCCATGACCCGTAGGCCAACCCCGACCCGAACAACAGGGCCAGCACGGTTGCCACGATCACCCGGCGCCGCTGGGTCGGATCGTACCACCAGCGAATGATCCAGGGGTGGCGAGATGCAGCGGCGGGGGTCGACGAAAATGGTGTCGAGGAGGCCATCTGTGTAACAACCTAGCAAGGCGATAGATTCGCCGCCATGACGACGTCTAACGTGTTGCAAGAATTGGAGTGGCGCGGGTTCGTCCAACAGGCGACGCCGGGCCTTGCCGCGCACTTCGCCAAAGGTGCGGTCACCGCCTACTGCGGCTTCGATCCGACGGCGCCCTCGCTCCAGCTCGGCAACCTGATGCCGCTGATGATGCTGGCAAACCTGCAACGCGGCGGGCATCGGCCGATCGTGCTCATGGGCGGCGGCACCGGCCTGATCGGCGATCCCTCAGGCAAAGCGGGCGAGCGGCCGCTGCTGTCGAAAGACCAAATTCGGGAGAATCTGCAGCGCCAGCGCGACCAGATGGCGCGCTTTCTCGAATTCGGCGCGGGACCGACCGCCGCGCTGCTGCTCGACAACGCGAAGTGGCTCGGCGCCCAGTCGCTCATCGACTTTCTCCGCGACGTCGGCAAGCACTTCACGGTGAACATCATGCTGCAGAAGGAATCCGTAAAAGCCCGCCTCGAGTCGGGGCTGTCGTACACGGAGTTCAGCTACATGCTCCTGCAGGCGTACGACTTCCTGCACCTGTTTCGCGAGCGCAAATGCACGCTGCAGGTGGGCGGGAGCGATCAGTGGGGGAACATCACCGCCGGCGTCGAGCTGATCCGCCGGATCGAGAACGCCGAGGCACATGGCCTCGTTGCGCCGCTGGTGACGATGGCATCGGGCAGGAAGTTCGGAAAAACCGAGGAAGGCGCGATCTACCTCGATCCACAGCTGACGTCGCCGTACAAGTTCTACCAGTTCTGGATCAACGTCGACGATCGAGACGTGGAGAAGTACTTGAAACTCTTCACCCATCTTCCCGAGGACGACATTGGGAACCTGACGGCGCAGCAGGCGAAGAACCCCGCCGGCCGGCCGGCGCAGCGTGCGCTGGCTGCGACGGTGACGGCGCTGGTCCACGGGGCGGAGATGCTCGGCGGCGTGCAGGCGGCGACCGCGATTCTGTTCGGCGACGAGCAGGCCGAAGTGCATCCGCAGGTGTTCGACGTCTTGGCGGGTGAGATCCCCACGGTCGCGGTCGAGGGAGATGCGGAGAGCCTCGCGCTCGTCGATCTCGTAACCCGCGCGGGGCTCGCCAAATCCAAGAGCGAGGCACGGCGCAGCATCGAGCAGGGTGGGATTTACGTCAATCAGCGGCGCATCGACGACGTCGGCCGCACCATCGCGTCGGGCGACTGGATCGGCGGTCGCAATCTGCTGCTCCGCAAAGGGAAGAAGGAGTACGCGTTGCTGCGGCGCGGAGGGTGAGCGTGGACAACGCGGTCCGGTTGCTGCTCGAAGTGTTCGATCAGGCCTACACGGCGCCGGCATGGCACGGAACGCCGCTCAAAGGCTCATTTCGAGGAGTGAGCGCACGCCAGGCGCTCTGGCGTCCCAGCCCCAAGCGACACTGCATCTGGGACCTGGTGCTCCACACCGCGTACTGGAAATGCATGGTGCGCCGGCGGCTGCTGCGCGACCCCGAGATTTCCTTCCCACGCGAGGGGCACAATTGGATTGCGCCGCCTCGGCCCGCCAATGAAGCCGCTTGGAGGCGCGATCGCGCACTGCTCGACGAGCAGCACCGCCTGCTCCGCCGCGCCATCGTGGCGCTGCGCGAAGCCGATTTGGGCCGCCGCGGCTGGCGCTCGCGCTGGCCGATCAAGGCCGAGATATATGGGATTGCGTCCCACGATCTGTATCATGCCGGTCAGATTCAGCTCCTCAAACGGTTAATGCGGAGGTAGTCCGATGTTCATCGGCCACTACGCGCTCGGTTTGGCCGCCAAGCGCGCGGCACCACGTACGAGTCTGGGCACGCTGTTCATCGCGCCGACACTCGCCGATCTCTTGTGGCCGTTCTTTCTCCTGCTCGGCCTGGAGCACGTGCACGCGGTGCCGAGTACGAATCCGTTTCTGGTCGGGTGGTTCGACGATTATCCCTACTCGCACAGCCTGTTCCTACTGCTCGTGTGGGGCGCCCTGTTCGGGTATCTCTACCGCGCCCGCACCGGTAACAAGCGTGCTGCCCTGGTGATTGGCCTCCTGGTCGTGAGCCACTGGGTCCTCGACGTCATCACGCACCGCCCCGACATGCCGATCTATCCCGGCGGGCCACAAGTCGGCCTCGGGCTGTGGAATTCTGTGGTAGCCACGATCGTCGTGGAATCGCTCATGTTGGTCTTCGGCGTCGCGATGTATGCACGCACGACGCGCGCGCGCGACGGAATCGGACGTTGGGGGTTTTGGAGTTTGGTCATGCTGCTGGTGATCTCGTACGTCGCATCAATCAAGGCGCCGGCGCCGACGAGTGTCACGGCGCTCGCGATCGGCGCCATCATCTTCGGGTGGGTGTTTGTGGTGTTTGCCTGGTGGGTGGATCGGCATCGGGAAGCCATGCCGGCCAGAATACCGATGCTTTAGGCGCTGAGGTCGTCCAGCACCTCGACCACCTTTTCCATCTCTTCCACTGTGTTGTAGCAATGTGGTGAGAGCCGGATTGCGCCCTCACGCAGACTGCACACGACCCGCGCGCGCTTCAACCCGTGATACGCTTCGGCCGGCTTGGCCGGTGCCACGCAGAGAATCGCTGAGCGATGCCCGTTTTCCGTAGGCGACGTAATGCGAACGCCGTTCTCCCGCGCCCATCGCACGACCGGCTCGTGCGTCGCGCGCGTGACCTCGGCAATGTCGCGCACACCGATCTCGAGCAGCAGCAGCAGCGACGCGGTCAGACCGACGAAGTCTTGATATGGAAGCGTGATCATCTCGAAGCGGCGGGCATCGGACCGGAAGGTGGGATTGTACTCCGTGAGCCGTGAAAAATCGTCCGTGCCCTCGAACGCCATCCAGCCGGTGATTGTCGGCTCGAGCTGCGCGACGAGCTCCTTGCGTACGTAGACGAACCCCGAGCCCCACGGCGATAACAGCCACTTCTGGCCGCCGCACGCGAGAATGTCGATAGGCGTGTCCGTCACATCGAGCACTGAATTGCCGATGCCCTGTATGCCGTCGACGACGAGGTAGGTGCCGTTGGCACGACACGCGGTACCGAGCTTCTTCAAGTCCGCGCGATAGCCGTTGGAGAACTGCACGAACGACACGGCGAGCACGCGGACAGCGGGGTCGCGCAGCCGCTCGAGCAGATGCTCCTCGTCCGGCCAGCCCTGCGCCGTACAGCGCGCCATCTCGACCGTGATTCCCTGGTCCCGCAGCAGCAGCCAGGGATACACGTTCGCGGGGAATTCCTTGTCGGAGAGGAGTACGATGTCCCCCTTCTTCAAAGGCAGCGCCCGCGCCGCGAGGTGCAATCCGAAGCCGGTATTGGTGGCGAGCGCGATCTCGGATGGATCCGCGTTGATCAGCTGGGCAATGCCGAGCCGCGCCGCGGCGAGTCCGGCGAAGAGCTCGCGATCGGGGAGCAGGTGTGGGGCGGTGCGTTTCGAGGTGAATTCATCGAGCGCTCGTCTGGTGCGCTCGGGAATCGGACCAATCGACGCGTTGTTCAGGTAGGTCGTGTCCGCGGTCCACGGGAACTCCGCCGTGCGCAGCGCCTTGAACGTCTCGCGCAACGCGCGGACATGCGTGGGGTGATACGCGATTTCGGTCATGCGGCGACACCGGGGGGGGCCGTGCCGCGGCCCAATCCGTGCACATCGAGCGCATCGCGCAGCCCGTCGCCGAGGAGGTTGAGTCCTAACACCGCGAGTCCGATCGCTACACCGGGTGCAAATGACACCCACGGCGCCACGCGCAGCAGGTCGCGGCCCTCCGCAACCATAGCTCCCCACGACGGCGTGGGCGGCTGGGCCCCGAGCCCAATGAAGGACAGCGCGGCCTCGGCCATGATCGCGCCGCCGATGCCAAGGGTGGCCGCAACAATCACCGGGGCGATCACGTTGGGCAGGAGGTGGCGACCGATGATCCGTGCATCGGATGCGCCCAATGCGCGCGCCGCCTGCACGTACTCGAGACCGCGCGCGAGCAGCACCTGGCCACGCACGAGGCGCGCCATCCCCGCCCAGCCTACGATGCCGATGACGACGAACACGACCGGCAGCGACGGCTTAACGGCGGCGGCGATCGCGATCAAGAGCAGGAGTGAGGGAAACGCGAGTGTGACGTCGGCGATGCGCATGATCAGGCCGTCCACCCAGCGTCCGTAGAACCCGGCGATGAGTCCGAGCGTGAGGCCGAGCGCGAGCGCGATGCTCTGGCTGATGAGTCCGACGGAAAGCGACAGCCGCGCGCCGTAGAGCACGCGGGACAGGACGTCCCGGCCCTGGGCGTCGCTCCCAAACAGAAAGGTGTGTGATGGAGGCTGCAGACTCACGGCGAGATCGCCGCGAAACGGATCGCCCGGCGCGAGCCACGGCGCCAACAGTGCCACGACGGCGAGGATCCCGACTAATCCGAGCCCGAAACGGGCCCAGGGGTCACGGGCAAATCGTATCCAAAATAGTGGCGCCGCCATGGGGGTCTCGACTACGTTACTCGGGACTCAACCCCCCGGGCAATGGGATAGTGGTGTGAAACGCGATACACCGTACACCCTCGTACTGGGCGGCGGCGGGATGAAGGGGCTCGCCCACATCGGCGTCCTGCAGGCGCTGCTCGAGCGCGGCCATCGGCCGGCCCGGATCATCGGGTCCAGCGTTGGCGCGCTCGTGGCTGCCGCATGGGCCGGGGGAATGGGGATTGCCAAGCTGCGCGAGGTCGCGCTCTCACTCAAGCGCAAGGACGTGTTCGCGGTCGCGCACGCCGACATGGCGTTCAAGCGCATGCGATCTCCGGCCCTGTTCCGCCGCGAGCCCCTGGAGCATCTCATCGCGCGGACCGTCGGCGACCTCACCTTCGCGCAGCTCGATCCCCCCGTCATCGTCAACACCGTAGACCTGAATTCCGGCATGCAGGTGTTCTGGGGCCTGCCCGGCCTCGACGACATTCGCGTCGCCGATGCCGTGTTTGCTTCCTGCGCGCTGCCCGGCTACTTCCCGCCGCACGAGATCGGCGGCCGCTTCTATGTCGACGGCGCCGTCGTCTCCAACGTCCCGTTTGACGCGGCGCGCGCGCTCGGTCCCGAGCTGATCATCGCCGCCGACGTCTCCGCGAACAGCGTGCTCACGGCAGATGCCCAGGATGACGGGTTCGCGGGCGTGTTCGCGCGCGCCACCGAGATTCTGATGACGACGCTGCTCGAGCAGCGCGTGCGCACTTGGACCACGCCGCCGGTCTACTACATCCAGCCCCGCGTCGAGCACGTCACGATGTTCTCGTTCGAGCACCTGCGGGAAGAAGTCGAGGAAGGCTACCGCGCGACCAGCACGGCGCTGGACCGCGCGGACGAGTGGCCTGATCTCGATGATGTCGGCATCTACCCGAAGCGACGCGTGATGGTGCGCGTCGAGCGCGAGCGGTGCATCGGGTGTGGCACCTGCCTGGTACATGGGCCGCAGGGAATGTTCGTGCTCGATTCCGATCGCAAGGCGGTGGTTACGCAGCCGGATCAGGAGTGGTCGCCGATGGACGGCGGCTACATCCGGCACTGTCCGACCTACGCGATCATCGCGCGGCCGGCGGCGCAGGAGAAGGAGATGCGGCGATCGGGATAAGCGTCGTGGTGGCCCTTCAGGGTGTCGACTGAATGAAGGCCCTCACCTCTCTCGCAAACCGCTCCGGCTCGTCCAGGTATACGAAATGCCCGCTCTTCTCAAACTCGACATAACGCGCATGGGGCAGCTTCTCGGCTAATGGTCGCAGGCCCTCGGGAATCACTGCCCCATCGAGTTTGCCGGCGATCACGAGTACCGGCGCGGTCACCGCATCGAACCTGGTGAACCGATAACGGTTCATCCCGGCCTCCATGACCGCGCGGTTGATCTCCCAGCCGTACACGACATGCCGGGCCGTGTTCACACTGTCGAGACGCGTGGCCATTGACGAATCGGTGAACACGGTCTGCAAATCGAACCGACGACGGTCGTCACCTAAGCCGTTGCGAGCACGCAGCTCGATATCGCAGTCATTTCGTCTCGAGCCGTCCGATGAAATCGTGTCGTTGCGTGCCCGCGCGTAGACGTCCGGGCGTAGCGCCGCGAAGCGTTCCAGCCGCAGAGGGCATTGGACGCTCGTGTCCCACAGTCCCGCGACGATAATCACGTGAGAGACATTCGTCGGGTACTTCGCTGCGTACTCGAGCGCGAGCACCGCGCCGAATGAGTGGCCGATGAGCGCGAGTTTGGGCGTGCCCAGCTCCTGACGCAGCGCTTCGATGTCGTCCACCAGAGTCGCGATGGCATAGTCACGATTCACCGGTCGTTCGGACAACCCGCTGCCCCGCTGATCGTAGTAAACCATGCGAAGCTGGCGCTCCATGACGGGCCCTGCGAGCGCATCGAAGTGCTCGCTCCCCTGCCCCGGCCCGCCGTGCAGGAAAACGACGGGCGGCGTGCCCGCCGGCGCCGCACCGCCGACGCGGTAGTAGAACCGAACACCATTCAGGACCACATTGTGCGCTCCGGGCGCGAGCGCGACGGAGGCGGGGGCACCGGTTTGCGCAGAGGATTGCAGCGCGCTTGCGGCGCACGCGGCGACGATGCCAAACGCACCCACGGCGAGCGTCATAAGATTGCTCCGCGCAGGAGATGATGGGGTGATTTGATACCCTGCGCTTCAAGCGCAGTGCCTCGCCGGGCGCACGCTTCAGCGTGTCGACCGAAACCGACGATCAATCTCCACGAGATTCTTCACCACCCGATCCCAGTTGTAGTAGCTCTCCACCGCTTTTCTTCCGGCCGCACCGAACTGTTTTCGTCGTTCTGGATTCGCCAGCAGCGCGCTGACCCCCTCGGCAACCGCCGCCGGATCATCCGGATCAACCAAAATCCCCGTTTCTCCTTCCCGCACCGCGTCAGGCACGCCTCCCGAGCGTCCTCCCACCACGGCGAGCCCGCAGGCCGACGCTTCGACGAGTGAGATCCCGAATCCTTCTGCCAACAGCTCGTGCCGTCGCGACACACCAACGTACAGATCCGCAGCGTTGTAGAGCGCCGGCAGCTCTTCATCCGGCACGGCACCCAGAAACCGCACCATCTCGCCGAGACCGAGGTCGCGCTGCAATTGTTGGAGCTGGAGAAGCCGGTCACCCACTCCCGCGACAGCGTACCGGGTCTCGGGATGCTCAGCGCGAATCTTGGGAAGGGCACGCATGACCGTGTCGATGCCCTTGTGCCACTCGAGCCGGGCCACGGTGAGCAGCCACGGACCACCATCCAGACCATACTTCGTGCGCACATAGCTTGGATCGACGCCAGGCCGAAAATGCTCGGGGGTCGTGCCGAGCGGCACGGTTTCGATCGGAATGTCGAGCTCGAGAGAGCGAAGGACCTGACGCGCGAGGTCCGCGGTCCAGTTGCTGATGGCGACAATCACCGCAGCTCTGCCAAGGAGCCATTGCGCCATCCGGCGCTTGAACCGGCTGCGCCGAGCTTTGGCGTCTATCAAGAGCAGCTCTGTGCCGTATACGATGACAGCGTAGGGGATGTCGTGCATGAAGGATGCATAGCGCGCCGGGTAGCCTGCCGGCTTCAGCTCACCGCACCAGATAAACCGGGGGTGCCACCTATTCGTGAGTCCGCTGGCTCGCCAGGTCCACAGCGCGAGCCCCTGTACCGTGCGGAGGCGCGTCGCCCGGATGCCGACGCGGTCGATATGCTGCGGGAAGTGCTCGTCGCTCGCGGCGCTGTTTTCGTACGCGCCCGTAGAAACGATGAGGGAGTTCTTGGGATACCGCAGCGCCAGCTCGCCCATCATCCGGGCAATGCCGCCGCCATGAGGAGGAAAATTGAACGCTAGGAGGAGACTTGTGATTCGATGTCCCGCAGGTCGCGGATCACACGGTCCCAATTGTAATAGGTCTCGATCGACTTGCGCCCCGCCTGACCGAGTCGCCGTGCGAGCAGCTGATCGCCCACGAGTCGTTTGATTGCGCCGGCAACGGCAGCCTGCTCGTCGGGATCAACCACCAATCCCGTCTCCCCGTCCTGAACCGCTTCCGCCAACCCGCCCGACTGCCCCGCGATCACGGGTAACCCACACGCGCTCGCTTCGGCGAGGGCGACACCGAATCCTTCGACGCGCGAGCCATCTGCGCGGCGCGACACGCCGACGTACGCGGTCGCCAGGTTGAAGACCGCGGGCAACTCGGCTTCGGGCACATTCCCGACAAAGCGCACGTGGTCGGCGATGCTCAGCTCCTCGGCGAGCTTCTGGTACGCCTTGCGTTGCTTGCCGCTGCCCACGACGAGGTAATTCACATCGACCCCGTCCTGGCGGCATTGCGCCACGGCTTTCAGCGCCATGTCGACACCCTTGTAAGGCTCGAGTCGCGCGACGGTGACGAGCCAGCTTCCACCGTTCACGTTGTAGCGCGCGCGCACGGCACGCGTGTCGATGCCGGGCCGGAACTGCTCGGGGTCGGTGCCGAGTGGGACGAGCTTCACGTGCTCGGCCAGCGGATCGAGCCCCAGCTCGCGGAGCACCGTTTGCGCCTGTTCGCGCGTCCACTGGCTGTTCGCGACGACGGCGACGGCCGAGCCGAGCAGCGCCTTGGCGGTCTTGCGAGCGAAGCGCGAATGGTGAATGGCGTGCAGCTCTTTGAGGAGATCGCCGCCGTGCACGAACACCCCGTACTTGATGCCGACCCGCTCGTGGACCCATTTGGCGGGATAGGTGCACGGCCGGATGGAATCGCACCAGGCGAAACGCGGCTTGTGCTGGCGCGCGAGCGTGGCGACGCGCCGCGACCAAAACAGCAGGCCGGCGAGGTTGCGCAGCGCCTTGCTCGGCACGGGGAGGCGATCGACCACGGCGCCGTTGAAGCGCACGTCCGAGTCCAGCGAGTCGCGGTGCTGGCCCGTCGAGACCAGCAGCTCCCCGCGAGGATAGCGGCGTGCGACTTCGCCCATCATCCGGGCGATGCCGGTCTGCGTCGGAGGGAATTCGCCGGTCAGCAGGAAAGTCTTAGCCACGCCGTTGTCGCTCCCACAGGAAAGCATACTTGAAGAACACGGACGCCGCACTCATCCCCGCGTGGATCGCGCCCACGCGGCCATCGAGGATGCTGCCATGGAGGAGGTAATCGCGCCAGAAGCGCGCCGCGGGACGCAGGGTGACGTCGCTCCAGGAAGCCCGCCGGCCCTCGGCCGCGAGATCGGCCGCACTCATTCTACTGTAGGCAATGATCTTATCGAGGTGATGCCGCAGGTCACGGTAGGGCGTATGGTCGAGCTCGTTGTGTAGCTCGCCCTGCCGGCTTTCGGGAATTTCCAGTCCTGGATGTGCCGTCTTGCCTCCGAACCGTCGATCCCGCGTGAACAAGCGCACCACCCAATCCCGTCCCCAATGCCCTCGACGCAGGACGTGACCGTGAAATTGATTGCGGCGCTTGACCCGGTATGCCTCGTGCTGTGGAGCGGTGATCACCTGCGCCAGCTCGCCGGCTAGCGCAGCGCCGATCCGTTCGTCCGCGTCGAGCGCAAACACCCATTCGTGCTTCGCGGCTGCAATCCCAGCATTGCGCTGCGCCGCGATCCCCGCGGCCGCACCGTTCAAGACGCGCGCGCCGGCGGCTTCTGCCGCCCGTGCGGTCCCGTCACTCGATCCGGCGTCAACCACAATGACCTCGTCCGCCCACGAAAGCCCGCGGACGCAGTCCTCGATCTGGCTCGCTTCGTTCAGTGTGGGGATGACCACGGTGAGCGGGGCGCGTGCCATGTTCCGAATGTTAACGGGAGCGTTCGCCCGCGAGCAATCGGCGCCGGGCGATCGCTTCCCGGTATACCACCTCGGTTCGCTCGGCCGTGCGCGGCATGGTGAACTCGGACCGCACCAGGTCACGACCTTGGGCAGCGACGCGCGCGCGAAACGCGTCATCGCCGAGCATCCGGTCGAGCGCCCGCGTCCACGCGGCAGGGTCCAGCGGCGGGACGAGCAGCCCCGTTTCGCCCGGGTACACGAGCTCGGGATTGCCACCGGCCGCGGAGGCAAGGACCGGAACGCCGAGGGACATCGCCTCGAGCAGCGCCTGGGAAAGACCTTCGATCCGTGATGGGAGCGCGGCGAGTGTCGCGAACCGGTAGAAGGCGAGCGGTCGCTCGGTGAACGGAACGAACACGATGTGATGCCGGTCGGGCACGGCTGCCTGTGCCGCCGCGAGCTCCCCATCGGGCGGGATGCCGACGAAGGCCAGCGTAATCGGCCGAGTGAGCGCGGGCAACGCGCGCAACAGGATCTGCTGGTCCTTGCGACGCGCGACGACGAGCACAACCGGCCTGCCGGAATTCCCGAGCACGGCTTCGACTGCGGTCAGGTCTTCGGCCGGAGGCTCCGCCGTCACGCGCTCGAGATCGATGCCGTTGGGTACGACGCGGAGCCGCCCGGCGGGATGCAGGCGCCGCCGGAGCGCGCTCGCCACTGCGCCGCTCACCGCGATGGTGCGATCGGCGGTGAGTCCGACGGCGATCAGCTCGGGCGGCAGAGTCAGTGGCATCGTGCGGCGCGTAACGACGAATGGCTGCGGCAGGCGTCCGTGCCAGCGGAGCAGCGTCAGTGCGCGCCGATCTCCAGTGGCGTGGCTGTTCACGACATCCACGCGCTGTTCCGCCATCACGAGCTCGATCTGTCGCGCCGCGAGACGCGTGCTGCGAAAATCCAACGGCACGTATTCCAGTGACGGCGCATCCGCCACCATGCGCGCGAGCAGCGTGCCCTCGGGGCAGCCGACCAGGACGCGATGACCGCGCAGTGCCAGCTCACGACTCAGACTGTAGATGGATTGCGTCGAGCCGGCACCCTGACCCTGGTGCGTAAGCTGGAACGTCGTGAGCCGCGCAGGCTCCGTCATGTGCCGAAGCTAGTTATACTGGGACTCCGATGCACGTCGTGGTCGCGTCGCACCACCGGCTCCCCGTCGAAGGCTATGGCGGACCGCAGCGCGTCGTCGTGGCGCTGGTCCGGGGGCTGGCGGCGCTCGGTCACAAAGTCACGGTGCTGGCCCAGCCCGGCACGCGCGTCGCCGAGGCGGCGAAGATCGTCGAGGTGGCGCCGCGCATTCTGAAGAACAGCGGGGGCGATCTCACTCCCCTGATTCCGGGTGATGCCGACATCGTTCACGCGCACTTCCCGGTAAGACACCTTCCCAAGAACGTCCCGCTCGTACAAACGCTGCACGGTAACTGGAAACCCGGAACACCGCTCCCCCCCAACACAATTTTTCTCTCGCGCGATCACGCGAAGCGCCACGGCAGCGATGCGTTTGTGTACAACGGGCTCGACCCGTCCGAATACATTTTCCGCAGGCGCAAGGAGCAGTGGGATCTCTTCCTCGGGAAATTGCACAGCGACCGGGGTTATAACTGGGCGATCGACGCGGCCAAGCGCACGGGCCGGCGGCTGATTATCGCCGGCGGCTGGCGACCGAGCTTCACCGGTGTCATCAAGTATGTCGGCGAGGTTGGCGGCAAGCGGAAAGCGGTGTTGCTGGCGCGCGCGCGTTGCCTCTGGATGCCGGCGCAATGGGATGAGCCGTTCGGCCTGCCGACCATCGAAGCACTCTTTTCCGGCACGCCCGTATTGGGGACGCGGCGCGGCGCCCTGCCGGAAATCGTCACGCCGGACGTCGGCGTGCTGCGCGATACGCTGGAAGAGCTGATCGCCGTCATGGACACGGTCGGGTCGCTCGATCCCGAAGCCTGCCGCACCCGTGCCGAGCGCCACTTCACGCCGCTCGTGATGGCGGAAGCGTACGCCCGCATGTATCAGGCGATGGTGAGCACCGGCAAACTCCCACCTGGAAAAACCACATAGATCGCGACCTGCGGCGCGTGCTGCTGCTCGGCGGTGCGCTGCGCCTGCTCGCCGCGATTTTCAGTCAGGGATTTCTCGCCAGCGACGATCACCACGTCGTCATCACGGCAGCCGATCAGATCGCCAGCGGCGCCGGATTGCCCGCCACGTACGCGCGATCGGCGCTGCTGCCCGGCGCCATTGCCGCGATCATGACGGTCGGCCGGACACTCGGCATCCACGATCCCGGAATCGAGATGCTGCTCGTGCGACTCGTGCAGGCAGCGTACTCCCTTCTCGTGGTCTACTTCGTCTACCGGATACTCGCAGGGGCCTCGCCCCCAGGCCCCCTCTCCCGAACGGGAGAGGGGGAACGCCAATCGCGGGGCGGGGGCGCCGTGATTGGCGGCCTGCTGGCCGCTGTGTTCTTCGCGATGCCCGTCACGGCGGTGCATCAGCTCGAGGAATCGGTGTGTCAGGTGCCGCTGCTGGCGGCGTTCTACTGGTGGCAGCGCGGTGAAACAGCCGTCAGCCCTCAGCGATCAGCCACCTGGGGCGCGCTTGCCGGTGTCATGCTCGGTGTTGCGCTGATTCTGCGCTTCCCGCTGATCGGGCTGGTTGGTGCGTTCGTGGCGCTTGCGTTACTCCGCGCTCGTCCCGTCACGCTTACCGCCAAGCTCGCGCTGCTCGCGGGGTTGCTTCTCGTCGTCGTGCTCCAAGGCTACAGCAACGCACTGATCAATCACGAGTGGTGGTACTCGTTCAAAGCGCGCCTCGGCCCCATGCTGCATCCGCAGCAGATGGCCCTGGAATCGGAGGGATATCCGCACAGCCCGCCGTGGCATTACCTCCTCACGCTGCTCGCTGCGCTCATTCCACCGGCATCCGTGTTGTTGCTCGCAGCGGCGGTCAAAGGGGGAGCGGCGCGTCCGTTTCTGCTTCCTGGCGTCGGGGCGCTCGCCTTTCTCGTCAGTCACAGCCTGATCGCGAACAAGCAGGAGCGATTCCTGCTGCCGATTCTGCCTGTGCTGTTCATTCTGATCGTCGCAGGCCTGCCGTGGCTCGCGAGTCGGTTGGGCCGGTGGTATCGCGCGATGTGGTGGTACTTCTGGGCGGTAAACACGGCCCTGCTTCTCGCAGTGACGTTCAGTTTTTCCAAGAAGGACCGTGTGGCACCACTGGTCTACGTGTACCGACGCCACGACGCTACGGGGGTTCTCATCGCCCAGTTCGATCAGAGTTTTACCGTGCCGGACTACTACCTCGGTCGGCCGAGACCGCCTATGAAGATCCTCCGGAGACCAGATGAGGCGGTGGACACGGGGTCGAGGATGAATTACGTCGTGCTCTACAGCGACACACCCGACATCGATCGTGCAGTCCTGGCGAACACGTTGGGCCAGAATCTCATCCTGCTGAAAACGATTACGCCCAGTCTCACCGATCGGATCGCGCACGCCATCAATCCGCGGCACAACAAGGCCCGGACGGCCCGGATCTACACGACGACGTAATTGCGGAATTCGAAGACGCGGGCGCCCGTGAGCCGCTCGATCCAATCCGAGATATAGAACCGCATGTGCTCGGGCTTGAACTGCCGTGGGCCGATCACGCGGTCGGGGTCATGCGTGCGTTCGGCAATCCACGCCTGGGCCGCGGCGGGATGTGACGCAGTGAAGTCGCGCAGCAAGGGAATCCACTCGAGAAAGCCGCGCGCTTGCTCTTTGTCGAAGCGATTTCCGCCCCACGGATAGATCGTCTTGGAGATTTCGAGTTTCTCCTTGATCGCCTTCGCGGGACGCGCCCAGCCGTAGTGGAACATCTCGGCGTCCGTGGGGCGGGCGCGGATCTTTCGATATTCCGGACCCACGCGAAACCCTTGCGCCCCCTGGTACGGCCGAATGTCCTTGCCGAGCCGGATGCAGCGTACCTCGCGACGATACCAGCGGCGACTCGTGGCGATACGATCAAACCCACCGTAGAAGTGCAGGTACCTCACGAGCAATCCTTCCACCCGCTCGTCACCATTCCACTCGGCGACTTTCTCCTTGAGGATGTGCGCGCCGCGCTCGTGCAGCACCTCATCGGCCTGGATATAGATCCCCCACGACCCGCGGCACGCTTCCATCGCACGCTGCGTTTCGATGGAGAGCATGATGTTCTTTTTAGTGAAATCCCACTCCGTATCGAGAATGCGGACGCGCGGGTCGTCGATCGCGGCGACGAGATCACGCGTGTGGTCTTCCGACTTGCCGACGTTGACCACGACCTCGTCGCAGACCTCGAGCACCGACCGGATTGCGGGAACAATCGGGAAGTCGAGCTTGACGGCGTTGCGAACGATGGTGAAGCCCGACAGCATCAGGTCCGGAACTGCAGGTTGTACAGCCGGCGGTACAGGCCATCCGCGGACAGCAGGTCGCCATGCGTGCCCCGCTCCACGATCCGGCCTTCCGCCAGCACGACGATGAAATGGGCGTGTTGCACCGTCGCAAGCCGGTGCGCGATGACGAACACCGTGCGATGCGCCATCAGCCGGTCGATCGCTTCCTGCACGAGCCGCTCCGATTCCGTATCGAGCGCGCTCGTCGCTTCGTCGAGGATCAGGATCGGCGGATCGCGCAGCAGCGCGCGCGCGATGGCGATGCGCTGCCGTTGTCCACCGCTGAGGCGGGTGCCGCGCTCGCCGAGCAGCGTCTCGTAGCCTTCCGGAAGCCGCATGATGAAGTCGTCCGCGTTCGCCGCGCGCGCGGCCGCGCGCACGTGTTCGAGCGGGACGTCCTTCAACCCGTACGCGATGTTGGCCAGCACCGTGTCGTTGAGGAGAACCGTCTCCTGCGACACGATGCCCATCAACTTCCTGAGCGACGTTCGCGTGAAATTCGTGAGGGGGACACCGTCCAACAAAATCTCCCCGCGCGTGGGTTCGTAGAAGCGCGGCAGCAAATCGACGAGCGTCGTCTTCCCCGCCCCGGACGGCCCGACGATCGCCACGACCTGGCCGCGACGAACCTCGAGATCGACATCGCGCAGCACCGCCTCGCTGGCCTCGTATTCGAACGAGATGCCGCGAAACTCGATGCGCTCGCTGAACTCCGCGGTGGTCTCGCCGGGCTTGTCGCCTTCGGCGGACGGCAGGTCGAGCACTTCGAACACCCGTTCCGCGGACGCGACCGCGGACGCCATCACCGCCGGATAGTTCGACACGGCCTTGATCGGCGACATCAGCCGGAGGCTCACGGCGAGGAACGTGATCAGCACGGCGGGGTCGAGCGACGCTCCGGCGCCGAGCGCCAGCCGCGTGCCGACGACGAGAATCAGCACGATCATCACGCCACCGAACACCTCACTGACGGGGCTCGTGAGGCTCGAGTAGCGCTGCGCGCGCAGCACGCGGCGCCGGTAGCGCTCGGCCAGCTCGCTAAACCGCCCCAGCTCGAATGCTTCCGCCACGTACGCGCGCACGAGCTTGGCTGACGCGATCATTTCGCCGACGTGGCTCGTCACCTCGCCGCGCTCGGTCGCCATCTCCCGCGAACGGCGCCGCAAGCGGTTGATCATCGGGCGAATGATGACCAACAGCACGGGCGCCAATAATAAGGAAAGCAGCGCGAGGCGCGGTGACAGCCCGAACAGAATGACCACATAGACGATGATCACGACGACGTTCTGGAGCAGCGAGGCCAGCGCCGCGCTCACGGCCGTCTTCACCTGATCGGTGTCGCTGATGATGCGCGCGATGATCTGCCCGCCGCGCGTGCGCTGGAAGAAGCCGAGCGGCAGCGTTTGCAGGTGCTGAAACAGCCGCACGCGCAGATCGCGCACGACGCCTTCCTGAATCGACACGCTGCCGATCGAGGCCAGATACGACGTGAGATTCTTGAGCAGCAGCGCCACGAGCAGGACGATGACCACGTTGCGCAGCGCGACCTCGGGATTGCCTGTCGCCAGAAGCGGTCCGGCGATCGTGTTGAGAATCGCCTCGACCTGCGATCCGCCTTCGGCCGGTAACGCGGCGTTGCCGAACAGCGTGCGGAGGAAGGGGATCAACAGCACGAACGTGAAGCCGTCCAGCACGGACGAGATCACGGTCGCTGCGATCGTGGCGGCGAACAGCAGCGAGTAGGGACGGAGCAGCGACAGCAGCCGAGTGCCGCGGCCCATTATCTCGACGAGCGGGGCGTGAGCAAGGCCACCGGAAGGATCATTTCTTCCGGCGTGGCGCCACCGTGCAGGAACGCGCCCCGGTAGCGCGCTTGGTATTCGCGCAACTTGGTCGGATAGACGAAGAAGCGGTCGCCCGTCGCGAGCAGCAGCCGAACCCCCAGGCCTTTCGCGGGCAGGCCGTACGCCTTCAAGTCCTCGACCATGATGGCGGCTTCCGGGTCCTCCGCGCGCAGGTCCTCGCCGAACTTGTAGCGCAGGTTGGCGGTCGCGTCCCGCTTCGCGAACACGGTGGCCGGTGTATCGCAGTGAATCGACCCGTGATCGGTCGTGAGCAGCACCGGCACGTTGCGCCGCTCCGCCTCCTGGAGCGCCGCGAGCACGGGTGAGCGCTCGAACCACGTCCTGGTTAATCCCCGTAACGCGTCGGCATCGCGCGCGACCTCGTACAGAATCGCGTTCTCGGAGCGCCCGTGCGTCAGCTGATCGATGAAGTTGAAGACGAGCGCCGTAACGCCGGGCTGCGCCAGGTGCGCCGGCAAGCGCCGCAGGAGGTCCTGTCCATCGGCGGCGGTGAACAGTTTCTCATACCGCACGGGGACGGGTTCGCCCACCAGCTCGCGCAGCTGCTCGGTCAGGAGCTCCGGCTCGTGCGCGTTGAGACTCTCGTCGTCAGACGGCGCGCCCCACCACTCCGGATGGCGCGCGGCGATCTCCATCGGGAAGAGACCGCTGAAGATGGCATTGCGGGAAAACGGCGTTGCCGTGGGGAGAATGCTGTAGTAATGCGACTCCTCGACATCGAACATCGGAGTCACGAGATCGCGCAGCACTTCCCACTGATCGAGTCGCAGGCAGTCGATCACGATGAACACGACGCGGCCGGTGCGCTTGAGCGCGGGGACGAGAAACTCGGCGCCGACGTCGACCGAGAGCGGCGGGCGGTCGCCCTCCGGATCGGACAGCCAGCGCGGATAGTGTCGTGTGATGAACTCCTGAAAGTCCTTCCGCAGGCTGTCCTTCAGATTGTGCAACGCTTCGGAGAGCCCTGGCTCGTCGCCCGCGGCGAGACGCACTTCCCACCGCGCCAGCTCAGCGACCAGCTCGATCCACTCGCGCCACGCCAGCGCCGAGCCGCGGCGTCCCTCCAGCTCGCGGAAACGCGTGACGAAGTCGCGCGCCAGGCGCTGCTGGCGGATGCGGTCGCCCTCGAGCAATCGCGTCACGACCGACAGCACCTGCCGCGGATGCACCGGCTTGACGAGGTAATCGTCGATCTCGATGCCGATCGCGTCGCGCAGAACGCTGTCCTCTTCGCTCTGGGTGACCATGACGACGGCCATGGCGGGATCGATGGCGCGGATCTCCGGCAGCAGCTCGAGCCCGCGGCGACCCGGCATCTGCTCGTCGAGCAGGACGATGCTGTACGGCTGGCGCCGCAGCATCGCGAGCGCGTCATCGCCGTGCGCGGCCTGTGCGACCGCGAACCCCTGCTGCTCCAGAAAGCGGCGGTGCGCGGCGAGGCCGTCGACTTCGTCGTCAATCCAGAGAATGCTCTTCGGGCGTGGCATCCTGCGTGAGAAGGTAGTCCGGCTGGCGAAGCCCGGCAACGCGCGACTACATTGGCCGCGTGTTACGCCTCCTGTGCGTTCGCTTCAGCTCGATCGGCGATGTCCTCCTCACCACTCCCCTGCTGCGCGCGCTGAAGCGCCGCCATCCCGACGCCGAGATCTTCTTCGTCACCAAGCGGGCCATGGCGCCCGTGGTCATGGAGAACCCCAACCTCATGCAGGTCATCGCGCTCGAGGCCGGTGAGCGCATCACCGACCTGGCGCGCCGGCTGCGCGCGGTCGGCGCCACCTACGGACTGGACTTGCACGGCAGTCTCCGCAGCACCGCATTGCGCTGGCTCGTGCCCTGTCGCTGGGCCGGGTACTCCAAGCGCAAATTCGCGCGCACGACGCTGATCTCTACGAAGATCAACACGTACGGCAGACATGTCCCGGTCCCCGAGCGCTACTTCGAAGCCGCGCGCGGGCTCGACGTGGCTCCAGACGGTGGACCTCCTGAATTCTTTCTCGCGCCCGCGGCACGCGAGCGCGTCGCCCGCTGGCTGCTCGACCATGAACTCGAAGGCGGACCGATCGCCGCACTCGCGCCCGGTGCCGCACACGCGACGAAGCGTTGGCCGCTGCGACACTGGCAGGCGTTGGCCGAGCGGCTCACGCGTATGGGCTACGCGCTCGTCGCCGTCGGCGGCCCCGACGACCGCGACTTGGCGAGTCAGCTGGGACCGACGGTGATCAATGCGGCGGGAGAGTTCTCGTTGCAGGAGACCGGCGCGTGTCTGGCGCGCGCGTCCGTGCTCGTCTCCGGCGACACCGGCGTGATGCACATCGCCACCGGCGTCGGCACGCGGGTGGTGGCGCTGTTCGGGCCGACGGTCGAGCCGTTCGGCTTCTTTCCTTATAAGTCCCGCGCGAGCGTGGTCGAGCTCGACCTCGATTGTCGCCCCTGCTCCGCGATGGGAACCGAGCGCTGCCCGCTCGGGCATCATCGCTGCCTCGACGACATCCTGCCTGATCAGGTTGCGAACGCCGTGGAGCGGCTCGTCGCATGACCAGCCCGGCGACAACCCCCGCGGAAGAGCGTCTCGTCACGCTGATCGCCGAAGCGGCGCGCGGCCCGCAGCGCGAAGGCCTGTTTGCGCTGTGGCTGATGGTACGTGCGGCCGAGGCCTTGCTGCCGCCGGCGCCCGTCAGCGCGAAGAATCATCGTCGAAGATTGCAGGCCCTTGAAACCAGGCTTGGCAGTTTGGCGCTACCCGCACCGCTACGTCGCGCGCTCTCGGCTGCGCGCCAGCATCTCGAGACCGCCACGCCCAATGCCGCGGCTCTCGTGCTCAGCCAGCTCACCGCGCCGGCCCGCGAGGTGCTTGGTGCCGAGGCCGCGGAGGCCGTCACGGTTGCAGCGCGTGCCGCCAGATTGCATCTATAGACCATGCCTTCGCCCGCTCGGAAGTTCGAAAAACGCCCCTCACTCGACAGCCTCGTCGAGAAAGTGGACGCGCAGCGTCCCGGCGAGATCACCGGCGACACGATCCCGACCGGCTACGGATCGCTCGACAAGCTGCTCGGGGGCGGCCTCCGGCGCCGGGATCTGATTCTGCTCGGCGGCGACATCGGGAGCGGCAAGTCGGCGCTCGCGCTCGGCATCGCGCTCCGGGTGGCGCAGCAATCGGTGGGCGTGGCGTATCTGTCGGCCGAGATGAACGAAGAGCGCCTCATGGAGCGTGCGCTCGCGATCGAGGGCCGGGTCGCGGTCGACGAGCTGCGCGCCGCGAAGCTCACCGACCAGACACGAGCCGGGGTCGGGGGCGCCGCCGTACGGCTCCGCGGCTTGCCCATCACGTTTCTGCCGCTCGCAGGGGAAGACTTCGAGTCGGCGTTCGAGCGGCTCGATCCGCTGCGCCAGATCGGGCTCGTGGTGGTTGATTATCTGCAGCTGGTGCCGCCGCCCACCGCGCGCACGACGCAAGATGAAGACACCGCGCTCGTGCTCCGCGAGCTCAAGGCGTTGGCTCTCAGCCGTCAGGTCGCGCTGCTCGTCGTCGCCCAGCTGCCGGGCTTCAACGGCAAACGCGACGATCCCCGCCCCACGCTCGACGATTATGGCGTGCTCGGCGCGCCGAAGCAGCACGCCGATGTCATCCTGTCAATTTTCCGCGAGGAGATGTACCGCCCTGGCGGCGGCGTCGATGGCGCGACGGAGCTGATCGTCGCGAAGAACCGCAATGGCCCAACGGGGTTTGCGGATCTGTACTTCTATCGGCGCTGGATGCGATTCGAGGACATGCTCGATCCAGACCGGTAGGCGCCTACTTTTTCTGCGTTGAATCCGCCGGTATCTCGCCAGTCATCGTATACGTCGTTCCCGCTGCGCCAACGTTGGGTCGAAACGTGATCCAGAGTGGCCGCTCGCCTTTTTGCGCATAGAGCGACACCTGGCCGTCGGAGCCGCCGGCCTCCTGTCGAATGACCCAGCCGTTCAGCGGCAGAGCCTGCCGGAACCACGCGACGATCATCGTGATCGAATCCTGCGACGTCATGGTGAGCTGGGCGGCTTCTTCACCCGCCGCAACAGTGACCGGCGTGGAGCGCGGATAGGTCAGGGCTCCGCTGAGCGCACGGCCGGCCGCTTTGCGCGCGCGGTCCGGATCACCGGGGCGGTCGCAGGCGGCAAGCAACGCGAGAACGACGATGAGATGATAGGCGCGAGGCATGGGCGGGAATCCTACCTGTGGCGCGCGCGCGAGGTCAAGTTGTAAGTTGCAATCACACCCTCAAGGGTGTGCTCGGCGATGCGCTGCCCTTAAGGGCAGTGTCGTGCCGAGCACAGGCTTTAGCCTGTGAACGGGAGCGGGGAATGGCTGGTCATAGCAAATGGAAACAAATCAAACGGAAAAAGGCGGTCACCGATCAGAAGCGCGGTGCCGTGTTCACGCGTCTCATTCGCGAAATCACGATCGCGGCCAAGGCCGGTGGTGGTGATCCGGGCGGGAACGCTCGGCTTCGCACGGCGATCGATGCCGCCAAGGCCGAGAACATGCCGGCGGACAACATCGACCGTGCGATCAAGAAGGGGACCGGCGAGCTCGAAGGCGTGATCTACGAAGAGGTCACGTACGAGGGGTACGGGCCTGGGGGCGCGGCACTCCTCATTCAGGCCACGACGGACAACCCCAACCGGACGGTCGCCGAGATTCGCAACGTCTTCCAACGCCATAGCGCGAATCTCGCCGCCAGCAATGCCGTCGCGTGGATGTTCGACCGCAAGGGCCAGATTGTGATTGACGGCAAGGCGAACGAAGATGCCACGATGGAAGTGGCGCTCGATGCCGGCGCGGACGACATGCAGCGCGAGGGCGACATCTACGTGATTACGACGCCGCCTGCGCAGCTGCACGCGATCGATCAGGCCCTGCGCGCCAAGAAGCTCCCGGTGCAAAGCGCCGAGCTCGCGATGGTCCCCAAGAATACCGTGAAGGTCGAGGGCAGCGACGCGCGGCGCCTGCTGCAGCTCGTCGAAAGCCTCGAGGAAATGGACGACGTGGCGAAGGTTTTCTCCAACTTCGACATCGACGCCGAGGCGATGGCGGCGGTGACAGGATGACGTGAGGATCCTGGGCGTCGACCCCGGCACTCAGATCACCGGCTATGGGGTGATCGAAATGGGGAACGGGGGTGGGGGTGGGGGGGGGACTCCCGGCATAGGCCGTCTCATTGAATGCGGTGTCTTTCGGTTCGCTCGAACCAATTCTCTCCCCCACCGGCTTGCCGAGCTGCACCAAGCGATTGCCAAACTCATCCAACGCCATCAGCCGTCTGTGCTCGCGCTCGAAGACGCCTTCTATCATAAGAACGTCCGCACGACGCTCGTGCTGGGACATGCGCGCGGTGTGATTCTGCTGGCCGCACAGCAGCAGGGCCTCGACATCGCGCAGTACGCGCCCGCGATGATCAAGAAGACGGTCGTCGGCGCCGGCGGCGCGGGCAAAAATCAGGTTGGAGCGATGGTGGCGCATCTGCTGCGGCTCAAAACCGCACCCGCACCGGCCGATGCCGCTGATGGGGTCGCCGCGGCGCTGACATTCATCCTGCGTGCGGCGCGTGGTGTAGGGGCGCAGCATGCTGCCCCCCTACGTCGGGGATCGGCATGATTGCGCACGTTCGTGGACGCCTGGCCGCCAAATCCGCCGATCGCGTAGTGATCGAAACGCCTGGCGGCGTCGGCTACGAGGTCGTGGTCCCGCTCGGCGTGATGGAGCGCTTGCCCACCGCGGGAACGGATGTCACGCTGGCGACCGAGCTGGTGGTGCGGGAAGACGGCTGGGCGTTGTATGGATTTCTGGAAGAATCGGAGCGCCGGTTCTTCCAACGACTGACGAGCGTCAGCGGCGTGGGGCCGAAGCTGGGGATTGCGGTGTTGTCGGCACTGGGCGTGGAGCGAGGCGCGCGGGCGTTGCGCGAGAAGAACATCGCGCTGCTCTCTTCCGTGAGCGGCATCGGGCGCAAGACGGCCGAACGTCTGGCGCTCGAGCTCGGCGAGAAGGTCGAGGATTTCACGGACGCTCCCCCCCCCGCAGCCGCTGCGGTGCCGGCGGGCGCCGAGGCGGCGCTCAAGGCACTGGAACGCCTGGGATATGCGACCGCGGAAGCCGATCGGGCCGTGCGCCAAGTTCTCGCGGGAAACGGCAACGACGAAACGGAAGCGCTGGTCCGGCGTGCACTCCAAATTCTCACGACACGATGACCTCACCCTTCGCAGAAATCACCGCCGAGTGGATCTGTGCCCGGTGCGGTTCCACGAACCGTCGTCTGGTCCCGGCCGGCACCACCAGCGCGGAGGACTCCTGCCTGCGGTGTCACACGCCGCACATAATTGAAGCGGAAGCGCGACCGGTGCGGTGGAGCGCGCTGCCGAAGAGCCGGGGATCGGATTCATGGCTCGCGCGGAAATAACGACTCCCGA
>Ga0070704_100000228_pt1 | contig 23800 bp, 18 predicted proteins | sample KBSK5252metaG_FD_65467 | JGI IMG/M metagenome (GOLD analysis project Ga0070704, IMG submission 65467) | Corn, switchgrass and miscanthus rhizosphere microbial communities from Kellogg Biological Station, Michigan, USA - KBS K5-25-2 metaG | ecosystem: Host-associated > Plants > Roots >...
TAGGCGATGCCGGAGCGCAAGCGAACGGCCGAGTAGCGCTACCATGAAAAATGCTACAATTGAGTTAAATAAGCTTAAACAACCCAAAAAACATGAGTATTCTTGAAACAATACGTTCATATTTGCCGAAAAGAGAACAAGCACCCTCTACAGAAACCAAGGCAGTCCCTGCTTCTGAACAGGTAGCAAAGCAAAAATTCTTGTCCCAGGAAGATACATATATGCACCAGTTAGTTAGCGTAGCTAGGCCAGATAATAGCATAAGTTATGAACAACACCAACGTGATAGAAAAACGGACCATGAGTTGATTGCGCAATATGAGACGGAAAAAGCCGGAGCAATCCAGAATTTAAGAGAACAACAACGAGCGGAGATAAAAGCTTTTGGCGGGCAAATAAACGATTTTGAGACTCCCTACATTCCCGGGGAGGACAGCCGAATAGAGCGTACCCAAATAAGTTACGACTCTGCTGCCGACCAGACTTCTGACCGAACATATTTAGTAGAAAAAGAGGATTTACGAAATGATCAAACTAGAAAAGAGGTATCCAAACTAGATATTAGCACCCGAATCTACGCAGGAGAGATTAATCCCAATTATGAAAATGATGTCCTTGCCAAAACGATTGACTTTAAATACGTTACTATCGGGGCGGATACACCCAAGCTGAAATATAAAGTAACCTCTTACTTAGAAGATGGCCGCGTTGTCCGGGAAGCCGAGTTGTACGAATACGATGAACAAGGTCAGGAATTAAGTAACAAAGTTGTTCGCATAACTGAGGGAACTCCTCTCGTAGTTATCAACTCCTCTCGTACCGATTCCCGCGTAGCTGACGAAGACAAACTCCAAGAGATACGAAAACAGTTAAAATAAAGGTTGCCGAGTTATGCTTGAATAAATCTCCCTCACCAAAGCCAGATAAGTTTTCCAAACGTTCAGACGATCCTCCCAAATAAAAAGAGCTGTTAAGGCTCTTTTTAAGTTTGGGCGCATTATTTTCCCGGGTCACTTAAAGGATCAATAATGCGCGGTCCGATCCCCTGTTCAATCAAGGGAAGCCCCTGAGTCAGTCGATTATTAATTTCGTCCAACGAATACTTCCAATAAGCCTTGTTAGACTCAACTAATAAACCTGCGGGTATCCCAGTAAGTAACGCCGCAGCTCCTTCGTAGCTCCAGCCGCACTGGGGCACTGTACGTTTATAGGCTTCAAACGCCTGTTCCGGATCATTGAAGACGGCCATAATCGCCAGGCCTGTCGGCATGGCTTTCCATAAGTTTATTTCCGGATCAAACTCAAAAAATATCCAGGTGCGATCGATAATAAACCTTGCGGGTATAACCCGAGCGATTTGACGGCCAATCAGCAATAGTTTAGCCAAGCGTAATTGAACACTTTTTTCCATAGTATTCCTCCTTTCCTAATCTTGCGTACATTTACACTATACGAATTAACAAAAAAATGTGTTATAAAAATAAGCATATTTGTAGCCCCAGAGATAGTATTTCTCAAAACTTCCTATTTTTATTGATTAAGTATATAATTTAAATGTGTAATTAAAATGATACACTTTATGAAAAAATACCCGCAGCTCCAAGCTTTAGGGCTTACAGATAAAATGATAGAAGTTTATACTTTTCTTATTGGCAACAAAGCCCGAACCATTTCTGACATAGCAAAACGGCTGGCGATTCATCGTCCTATGGTTTATAATCTAATTCCTGAATTAATTGATAAAGGTTTAGTTACAACGACCAAATTAGGAAAAAGAATTTTGTATACAGCCGAAAGCCCACTTAACTTAAAGGGGCTATTAAACTCGGCGGAAACAAAGTTGGAAGAAGTTATTCCTGAATTACTTGAACGTTACCAAAAATCTAGCGCCCATCCAGTTATGACATTTTATGAAGGCAGCGCTGGAATTAAGCATATTTACGAAGTTCTCTTGCGCACGACAAAAAAAGGCGAGGTGATGTACCGGTACGAATCACCGCTCGATTACATAAAAAATAAGCGCTATTATCCTAAGCTATATGTAGATCTAGCAAGCTCGGAAGGACCCCTCGGCAGAAGCCAAATTCAAAAATTTGTCATTACTAACGAAAAGACCGCAAATTTAAGAAACCCTACTTTGGAAAGGTACTCCAAGGCCGTTCCAGCTAAATACGATCCGTTTGAGTACAACATCACGCAGATTATTTTTGGGAATAAAGTCGCTTTTATAGACTATGAAACAGAAACCGCGAGCCTGATAGAAAACGAAGTTTTCGCTAAATTTCAGAGACAAATTTTTAAACTCCTATTTGAAAAGCTTTAAAACAGCTAAATGCCCAATTGGTTCGCCATCCTGGTTTGCATGACCCCGCTCACTGCTGCCGCCCGGTCATAACTATTGGCGGGTACAGCATCAGTTACCCAGTAACCCCATGAATCCAATACAGCCATGTTGGGGAACCCCACGCGATAACCATTTTGCATGACGTATAACGTACCGTTGTCGTTAATCAAAACGCCGTCATGGTGTTTCAAATTTACCGAATTGATTGGCTCATAATTCAAACCTATAAAGGAAGTGTCACCAGGGTATACATTGCTAAAAGAAAAGCCCAAACCTGTAAACACAGCTGCGGTAGCAAACCCTGCCCGGCCGCCGCCGGTAATTAAGTACACGGTGCCATGGTCGTTAATTAAGGCGCCGTTGCGGGGAGGAATGAAATAAGTTATGGGAAACGCCAATCCGTTTGGGGTATAGGTTGCTATCGGCAAAGCCATGTCACCATCATTGGCCGGAACTGTCCCTGCCCAACTATTGAATTTGTAAGACAGGAAAGCTCCGGCAGAAGTATAGGGACTGCGGGCATTGGCGATAATGCGGTACACTGTCCCGTCCGGACCTAAAACGTTGGTGCCTTCAGGGTGGGCTGGAATAACGGGCGGTCCCAGCTCCGACTGGACAGAAATAGCAATATTGCTTTGCGCCTCGGCGCTAACAGGGTCTGCCGAGTTTGAAGAAGAAGCCACCAGGCGGTAATACGCCGAGCCAGCAGACAAGGCACCGGTAGAAACACTGCCTGACAGTTTTGTGCTTAACGGGACGCTAAACACGCTCCCCTGGTCGTTTGTGCTTACTACCTCGGCGGATTTGCATCCGGTCGTATTCCAAGACAAGGTGGAGGACTCGCCAATTTGCGGGGTTAAGGTATTGGCGGTAAAGCTGTTAATCCGGCAGCCGCTGGTGGAAGCAGGGTTAACATTTATATATACGTAAGCTTGCGTTCCTGCCGACCCGGATTGCTCTTGAATTGAAACAAGCATCGCGTAACTCCCCGCGGCCGTGGGGGTGCCGCTGAGAGGTATGCTATAAGTTCCCGCAGGTCCGCCTATTGCCGCGTTGTTATAGCCGCTCCCATAAAGGGAAATGCCGGGCGGCAAATTGGAAATGAATACACTTACCGAACTGCCATTATCGTTATTAAAATCAATTGTGCTGCTGTAAATAGTCCCTACCTTGGCATCGGGCATATCGCCGGTCAGGACGTATATTGGGCCGCCGCCTGCCTGGACTATATTAGGCAAAAATAAAGCAACCGCCAAAACCAAAACCGCAATGATTCCCAATTTATTTTTCATATATAGCTAATTTATTAATATATAACAGTATAGTCAATTTCCTTTAGGAAAGCCAGATAGGTTTACGGCCAGTAGTGATATAATGAAGCATGACCTATCCGTAATAATTTAGTGCGCGTCATATCTGCCCGCCCGGGCAGCAGGCGGGAAAGGTCCATATATGAAAAAAGCTCTCAAACTTCCTAAATTTAAAAATGAGGAGCAAGAACGGGAATTCTGGTCCAAAATTGATTTAGCCGACTACTACGAGCCGAAGGACTTTGTTCATGTAGATTTTCCAAACCTAAAGCCGACCACTCGTTCCATATCCATAAGAATGCCGGAATATATTCTGGCCAGGCTAAAAATTAAAGCCAACGAGTTGGACATCCCCTACCAGACTCTTATGAAACAATATATTGCCAGGGAAATACTGCGCAAATAGCTAATGTAACGCCGTCTCGTATTGCTGTTGTGGCTGCGGTTGTGGCTGCGCCTGTTTTTCCAGCCTAGCTACCGCGCTCATCAGCCGAGTCATGCCAATGCCAGCTCCGAAGCGCGGAAAAAAGTCAAAAGACAAAAATTCGTTTAATTCTTTTTCTACCCGATCCTTGCCAAACAAGTCGTAAAGCTTGCTAGCGTAGCCCCCACCACTAATAGTGTGAAACAGTGCTTTCATTTCCGCAGCATTGGTGCTCCGCTCAGCACTGCCAATGGTTTCTTGACCATCTAAAATGACATCTATTTTATTGGCAAAGTCGCCGGTTTTTTTCATGTTCCAGAACGGCGAAGTAAATTGGGGAAAATTCTCCAAAAATACCACGTTGCCGAAATCATCTTTCATGCGGTTTTCTTCCATGCTGGAAAGTTCCTTCACTTTGTAAAATTCCGCCAGATCCGTGTAGGACTTATGGGCAAAGCCGTTTTTTTGGCCAAAACCTAAAAATATTAAAAGTTCCTCTTCCAAATTCCGCAAATCGTTAATTGTGCCTTTTGATTCAAACTCAAACATGGGGAAAATAATTTTGTGCCGTCCGGGAATAGGGTTTGCTTCGTTACGATAACTGGTGGAAACACAAAATACCCCGTTGAGCTGAGGGTTGGCCAGCAACTCATACTCTAGCCACATCTGCCCGGTTTGGGGCAAAGGCCAGGCCTGCCCGGCATACTGGAACTCGGCCACCGTGGTAGGGTCTTCACAGGCAGCTAAAATGCTTAGCCGGTCCTGGGTTGGCACCTCCACAAAACCCTTTTGCATAAAAAATTGCCGCATTTGGTTTACGACTCGGCTAAAGAGCTGGACATCATCCACGCCCTTATAATTATTGGTCATTGGTTCCTTTTTTGGTCGCCGGCCCCTACAGGCGCCGGCGGCCGTTAATTATAAAAAAACTTCCCAACGGGAAGTTCAATAACGAAAAATTAATATTCTGGGCAGTAATTGCCCGGGTAGCCGTAAGCACTTTTTTACTTGACTCTTGTTCATCCCTGCTACTTTAACAAACTCTATACCTCACCGCAAGTGGATAACTTTTAGAGTATAATTCCTTATATAAAAGTATGTATTACTTCTATATCCTTAAGTGCAAAGACGGCAGTTTATATTGCGGCACTACCCAAAACCTGGAAAACCGCAGTAAGCTCCATAACTCTGGGAAAGGCTCTATATATGTACGCAGCCGGGGTGGCGGGAAAATTGTTTATTCGGAAGAATATGAGTCGCAAGGCGACGCGATGCGGCGGGAAATTGAGGTTAAAAAATGGCCGCGCCAAAAAAAGAGCGCCTTGGCGAAAGGTGCTGCTTTTTAGTGAACCTTAAGTTCAGGGCTGCCTCTTAGGTTTTCTGTGCTGCCACGCAAAAAATCGTTTTCTTTAGCTTTGCCGCTGGATTCGTCGTTGCCTTGATTATAAAGCCGGTTCCTATAGTTTTCAATTTTATTACTTATATCTTGGGCCCGCTGGCTGTCCTGGCGATCTTCGTACTGCTCTCTAGTTTTCTCTAAAAAGTCCAACGCGCCTTCGGCTTGCTGCCTAGCCCTAACTTCCCTGTTATTGGAAGAGCTGTTATTATCTGAGCCAGTTTTTTTATCATTATTATCTTTGGTGTTGTTATTACCAGGGTTATTGGCTTGCGTATTATTTGATTTAACCTGCTCCTCCTGGACCAGGACGCGGCCAGAAGCCTGGATTTTCTCAAATTCGCGCAGGCGTTCTTCGGCAAAAATAAGTTCCAGTTCAAGCTTGGCTTCCGCGGTCGATGCCAAAAAGACGCGCGCATGTTCCACTTGCCGCTTTACCTGGTAAAGAGTGTCGCCGGGCAAAGCCTGTGCGGAAGCAACTGCTGTGCTGGCTATAAACAACAGCAACACCAATGGGACTAAAATATAACTTTTCATAAGCACGCTTTGTCGGATCCGGTCCCATAACGAAACTGCAGGCTCGGTTTCTTCGCCGGGCTGTTCAGTTAGCTTCTGGAAAACCCTGTCTTTAACCTGCTGTTTGGAATTAGCAGACAAAGCCATGCTGCTCTGGCCAGAAAACTGTTTATATAAATTTTTTAACTTACTGTCCATTGTTGTTAAATAGTTGTTTAAGTTTTTTGGTAGCGCGGTGTTGTAGGACCCGCACCGTTATACTGCTTTTATTTAGCACTTTCGCGGTTTCTTCCACGGTAAAGTCCTGGAAATACCGCAGTTCTATTATCTGCTTGTAATTCTCCGGCAATTCATCGATAACTTTGCGAATGGAGTCAGCTTCAAACGAGTCTTCCGTAAGCTTCTCGGTGTCGTCGGTGCCAGCAAGGTTATATGCCGGGTCAAGTTCCACTGTTTGGGGCCTCCGGTAAACCTTACGGTAATGGTCGTTTATGGTATTGGAAGCTACCCGATATAACCACGCGGAAAAATTCAGGCCTTTTAATTCAAGCTTTTTGCACCCTTGCCAAGCTTTAACAAAAATCTCTTGCAACAGGTCTTCGGCTTGCTCATTATCGGAAACTTTTAGGCGGATAAACTTATAGATCCTGTCTGCGAACTCATCGTAAAGCTGGGAAAAAGCTTCCTGGTCTCCCTGCTGTATTTTCGCCACCAGTTGAATAATATGCCTTGTTTCTGTAGGTTCCATTAACTATATCGTAATAAACTTATAACTGTTACATATATTGTAACATTTTGGGTGAGGGCTGCCATAGCCCGGTGTTTTTATAAATTCGCATAATTAGTGTTAAAATACATATATGAAAATAGTCCTTATCCTTGCGGCCATAATCTGCTCTTTTGCTTTTGCCGGAGCCAGCCAGGCTGCCATGCTGGACGTCCCCTACACCAGCCAAGTGCCTTTGGGCCAATGGAACGACCCCCGCCAGCAGGACGGTTGCGAAGAAGCTAGCATTTTAATGGGAATGATGTGGGTCCAAGGCAGGCAAATGAGCCCGGAAGAAGCCCGCCAACAGATTGTTGGGATGTCCGATTTTGAACAATACTTTTTTGGTTATTTCCAAGATACTTCCGCGCAGGATACAGCTAACCTAATGGTGCAGTATTTTGGCTTTCCTAATTCTAAAATAGATGTCCAACACAATATTGCCACTGCCAACATCAAGGCCGCGATAGATTATGGTTATCTAGTAATAGTGCCGATAAACCCTAGGGTGATAAGTACCGTACTATATAATAGGGCTACTACCCGGCATATGGTAGTTGTAGTAGGTTATGACAATTCCACCAATGAAATTATTTTTCATGACCCTTTAGTGGGCCCTTTTAGGCGCGCGGCGGAGATGACTTTTGGAGCAGCGCTAGCTGATTACCCTTCGGGCCGGCATATTGCACCTGCTAGCCGCCCTAGCTCCATGATAATAATTAACCGCAATATGTTACAATAATAAAAAGCGATAAATATTATGCAGCTGTTTTCCATAGAACCTAAAGAAAAAATGCGCGCCCGCGCCGAGCTTTCCGGCCACGACATTACCGGAGAAGCGGATTTCACTGAATACCAATTTGGCACCCAAACTTTGGTAAAAATTGTGGTGCGCCTGGCCGGCGACCCAGAAAAACTAAAACCCGGGCTGCACGCGGTCCACATCCATGAAAAGGCTGACTGTTCCGGCGACTTTAAATGCGCGGGCGGCCATTTTGACCCCGGCCCAAGCGGAAATTCCGACCCAGATGTTAACCATCCGTTCCATGCCGGCGACCTGCCAAATATAGAAATTGGTCCGGACGGCAAAGGGACACTGGAAGCAGTTACCAGCCGAGTTACTTTGTCAGACGGGCCATTATGTATTTTGAGCGGGGAAGGTTCCGCGCTTATGGTCCATGCCAACCCCGACCCTTACCGCGGCGGCGAACACGGTTCCGGAGTAAGCGGCGGCCCCCGCATTGTTTGCGGGGTAGTAAAAATGGTATAATTAAATAAACTATTAAGATTCCTTAAATAGGAAGTTGGGAATATGGAACCAAAAAAAGAAGAGGGAACGGACTTCAGCCATTTCTTTAAGCCAAACACAAATTTTGCCCCGGAAAGTGCCGATAACCAAGGTGAAAAATCTCCGGCCAAAAAATATATTGCTATAGTTTTTTCTATTATAGCTCTACTTGTTGCCGGGTATTTAATATTTAACGCTACCCGGCCGGCTAAACCAGCAGCAAATTACGAAGCGCCGGCCGGATACCGGATGACTAACTCGCCAAACGAACCGCCGAAGCTGGAAAAGGTTAAATAATTATTTAGAACAATGAGAAGAAACAAAAAATATTTAGCAGGGTTTAGCTTAATTGAATTGATGGTTGTAATAGCCATTATCGGTCTTTTATCCAGCCTCGTGCTTGCTACTTTAGCTAGTGCCAGAAAAAAATCCCGTGAAACTAAGCGTAAAGCCGACCTAGTGCAGCTTGGAAAGGCTCTGGAATTATATTATAACGCCAACAACGGCTACCCTACTACTGCCAGCGTTTGGTTTGGCACTTCCGCCAACGGCGGCAGCAAAACCACAAGCGGAGCCACCGCCTACATTCCAGGCTTGACCCCCACATATTTAGGCAATCTGCCGCTTGATCCTTTAAAAGCAACAACAGGATGGTCAGGTTACAATTATAAATCTGATGGCACCAGTTACAAACTAATATTGAGCGACGTGGGGCCGGAAAGTTTTCCGGCCAGTACTGAGCCATTTTACGATCCAATACGCCCAACCACAGCCTGGATGATATGCGCTGGCACCCAAACCGCTTGTACTACCTGGTAGTATATTTTACGGTACCGCGGCCCAAACCTCTCTAATTTAAGAGGGATTTTAACAGATAGAAACTATATTATTTTTTTGTTAACGCGCCATACCAGCGTGTTAACACGCTGGTATGAAAATATGACGAAAATAAATGTGCCGCCGCACGCGGAAGAATTCTTCAAAGCAATCTTGGCCCTTAAAAGTCCCTACGAATGCAAGAGGTTTTTCAATGACATCCTCACCAAACGTGAGTTTGAGGAAATAGCCATCCGCTTTGAAATCGCGCGGCTGCTAAGTGGCCCCAATCCCCCATCTTACAAAGAAATTAGCTTGGAACTAGAAACCAGCACCACTACCGTTACCAGGGTTGCCCAATGGCTCCACAGCGGTGCCGGAGGCTACCAGCTCATCTTTAAGCGTTTAAATAAGTAAGGCCTATTTATGCCAGCGTTCGTTGTGTTCCTTAATGTGGCGGGATACTAACCGAACCTGGTAATAGGCTACCAGCACGAGAAGTAAAAATAGCAGGAGCAAACCAGTTAAGGCGCTCCATAAAATTATTGGGCCCGTGCCAGGTTCCGCGGCGCCAGGTACCGCTGGTTCCAAAACAAAAGTATCGGAAGCAATGGAAGTAAACCCTTGGTAGGTACTTTTTACAATGACAGTATACAACCCTGGCTGGGTGCCTGGGGCAGTCAAAATGACTTTTAAAAACTTGGCAATTTTGCTGAAAGATACAGTATCGCTGGATTCCATTATTACCTCCCCGTCAATTCCTATAACTTGGTACTCAATAACTTGGTTCTCTACCTCTTTGCCGGAATTGCTAACTAAAGTAATGGATCCGACTACTTTGTCACCGACCATCACCTTCTTGTAATCTTTTAAAACTTCAAAAAATATGCCAAATAGCAGCTCTCCTCCTGATCCTGAAGAGCCGGCAGCAGGGCCAGGGGGAGTGACAATTCCAGGACTGCCAGGAATATCCTGGCCGGGTTGGGATTCAATAGTAAAATAAGCTTGGGCTGAACTATATTTGGACAGGTCATTAGGATTATATACCGTGGCAGTGATTAAATAAGTTCCTTTGGGCAACACTTGGGGCGATTGCCAAAACCAGCCGCCCTGGCCATTGGCCAAAGCGGTGCTGTTCAAATTTTGCGGCCCTTGGATGGTTAAAAAAATTAAACTGTTGGGAACCGAACTTTCCCCAGAAAAAGCCGGCCTAGCAACGGTAAATGCGTAGGCCATAACAGTCGTTTGGCCGAACTGAACCAATTTTTGCGGGACTTGGCCGCGCGGTTCCGCGTAAATGGTAATGGTTGGAATTTGGTTTGTTGGTGGGGGTGTAACTGATCCGCCCGATGAAATCGGGCCCGGATTAACCCCGCCAACCATTGCAGTTAATTGGATTAGTTCAACTTTAGGAGAACCGTCTGCTTGCGCCTGCAGCCAAATTGCCACCATGCCAATAGCCAGGACCACCGCAACAAAGGCAAAACACACTCCCATGGAAATATGAAACAAGCGATGCGCGTGGTGATGGCTCCATTTTTCGGGACGAATTTGCATCAATGGATATTAAATTCCTAATTTTAACCAACCGGAGCTAAGGTGAATTGTTAGAGTTGGAGTTTGTATTGGTATTACTTTGCGGCGCCGAATTGCTATTGGTAGAACTGCCAGCCACGGTGCCATCTTTATTGTCGCCGCTACTGCCAATGTTAATAGGAGCAACTTCCTTAATTTTGTTATCTCTTTCGCTGTACAAAATAGCTTTTCTAGCATTGGTATAAATAAGGACTTTGTCGCCGACTTCGGCTTTAGCAAAAAACGGCTGTTCTTTTAACGCAGCCGGGTCAGTGACTGTGGCTAAAGTCGGCCGTTCATCTTCCGGCAAAACTATTAACTTCCCGACTTTGGCAATAATTTCATTGGTCTGGTCCTCTGCTGCTTGCTGTGGGTTCTTTTTCAATTCGCTGACTTGCTGGTTTAGCTTTTGGACTTTCTTATATTGCATCCCGCCGACGATACCGGCCACCAAAAGCACTACCACAATTCCTGCCCAGGGCAAAATTTTCATAAACCTGGCGGAATTGGAAACTGCCGGAGGAGCAGGTTTAGACATGATAACTCTATTATCAGCTGGCCCACCATTGGCTTCAAGCCAATCATTTTTTTCTATGTTTACTTTTACTTCTGTCATAGGTATTTATTTCGTAGTTAAATTATTGGTCTAAAAATAGTATAGATTAGATTAGGTTGTTTGGCAAAACGGCAAATTAAGGAGCTGGTATGTCTGGAGGCGGTTCAGGATTGCTTTGCGGAGATGGCGGACCTACAAAAGTACTGTCATCTGGGGGAGGAACATTTTCTGCAGGTGGAGTGTTGCTATCATTTGCCGGGGGGTTGTCATCGGGCGGGGCAGTTTCTTCTGGAGGTAATGGGCTGTCTTCCATGGGTGGAGTGCTTTCTTCGGCAGGCGGCTGGTTGTTGTCTGGTGGGGTAGTTTCTTCTGCCTGCGGCTCTGGCGCAGAAGGCTGTTCTGTAATTGCGCTGAACAGCTTCGCGCCTTTTACCGCCAGGGCAATCCAGCTGAATTCAATATCTTGCGGCGCTGGGTCCTTAAGCATAATGGTAAACCCTCGTTCACTCTTATTAACAATCAAGTAGCGGATGTCGCTCTCAAATATGCTTTGGATGTTGGTTTCATTCAGCAGGTTTATGGCTTCAATATTGCTTGGGTCAGTTTCACCTTCAAGCATAGGATTTTCATTCACAGTAATATTGGCGTTAACAATTGGCTGTTCCAAATATTCTTGGTCAAACAATACATTTACTGACTGTTGGCCTTCCCGAATGAGGGCAAACCCGGCCGTGTCGGTGTTAAAGTAAGGCCGGCCGAAGAATTCGACGTCACCTAGCAAACTTAACAAATCACCATTAGCTTTAATACTATCTACCTGCAACCCGCCGGAAAGGGTGGTCATGCCGGTGACGGCCAAGCTTTGGCCAATGCTCAAGTCGCTTAAGTTAAGTGCCGCGGCTAGGTCTTGTCCTTCAATCACAGCCAAACGTGTCCCGAGCTCTATCAGAGCAGTTTGCTGCACACCGACGTCTTCCTGCAATGTCGTTACGGTTTGCGTTACAGCAGTCAGGCCCTCGAGTGTCGCCAGACTGGAGGTTTGTGATTCCAGGGCAGTGAGACGGGTATCAACCGTAGCTGTAGTATCCGATAAAGCTTGTACCAGCGCGGCTAAGGTATCGAGCGACTCTTGCGAGGCTGGGCTGGGCGAACCTTCGAGATTATCTACACTGGTCGACAGCGCGGTAATTTTGTCAGTGATGATTTCCAGGCCGGAAATCTGGTTGGCGCTTATTTTGTCAGCTTTGACTTCGCCGGCAAAGGTGGCGTTGCCGAGAGCATCAAAGGTGATGGACGGAGTCTCGGTCGAGTCCTGGCCGATAACAAACTTGCCATCAGTGCCCAACACAAGCCCGACATCGGTTCCGGTTGAAGCTCGGATAGTATTGGTTTGCACGTCATCCGCAATGAGGGTAGGGGTTATTATTTCCAGTCCGGCCATCACTCTGTCAGTAGTTATTTCCGACAAATCAACAGCCGCCCCAAGTTGTTCTTTATTTTCAGTAAGCTGAATAAGCAGCTGTTTGCTAAGGTCCGTGGCTTTAGGAGCTAACGATTCAACTGATCCTTTTGTTAACCCAGGTAAAATATCAGCTAACTTTGAACCATTGGAAAGACCATTCTTAATGAACACCAAAACCTGTCCGACACCCTCGTCATCAAATTCGGTCATGGCTTGGCCGATAATTGCACCCGCTTTAGTTGCTTTCATGGCAACGCCCGGGGTAGAAGAAGGGGTCAAAAGGTCGCCGAATTTAATCGGCCCGTTTTCGGTATTGACTTTTACTGGCACGCGTCCGGATAGAGAAACCAGTACAGCGACTGTGTCTTCGGCATTTTTACCGATATCACCAAGGACCAAGCCAGGTTTAGTGGCTACGATACCAAAGACTTCCCGGTCATAGGCTTTACTAGATTTTTTGACTCCTTCAGAGATAGAACTATCCAGACTTAACACGTCGCCTGCTTTAATTTCTTTGTCTTTAGTGTAGTACACTTCGGCCAAGTCAGAACCGCCTACTGGTAAATACTCCCTAATCATAATCACACCGACTGCACCGGCACCTCCCACTGCTCCTGCCGAAGCATTCATGGCGGCGGCACCTGAACCACCAGATCCATAAGCAACACCAGCGACACCAGCTTTAGCAGTACTAGCTGCAGTCACTATTCCACCACCACCGCCCCAATAAGATGCGCCGCCGCCGCCGCTAACCGCTGCAACAGTAACAATTGAGTTGCCGCCGGCTCCACCACCAGCGCCACCAGTAAGATTAAGTGCTCCATTGGTGGCGCCGCCTCCAGCGCCTCCATCTCTGGTGCTTACTGCAGGTGTAGCGTTATCGTGTCCTGTTCCCAATCCTCCGCCCGAGCCAGTTATTGTAGCACCTGTGCCCGCAGGATTAAACGTAGTATCAGTTCCAGCAGTTCCGTTGGTGCCTGTGTTTCCGCCCCCTGCTCCTGCGGCAGTTCCCACGGTATAGACAGCGTTGGCACCCATTTCCGTAGAATTGTAAGTAATGTAAGCCGTTCCACCAGCGCCTCCACCCGAGGCAGCAGCCTGCGAAGAACCGTCCGATGCTCTTGCGCCTCCCCCGCCGCCTCCCTGTCCAGTGGCATATACTTCCCAGAAAATTGTTCCCGCGGTTGGAGTATACGTCGCTGCGGAACCAGTAATAAACGTCACCGTCGCGGTAGTACTTATATTGTCTGCATCACAGGCCCAAACATCTGAAGCTTCATCCCACTTTAGAATTTGATTATCAGTACAGCCTTGAAGAAGTCCGATGCCATCGCTTCGGGCAATCAAACCTGATCCAGAAGAAGTGCCAGTTCCACCATCAGCCGCTGTAGTTAGGGTAAGAGCATCGGCATCAATTTTACCAGTTGAAAGTGTGACAACTTCGTTACCAGAGCCAGCAGTAATCGTTCCACTAAAATCAAGGTTGCCCGAATTATCAACATCAAAATTTGGGGTATCAATATAGTTGGTAAACGTGCCGGACATAGTAAGCCCCGTAGTAATGGTACCCGTGGTATCAGCAATGTTAATAGCCGAGGTAATGGCGGAAGAAGAGCCAGTATTGGTAATGCTAATACCGTTAGTCAGCGGGGAAGACCCACCGGCGTCAATGAGCAAGCCGTTATCTACTGTTGTCGTATTGCCAGCAGTGGTATCTAGCTGTCTTAATTGAATGAGGGCGTCAATAGAACCGTTAACTCCGCTTTGTACCGGCACACCGACGTCCAAGCCGAACAGGTCGCCGTCAGCATCGTTTTGAGTCAGGTTAATGTGCTGGCCAATGGCATCTGTTCCAGAAGTGGCTCCGTCAGATTGCGCGAAGTCGATGTTTAACCCGACCACTGCAGCATTACCAGCGTCAATGTTCAAGTCAAGCACGCCGCCAGTGTTGGTGCTATCCACTGTTTGGGCGTTCAGCACGAGGAACTGGTAGTCAGCATTGCCGGCGGTGGCGTTAATTTGGTCTCCGGCTCCGTCTGAAGTAAATGTAACGAGGCCGTCGGCGTCTATGTCAAAGTCTGTATAGTCAATAATGCCGGTGGTACCTGTGAGAGCTTGTGTTCCCATTGATATCCCACCGTTAGCCGTTAATACGGCGGCCAAGGTCAGCCCGCCACCAGCGACAAAGTCCGTGCCGGCATTACCAATATTGGTGATGATATTATCAGCCATATTAATGTCTCCACCCATAGTAAGCCCGGTTAGAGTTCCCAGAGATGTAATAGCGGTTTGTGCCGCACCGGTCACAGTAGCGGCACTACCAGAAACATTTCCAGTGACATTACCAGTAAGCGGTCCGGAAAATGCGGTTGCCGTGAGCGTTCCGGTACTAGCATTGTAGGTCAGTCCGGCATCGGTCTTTGGACCAAGGTCGCCAGTGGCATCTTCAAATAAAGCTACGAACGAAGAAGAGTCGGTCGTGTCCGCCACCGTGATTGTGGTTGGCACTCCACCACAAGAACCAATAGTGATTGTTGTGTTACTACTGGTTTTCAAACAACCAGTAGCATCAGCCACAGGCAGAGACCACACTACGCTGGTAGTTACATCTGCAGGAGCTTTGAAACCGACATAGTCAGTGCCAGTGCCAGAGGGTTCCAGGAAGCGCAGGGCAGTAACCGAAGTGCCCCCGCCGACATTGGCAATGAAGCTGGCGGGTTTAAGGTTAATATCTCCTGAAGTGGTAGTTTGCAGGATTAAGTTTGCAGCAGTAGTGCCAATAGTCAGCGTTTCTCCACTAGACTGGGCAATAGAGCCATTGCCATATGTGGTGGAGGCGCCCACGATGAGGGAGGCGTCAGTGTAAATACTGCCTTCAACCCCTGCTGTGCCGGCCACAAATAGGTCATCACCACCCATAACAAACCCGGTGTTAGCCAGGGTTTCAGTAATGGAAGTGGAACCGCCGACAATGGCATCACCATCAAGCCGGGTGGTACCAGCATCTACGAATAAAGCATATGGGCCATTGGTAAAAGTGATGTTAGAGCCAGACGGAGCAGCACTGACATACAAGGTAGCAGCGTTGTCCACGGTTTCAGTTCCTCCTCCAGCTACGCCATTAATGGTCGGAGCAATAAATTGGTTCTGGCGCTGATTTGTTCTGGTAGTGCCGTCAGCCAGACCGATGCTCTGGTTGGCAGACCTAACTTGAATAGTTTCAGTGCTGCCACCGCCGGTGACGTCGGCGGTGTCAACATCTAGGGAAGCTCCGGGGGCTGCGGTGCCGACGCCAACCGAAGTAACAAAAAATCCGCTTCGGGCCTCTATATCGCTAAATGTATCTGGTGTGTTAAAGTCGGCCGTACCCGGCAAGTGTTCAACAAAAAGCGTTCTGCCTCCGCCTGTACGCAGAGTTACACCAATATCGTTGGGGTCAGTGTTGGCAAAAGTGATTACCTTGTTTCTGAGTATCATACCCTGGTAACCGTTATAGATATTATTGAAGTTGAAAAGATAGGCCCCGTCGCCTCCGATTATGTTTCCGTAAACCCCTTCAACAACAAACTTTGGGACACCATTTGTTCGAGCATCGATTAAATTTCCAGTATAGCCACTGGCTTCGTTAATGGCGAGCGAAGTTCCATTGGCTGACCCATCAAATTTTCCAGAGCTTGCGCCATCAAACGGCCCGCCGCCGATGGAAACGGTACCAAAGTTAGCGCTTGCGGTGGGGGCGACACCAACATGGAGTCTTGAAGCCGGGCTCGCCGTGCCAATCCCGACGTTGCCGCCCAGGAAGGCTGCGGCGTAGTTGTTGCTGGCGCCAGTGGGAGCATCCAGGTAAAGGCCATAGCCGTTAGTCACCGCTCCGGATCCCGTGGTAAGGTCAGCGGTGCCGACCCGAATGCCGACAGCATTGGTAACCGCCACTCCGGTAGAGCCAGCGGCAATGGGAGCCGAGGAAACCGTTAGGGTGTTGGCATCAGTGATGGCGACTTGAGTGGCATCATTGTCTTGGATGGTGGGGGCGTTAAAAATAAAGGAATCCATGGCCGTAGTCACAGCAGTGCTACCGGTTAAAGTAATGGTGGGGGCAGTTAAGGTGGCCGTTGTGTATTCGGCTCCAGAAGCCGAGGCAATGGTGGGGGCTATGCCCTGAAGGAGGTGGGCAGTAACACCGGAAGTGGTGGTTTGGGAGTCAATGACATAGAGATCATTGGTACCCAGGGCAGTGGTCGAGATCTTAAAGGGGTCTCCGGCTACGGAGTCGTCTACGCCAATGCTGAAGCTTGTGGTATTATCAGTCAGTTCAAACTTTATTAAGGCATCGGTGTCAGTGCCGGTGGAAGTAATGGCAATGGCCGATTGGCCGGCAGCGGACTTGACGTCTAAGAGGTTATCCGGTCCGGTGTCGCCAATGCCGACGTTGCCGTTACCAGTTATCATAAGTACTGACGATCCATTATTTTCAAAGTCATACAAATAGTTGTTGCCGGTTAACGCCGCAACGCCACCCGCTCCATCTGACTTGGCGGCATCGAATTTAACCGCAGCATGATCGGTTCCTTCTGTACCCTGATTAGCACCTATAAAAACTGCCGGTTTATTAAGGAGAGTAGAGGAATTACCAATAATGGCTAAGCCGCCAAAGATGTGCCACCAGTTGGTGACCATTCCGGAAAAGTTGGCTGATACCGGGTCTCCGGTGTTAAAACCCTGGACAGTATTGCTGGTGAAGGCATTGGTTTGGCTGGTTTGGAAAAGTGATAAACCGGTACCCACTGTGCTCGAGGTTAATCGAAGGTTACCTTTGTAGTCAGTCCCTGTTGCGCCGTTAATATGGAGGAGTGTTGATGGTGACGATGTTCCAATCCCCACATTGCCGCCGTTGAATAACGCACTATATATAGTAGTGTTAGCCAAAGACCCAGAAGTATCCACGTTTAGGCCGGTGTACGTGCAGGTGGAGCCGCCAGTACAAGCAGTAAGGGTCGGGGCGCCGACTTTGATGGCATTAATCGTCTTCGTACCGCTGGCTCCGGTGGTCACATTAATAGTTGGAGTAACCAGCAGTCCGTTGGTAGTGGATGTAGCTGTGCCGTTGGTGGCATCGGTGAAAGCGACATTGATTAAGTTGCCGGTTTCGGTGGCATTACCGTGGTTGTACGAAGCGCCGGTCAATACCACGGCTGAACCAGTGGTCAGGGCGGTACCAGAAGTGATGTTTAAAATTTGCCCAGTGGTCAGGGCGGTACCAGAGAACTTAGCCACAGTGCCGGCAGTGGTGGAATTGGCCAGAACGTTTAACAAACCGTTATTGGAAGTAGAGGTGTAGTTGCCAGTGGCTTGGAAGGACACAGCGCCATTGGTATTAATAGCTCCAGTGGTAGCAGTAGTTACTTTCAATACCGAGCCTGTGGTCAAGCCAGTACCCGATGCAGACAAAGTCAAAGCCGCCTGGGTGGTTAGCGTGCTCCAGTCCCAACCAATAGCCCAGTTAGTCGAGTCAATACTGGAGTTGCCAGTGGCAGCGGTAACATCATTTAAGGCCGCGGAGCCAGCGGCGCCGCAAGCGCCAATGGTAATAGTGGCATTGGAGGCAGTCTTCAAACAACCGGTAGCATCGGCAACAGGCAAAGACCACACTACACTGGTAGTCACGTCAGCCGGCGCTTTAAAACCAATATAGTCCGTGCCCGTACCGGAAGGTTCCAGGAAGCGTAAGTCGGTAACCGAAGTCCCGCCGCCAAGATTAGCAATAAACCCGGAAGGCTGGATATTTAATTCACCCCCACTGCCAACCTGCAAGTCAGCATAATTTGTAGCTGAGCCATCACTATCGTTGTAGGTCAGCCGCATACCCAGCCCGGTAGCCGAGTTAACTTCCAACGGCCGATCGGGGGCGGTGGTGCCAATACCAATACTAGTTGTTGCATATAAAGTTCTTAGTTTAAGATCTCGATATGTTGTGCTACTCGGTACAGTAACAATAGCTAAGAGACCCGCCGCCTCTCGCTGCAAGGTGGCATCATTGGTATTTACATCTGCACCCCAGCTTATTACCCTAGTTGGGCCCATTAAGAAGCCGGTCCAACCGTTATAAATATTGTTGAAATTAGCTAGTATAGAGCCTCCCACAGATAGACGCCCGCCGCCGTCTCCAAATAAATTAACACTTCCATCCCAATAGGATGACCCTCCATTGGTAATAGTTATATACGGATGGCTAAAAGCAGAGATACTTAGAGGGCTTATTGTGGCGTCCGACCCCGTAGTTATTTCCAACTTCGCTGTCGGAGTAGTCGTAGTGATGCCCACGTTGCCTCCCTCAAAGATAGCAGCGTAGTTGTTGGAGCCTCCTGTGGCAGTAGCGTAAAGACCGATGTTGGTTGAGTCTGTGCCAGTGTGGGTGTTGGAGAAGTAACCACCATAGGTGGTTTGGGTGGAGGTAGCGTTGGCTCCAGAAGTGGAGATATTGAGGACTTTCTGGGTGTTGGAAGCTGCGGCAGTACCGGTAACAGCTAAATTAAGCAAGGATCCCGAAGACAGGGAGGAAGAAGACATGGCAAAGGCGTTGCTAGAGGTAACTGAGTTAAAGGTAAAGGCTGTGGTATTGGAACCCATGGTTAGAGACAGGTTTCCAGTAGGGTCAGTAATGGAGTTCCAGCGCACACCTAAACCTGCGGGGTCCGTCCAGGTCATGGCTGCAGCTCCCCCACCACCGCTTGTTAAGACATAACCAGAACTACCAGCTGTGGTAGGTAGATTGAAGTTGTAGGTCCCTGCTGCAGCCTGGGGCTGGATGGTGATGGTGCCGGAGCCGGAACCATTTAATGCCAGTGCTCCGCCCAATGTCCCGGCCACACCGACGCTTAGAGTGCCGTTGGCTTTAATCCGCGCAGTTTCCGCCAGCGCCGCTGCGTTATTAACATTGGAGAAAATAATATCGGCGGTGCGAGAAGCATCGGTGGCCGTGGTCCAAACTGCCGCCACTTGGGCCATGTTACGTCCGGCTGTTGTGCTTGAGGTGCCGTTAAAACCAATACCCGTGCCGAATGAAGCTGTTGGTGTAGCTGTTGAATCGTGATACAGGTTAAATAGATTAAGCGTGGTATTGGTTGCTGCATCCTTACCATAAACATTCAACCCGGCGCCATTAGCGCCAATATAAGAACTCGGCAGCCCACCAGCGCTAGTGTCAAAGGCTAGGATACCCGAAGTTGAATTTATTGCGCCAATAATTATGCCTAAAGAACTGGGGTTAGGCCCGGAAGAACCGGTGTTATTTACAAATGTCGCAATAGGAGTGGTGTTTGCAAACGCCACTAACTGCCCGGCTACGCGCTCACCCAAGCCAGTGCCGGTTTCGTCACTAAAACTGTATATTGCAGCACCTGTCGTTGCTGGCCCCAAAATCTGGCCGGCCGCGCCAGTGCCTATTCCAGAACCAGGAACCAGGTTAATATTACCGCCATTGGCGTTACCGCTGGTGAGCCTGGCTGCATTTCCTGCTGTGATTGTTACATCGCCACCGGCTGCGGCGCCGGCAGTGATAGTACCAGCCGTAGCATCACTGGCGTTCAACAATAAGACATTGCCAGCCGTTGAGGTAGCAGCGGCAACTGGAGCAGTGGAATATAATTTATAATTACCGCCGGAAAGAGTTATGTTGCCGGTCACATCTAGTTTATCCCCTGGCGCTGCGTTGCCGATACCGACGTTGCCATTATTTCTTAAGTAAAGTTGATTCGTCTTATTACTGTACGTTCCAAACAACAAGCCAGGTTCAATAGAACCTGAATAATAATCAGAGAAGATCTGAAAATTATTCAAGCCGCTGTCATATGCATAAGTTAAGCCAAATGTCCGAGTGTAGTCTGCAAGCACTTGGATGTAATTTGCGGAGTTATTCGAGGCTATTCTCATTGCTCCTGTTGCCCCTGTGGCGAAATTGGTCTCAGTACCAAACAAAGACTCACCGTTAACATTTAATAATTTTGCCGGACTCGCCGTCCCGATGCCCACGTTGCCATCGGCCCGGGCGTAGAGTACATTAGTAGCTCCGTTGTTGGCAGTAACGTTTAAAGCGTATTGCGATGACGATGACGACTGTAAGTCTATGGACACGCCATTAGCCGAAGCATTAGTGGCATCGGCAGCCAGCAAGTTTCCTGTTCCGGCACCGCTGATATTTAGTACAGCACCGGAAGCCGAAGCATAGGATTGAGTTAGTTGTAGAATTTTACCCGTGTCAGTGCAGGTGCCGAGCGTCTGGGTACAATTGGAAGACAAAGTAGCTAAGTCTCCTGTAATATTAATTGTACCGCCAGACACGTTAACCGTATCGCTACGAGCAATATCTAGGTAATTACCGGCTTCTGTCTGTGTAGTTGCACCCGAGTTTTTAGTTTTGGTGGGAGCAATGCGCAAGATATCTCCTGAAGAAGAAAAGTCAGCAAGGTTACCAGTGCTTGCACCAGATAGGTTAATCGAAGTACCTGTTGTTACGGCTGATGAGAGAATATTAACGCCGGTGCCGGTAGTTAGACTTGTCATGTCAATACCGATTCCAGCTGAAGGGCCTGTTATATCAATAAATTTTCCGCCCGCTGATGTAGGACCGGCGATTGATATACCTCTACCAGTACTTACCTGACTAATAGCAAGTGGCGCAGACGTTGATCCAGTATCAGAGTTAGTAAGCTGAAGTAAGTTCTCGCTGTTATTATTAGACCCATCGTCCGCTTGAGATATGGTCAGCACATCTGTTGAACGGGCGCCGCCGGAAAGGTTGGAAGTTATAGTCAGTCCTTTAGTATTGAGCAACGGAATAGTGGCATTGCCTCCCGGAGTCAGGTTAAACCCTGAGGATGAGCCGAGGTTAATGTTGGTGGCAGCCCCGGCTAAGTTGAGAGTAGTAACATTGGTATTTAGTAAGGCAAAGGTACCTGTGTTGGTGGAAGTAATATTACTGCCATTAACGGCTAGATCGCTGGCCGAAGTAATGGTGCCACTTCCTGAGGTTGAAATATTGCCGGAGGTGGTAACGGCATCACCTGCTGTTGACGGCTGTAGCGTGGTGCCGCTTCTGGACCAATATCCCACAGTACCAGTGGAAGCCCCGGTAATGTTGCCGCTACAAGCAAAGTCACCGCTGCTGTTGGTTAAAGTACAACCGGTTGAAGCTGAACCTCCGCCTAATAAAATATCTCCGGTCGAAGCCGCCCCAACGCTAACCGTTCCGCTCCCCTTTGCGTCAACAGTTAAGTTTTCGTTGGTCCCAGATGAGATAGTTGCCAGTGCCAGCCCCCCGCCTGCCGCGGCCGAAGTAACTTTCAATCCGGTTACCGCGCTCCCGGCGCTAGTGTCTACTTGCAGAGCATAATCCGTCCCCGCTTTGGCCACGGTCAAGGCAGTGCTGGAAGAAACTGTATTCTGCACAGTGCCGTCGCCGTTAACTCCATTGGCAACCAAAGCATATACGGTTGCGCCGATTTGTTTGCGCGGGACCATTTCACCGTCGTAGCCAGCGCCGGGATTAAAGTTTACCGATATATACATACTACCGCCAGTAAAATCAGGCAACGAACTATTACAACTGCCTAGCTTAGCATTGAACACGCCGTTAGTTACGGTTAACTGGGCGCATGCACCGCTTGGCTGGTCAAATGTTTCTGTCCATACCGCGCCGCCGCCGGAAGAAGCAGTGTACATTTTAAATTCAAAGGAATAAGTGCCATTAGCAACGTTAGTGCCGCTGGCATCATTGTTGGTTAGCTTTCCCTGGAAATTAATTAGTTTGGTTACAGCCGCCTCTGTGGTTGCGGCAGCACCAAGCCCTGCTACCAATACCGAGACAAACAAAATTGCGTAAGCAAAGAGCGAAACAACCTTCAGCGAGGTTCTTCCGTACTTTTTGTACGCAACTATTTTTTTAAGAAGAAAGCTTTTCATTTTAAATTGTGTTTTTGTTTCGGGTGCGGGCGCTTTATTTTAAGCGCAAATAAAAAACCTACCAGTTATTAAACTGCGAGGTTAACATGATGCGCTGACATCTGGGCTATTGGCATATTGCATAACTGCCAAATAACGCTTTTAGGGTACCGGCGATCGCGGCGGGAACCAATGCGGACAGCTTGAATTTTGCCTTCCCTTTCCCAATTGCGCAGGGTGTTAGGATGAACATTAATCAGCTTGGCCGCTTCCTTAATCGTCAGCAATTCCGAAAATTCGGGATCAAATTGCATGATTCTATTTTTATTTTGTTTTTGTAAGCTATAGATGCAGCACAAATCGCTATTTTGGCAGTAGTGCTAATATCTATGGCTTAAATTGTGTTTTTGTTTCGACTTTTGTTAGGTTTTGTTAAGTTAACCTAATCTAACTTACCAAAACTTATCTTACCTATAGTATAGCAGATTTTTGGATTTTTGTCAACAATTAACGCTGTCTCCGACGCATGATCAGCGCAACAACAATTATCGCCAGAGCCAAGACAATTCCGAAGAATATTCCGGCGACAACCAAAATCAGCAACAGCAAGTGCCAAGGCACCACCCAAAACGCCAGTTTCTCCTTGTGCGTCCGGCTGGAATCGTTGTTTACGGTGATATTCAGGTCGGCACGGTAGCGGCCAAAAGTAAAATTGCTCCATTCATATTTAACATGGGACCAATAGCCGTCAAACTTTGGCTGTTCAACTTTTCCAGAGTGCTGTTCAACCTTATCGCCCCCGCTGGTAACCCAAGCACTCTCAAATTTGCGGATACTTTGGGGCAGGACATTACCCGCCCCTTTGTTGGCAGTAATAATTTTAGTTGTCCCGCCGAACAAATTTTTTATTGTAATATCCCCTAGCGGCTGGGCCCGGTCAGTGCCGCCATTTTGGAACCGGAAATAAAACTCCACTGGCAAGTTAGCATACCAATGCTTTTCGTTTTTGGTTTCAAACTCTATTATGGAATCATCCTGCAGGATGTCCCCGTTGACCCGGAATAAAATTAAAGTGCCGACATCGCTTTGTACCGAAACTTCGCCCGAATCTTTGCTAGCCGGTGGAATGATGGAAGCAAACACCGCGGCAAAATAACCGCCAGCTTCCGCGCTGGCCGGAACGCTTATGGTAACCGGAATTTCTTTGTATTGCTGGGCTCCTACATCTACGCTGGAGGGAAAACTAAACCAGCTAACCAACCCTTCGCGGTCTTCCGGTATAAACACGGGGTCCCCGCTTTCGCCCCTGCTTTCAAATTTTGCTGCGCTTAAAAATAAAGTCCGGCGGACTTTTTCTTCATTGTATATTTTAATACTGGTCTGGACTACTTTGCCCGGATCAGCATCCAGT
>Ga0070704_100000237_pt1 | contig 23500 bp, 17 predicted proteins | sample KBSK5252metaG_FD_65467 | JGI IMG/M metagenome (GOLD analysis project Ga0070704, IMG submission 65467) | Corn, switchgrass and miscanthus rhizosphere microbial communities from Kellogg Biological Station, Michigan, USA - KBS K5-25-2 metaG | ecosystem: Host-associated > Plants > Roots >...
CCCCCGGAGACCAGCGGAGCCACGTAGAGGGCCGCCTGGGCGATCTCGGTCGGAATGTCCGGGACGTCGCCCTGGATCTCCACGCTGCCCCCGGACCGCGCCAGCAGCGCCGGGACCGGGTTGCGGCCGGCGACCCGGAACGTGACGTCGGGGCGCTGCCGGCGGACCAGCGGGAAGACCTCGTCGATGAACCAGCAGACCGCCTCGTAGTTGGGCGGGAAGTCCATGTTGCCGGTGAAGACCAGCCGGGTGGGAACCTTGGTCGCCTGCGCCCGCGGCTGCTCGATGCTCAGCCCGTTCAGCAGCACGTGATTGTCGCCCGGCCGGCCGGTCACCGCGTCCAGGCAGCGCTTGTCGACCGGTGAGGCGAGGAGGTTCATGGTCGCGCGCCGACCGTAGTACCGCTCCTGGAAGTGATAGGACAGCAGGCTCCGCAGATCCGAGAGGGCGGCCCCCAGCTGGCCTCGGCGCAGATGCATGCCCAGGGCGCGACGAAAGTAGAGCACGAACGAGTCGACCCAGTCGATCAGCACGGGCATCCGCTCCCGAAGCGCATCGACCAGGAACAGGAAGCCGCGGTCGCTCACGATCAGCGCATCCACGTGGTTCTGGGCGATCAGCGCCTCCACGGCTCGGGTCGGGCCCTCGCGGAAGGAGCGGAGCCGCCGGTTCACCACGGCCGGGTGATGCGCCGCCAGCCGGACCAGCGCCCCTCGCTCTCGCGGCTGCGGGTAGTCCAGGACGAAGTGGCCGCTGATGAAGCCGTCGCGCTTCAGCTCGTCGAGGTAGTCGACGCGCGCCGCGAGATCGGGGCCGGCCGCGCCGTTGATCCCGAAGTACACGGTGTGGCCCCGCGCGAGCAGCTCCCGCGAGAGGTTGAACCAGCGCAGGTTGCCCCCGTGGCGCATGCCGGACGCATGGTCCAGGCCGATCAGCCAGAGCAGCGTGAGCGGGCGGGGGGTGGTCACCGCGACCGGCCGACGCTCCGGGTCAGGTCGACGACCGCCTGGTCCGGTCGCGCCAAGGCCAGCCCCCGGCGGGCGTCCTCGCCCCCGTTGCCGACGACCAGCACCTCCGCGTGCTCGAGGATGGGGTCCAGGCTCTCGCACATGAGCGAGGCGATGTGCGGGATCTCCTCCTCGATGTACCGGCGGTTCGCCCCGCCGAGACGGGCGATGGAGACGCTGCGATCGAGGATCCGCACGTCGCAGCCCTTGCCGATCAAGCCCTCGACCAGGCGCACCATCGGGCTCTCGCGGAGATCGTCGGTGTCCGGCTTGAAGGCGAGCCCGAGGACCCCGATGCGCCGGCGGCGGGTGGCCAGCACCCGAGCGATGCCCTGCTGGATCTGCCGCTCGTTGGACGGCAGGATCTCGGCGAGCACCGGCACCGCCAGATCGGCCGTCCGGGCCGCGTGGAGCAGCGCCCGCACGTCCTTGGGCAGGCAGGACCCGCCGAAGGCGAAGCCGGGCCGGAGGTAGGCCTCGGAGATGTTCAGCTTCCGGTCCATGGCGAAGACGCGCATGACCTCCTGGGCGTCGGCGCCCAGCGCCTCGCAGAGATCGCCGATCTCGTTGGCGAACGTGACCTTCAAGGCGTGGAAGGCGTTGGAGACGTACTTGGCCATCTCGGCCGTCCGTACCGAGGTATGGGCGAACGGGGCCTCGACCCCCGTGTACAGCTCCCGCAGCAGGGAAGCGGTCCGGGCGTCGGGGCAGCCCACCAGGGTCAAGGGCGGCCGCGCGAAATCCCGCAGCGAGGATCCCTCGCGCATGAACTCGGGGTTGACCGCGACCGACAGACCCTCGCGCTCTCCGGCGCTCGAGAGAGCGGGGATCAGGACCGACTCGGTGGTGCCGGGCAGCACCGTGCTCCGCAGGACGACCGTGTACGGCTTCCGGAGCTGGTCCAGGACCCGACCGATCTCCTGGGCGACCCGCTCGACGGCGGTCACGTCGAGCTGACCGCTCTCCCGGCTCGGCGTCCCGACGCAGATCAAGGCCAGGTCGGACCCGGCGATGCCCTCGGCGGCCGACGTGGTGGCGCGGAGGCGCTGGGCGTCGACCACCTCGCGGAGCAGCTCGCCGAGGCCGGGCTCGACCAGGGGGGAGGTGCCGGCGCCGACCATGGCCACCTTGTCGGCGTTGGTATCGACCCCGGTCACGTGGTGACCGGCCCGCGCGAGGCAGGCCGCGGTGACGCACCCGACGTAGCCCAGGCCGAAGACGCTAACCCGCATGAGGCGAGGCGACCTCCTCACAGAGCCGCTCGAACTCTCGCCCGACCTGCGCCCACGAGTAACGAGCCTCGACCAGCCGGCGCCCGGCCTCGCCGATGGCACGCCGCCGGGGCACGTCCTCGAGGAGGGCCAGGACCGCCTTCGCGAAGTCCTCCGGGCTGTCGGCCTGGAGGAAGTGCTGCCCGGGAGTCATCGGCAACCCCTCCGCTCCCACCGAGGTCGACACGACCGCCTTGCCCATGGCGAGCGCCTCGAAGATCTTGAGCCGGGTGCCCCCGCCGATCCGCAGCGGCACGACGTAGACCGCGGCCTCGGCCACGTAGGGCCGCACGTCGTCCACGGTGCCGGTGATCTGCACGCCCTTGGCGGCTCCCAGCGCCTTCAGCCGCTCGCTCGGGTTGCGGCCCACCACCGCGATCGTCAGCCCGGGGATCCTCCGCCGCAGACGGGGCAGGATGGCCTCCATGAAATGGATGATCGCATCCTCGTTCGGATACCAGTCCATGGACCCGGTGAAGACGAGCCGGGCCGGCTTCTCGGCGGTGCCGTTCGGATGGAAGTAGGAGGCATCCACGCCGGTGGGGATGGCCCGGATGTCGGCGCCGGGTGCGTTGGCCGCGAGCAGGGCCCGGTCGGCCTCGGAGACCGCGACGGTGAGCCGGGCCTGCCGGCACGCGCGCGCCTCGTAGCGGCGCATCCGGCGCCACTCGGCGGCCAGCAAGGCCCGGCGCCAGGCCCGCGTCTCCACGGCGTGCAGGCGCTTCCAGATCATGTACTCGACGTTGTGCTCGAACAGGAGGGTGGGAGTCACTCCCCCCACGGGCACGTTGGCCGCCGCGACCAGGAAGTCGGCCACGCACACGTCGACTCCGGCCGAGAGCGCTTCGTCCACCTTGCTCCGGAGGGCCGGCACGCGACACTTCCAGAGGTCCACCGGATAGGAGGAGAGCCAGGAGCCGAGCAGGGCGACCGCGAACCGGGAGGTACCAGCCTTGGGAATCAAGTAAGGAACCGAGACGATTCGCTCACAGTCCTTGAGATTCGCCTTCAGGCCTTCGGGATCGTCGGCAGGCCCGTGGGTGGTCAGCACGGTGACCCGGTGCCGCTTCGCCAGCTCGGCGATGGCGTGGAAGCTGCGGAGCCGGCCTCCCATGTTGAGCGGCCACAGCCCGCCGATCTTCACCCAGAGGATCCGCATGGCTCAGTGCCGGGGAGCGATCTCGGCGGGCTCCTCGCCGTCCAGGAAGATCCGCTGCCACAGCTCGAGGTTCAGCAGGCACCACAGCCGGTCGGCGTGGTTGCCGGTGCCGGCTTCGTGCTCGGCGACCAGCCGCTCGAGGACGGCGGGATCGAACAGCCCGCGCGCGAGGGCCCGGGGGCCCAGGATCGTGGAGCGCACGGAGGGGGCGAACCGCTCCCGGGCCCAGCGCCCGAAGGGGACCGGGAAGCCGAGCTTCCGGCGGTGGAGGATCTGGCGAGGAATCCGATCCTTCAGGGCCTCCCGCAGCACCGCCTTGGTCTTCCATCCCCGGACCTTGAACCGATCCGGCGTCGTCACGCCGTACTCCACGAGCTCGTGATCCAGGAACGGCACGCGGCTCTCGATGGAGGCGGCCATGCTCATCTGGTCCTGCTTCATCAGCAGCTCGACCAGGTAGGTCTGCAGGTCGGCGTGGCTCATCCGCTGGAGGGTCGAGCCCGACGCCTCCTCGAAGCAGCGCAGCTGCTCCCGATACGGGTCGACGCCGTCCGCCAGCGTGTGGTCGCTCAGCAGGGCGTGGCGGAGCGGCTCCGGGAACACCGCGAAGTTCTCGTACAGGATCGAGCGGATTCCCGGCTCGAACATGAGGAACGTCCGGCTCGCGTATCGGCGAAGAGCGTGCGGCAGGCGAGGTACGACGCGCCGGACGCCTCGCCGTACCGGGCCGGGCGCGAGCCGCCGGTACGAGCGGCCCAGCCGCTCGTTCAGGGCGGTGAGCCGGTACCACGCGTAGCCCATGAACAGCTCGTCGGAGCCCTCTCCGGTGAGGACCACCTTGACGTGGGGGCGGGCCAGCCGCGACACGAAGTGGAGCGCGATGCTCGACGGGAACGCGATCGGCTCGTCCTCGTGCCAGATCAGCCTCGGCAGCGCGGCGTAGAACTCCTCCGGCGAGACCGTGACCTCGTGGTGCTGCGCGCCCACCGCCTGGGCGGCGATGCGCGCGTAGGGGAGCTCGTTGCTCGCGTCGTCGTCGAAGCCGACCGCGAAGGTGCGGAGCCGATCCTGCACCATGGGCGCCATCAACGCCGCGAGCCCGGTGGAGTCGAGACCGCCGGACAGGAAGAGCCCCAGGGGAACGTCGCTCATGAGATGACTGCGGACGGTGGCCTCGAGTCGACCCCGGAGGTCGAGCGCCCGCTCCCGGAGAGAGGCCGGGCCCTCGTCGGTGCCGACCGGGAGGCTCCAGTACCGTCGCCGCTGGGGCCCGCCCGTGCGAGACCATACCAGCGTGTGGCCCGGCGGCAGCTTCCGGACGCCCTGGAAGAACGTCTCCTCTCCGGCCACGTAACGAGTGGCCAGGAACTCCGGAATCGCGGCCACGTTGAGCGCGGGACGGCCCGGCATTCCCGCGAGGACCGCCTTGATCTCGGATCCGAAGAGGAGCTCCCGGTCGGTCACCGCGTAGTAGAGGGGCTTGATGCCCAGCCGATCCCGCGCCAGGAGGAGGCGCTCGCGGGCCTGGTCCCAGAGAGCGAAGGCGAACATGCCCTGCAGGCGCTCGACGCACCGGTCGCCCTCCTCCTCGTAGAGATGGAGGATCGTCTCCGTGTCGCTGCGGGTGCGGTAGCGGTGTCCGGCCGCTTCGAGGCCCGGCCGGAGGGCCCCGTGGTTGTAGATCTCCCCGTTGTAGGTGATCCACACCGTGTCGTCCTCGTTGGCCATCGGCTGCACGCCGCCGGCGACATCGACGATGGCGAGGCGGCGATGCGCCAGCCCCACCGGCCCCTCGATCCAGAGGCCTTCCCCGTCGGGGCCCCGATGGCGGAGGACGTCGCGCATGCGCTTCAGGCGCGCCTCGTCCACCCCGTCCTGGCGGTCGAACCGGAGAATCCCGGCGATGCCGCACATCAGACGAACTCCTCGATGCCGAAGCGGCGTCCGATCTCCGCGAGGTCGAAGTTGAGGGCCATCTCCTCCGACTTGCTCGCCGCCTGCCTGTAGCCGGGCACGCTGAAGGAGCCGAAGTGGCCTTCCGCGACCCACCGCTCGCTGATCCCGTGCACGCGGCCGCCGTAGCGCCGCTTCCAGTAGCGGATGCCGACCCCGTGATCGTAGCTGTACTGACGGCGCCGCGCGCGCTCCTGCTCGTCAGGACAGCTGGGGTGGCTCCAGATGCAGCGCCACCACCCGCAGCCCCGATCGAACTGGCTCTGGCTGGCCCCCCGGGTGGTGCATCCGAGCAGCTCCCAGTAGCGGTAGCTCCGGGGCTTGAGGAGGCCTCGGCGGCCGCCGTAGGAGAACACCGCGGCCATCTCACCCTCCGGGAGGCCCTCGAAGATCTGGACCGCCTTCCGGAGCTTCGGCAGCCTCATCAGCAGGTCCGCGTGCCAGAAAGCGAGCCGCGGGGTCCACAGGAAGGCGAACTCGAGGGGCACGTGCACCCAGAGGGTGGGGAGCTTGAGGTGCGCGTTGAAGTCGATGGGGATCGCCTCGGGGATGAGCGGGGGGCAGGAGACGCCATTGCTCGGATCCCAGCCCACCACCGGGGTCCACCCCATGGCGCGCACCAGCTTCTGCTGGGCGAGGCACCACGGATCGCTCAGGTTCCAGCACAGCCAGGGCTTCTCGCAGCCGCGGACGGCGCGCTCCCAGTGGCTCGCGGCCTGCCGGACGTCGGCCATGCTGCGGTCGAACGCTTCCCAGTTGCCGGTGCCGGACCGACCCTGCTGCTGCGCGAACTCCCAGACGGTGGTCACGCGCGATGCCTCCGCCGGAGCCGGCTCCGCACGAAGCTCGTGCACAGCTCCCGGGGCAGGAGCGGCGCGATGGGACGCAGCCGCCGGATCGGCACCGCCTCGAAGGTCTCGAACTCGAGAGGGCTCTCGGCGACGAGCCGCTCGAAGCGCCGGATCGTCATCTGGTTCAGGCCGCCCTCGACCTCCCTGAACCGCGTCGCGCCGTCCTTCCGGAACCGGGCCCGCCAGCGGATCAGCGCCGGCTCCGTGAAGACGAGATGCGCCCACGGGAACACCGAGAAAAGGTGACCGCCCAGGGGATGGAGCCACGTGGGGCCGAAGGTGAGCAGCACGCGGCCCTCGGGCTTGAGCGTGCCGGCCATCAGCCGGAGGACGCCGCCCGGATCGTCGAAGTGCTCGAACCCATCGACCGAGATCACCACGTCGGCCGGACCCGTCGGGCGATCCGAGAACTCGCACCGATCGGCGACCCCCGCCTCGCGGGCGGCCCGCCGGGCCCGGTCGAGCGAGCGCTCCAGGATGTCCACGCCGACCACGTGACGAGCCCCTCGCTGGAGCATCTCGACCGCGTCGCGCCCCTCGCCGCAGCCGAAGTCCACGACGTCACGGCCCTGGACCTCCTGCCAGATCTGCGGTCCGAACAGGACCTCGAGCTTGCTGCGACCGTGATAGGCGCTGCCGTCGCAGTACCCGTTCGCATCCGGATCGCCGAGGCGATTCAGGAGGCGATCGGCCAGCGCGCCGCCCACCAGACCGGTCCGCATCACGCGCGCTCCAGGCGGGCGAGCTCACCGTCCAGGTAGAGGGCCTCGTGGCGATGCGGGAGCCGGAGACCCCTGAGCGCGCCGTCGGCCTCGATGGCGCTGACGGGCGGAGGCGTCTCCAGCGTCTCGGACGGCAGCAGCAGCGTGATCAGCCTCGCCGGCAGCGCGGTCGTCAGGGTGTAGGTCAACATCGGCGCCGGCGTCAGCCGGCCGTAGTCGCCGGAGACCCAGCCGCGGTGCGGATCGGCCGCCCCTTCCGCGAGGTTGACCTCGATCGGCGTGGTGCTGAAGGCTCGCACGAAGAGGCGGGGGCCGTCCGCCTCTCCCGCGGTGGCCCAGCCGTCACCCCCGATGGTCAACGGCATGGGCGCGAGCTGGAAGCGCACGTCGAGGCGATGCTCGCCCGAGCCCACCAGGTCGTCCACCACCGCGCAGAACCCGCCCTTGACCAGCACGATTTTGCGCCGGTGGACGACGCCGCCCGGAAGCTCCTCGTACCCGCGATGCTCGCCTTCGGCGACATCCACCACGTCGTCGTGGTGCCAGCTGACCAGGCGCGCGCCGGGGCGGCTGCGCCACGAGAAGGGCCCCTCCGGGGCCGCCTGGCCCACTCCATCGACCTCGACGGTGCTGTGGGCCGCGCTGGAGCGGAAGTGGGCCCGGCGGCCGGCCGGGTCTCCGGTGTACTTGAAGGTGCCCGGATCCACCACGTAGGGGCGCCCGCGGAACGTGCACTGGACGCTGAGGAGATCCGCATGGCCGTGCCCACTGCTGAACGGGCACCCGAGGGGACCCACGTCGAAGATCACCTGGTCGGCGTCCCGGCTCCAGTCCGAGCGCATGATCGCGTAGCCGCCGTCGGGCAGGGTGCGAGAAGGCCGGTCGGCCGGCGGAGCCGGCTGGACCGCATCGAAGACGTCGAACGCGGCGGGGCCGACGAGCCAGACCGTCTCCGGGGCCAGGCCACCGGCGGCCCACGCATACTCCGGACGGCGGAAGACCACCGCGGCCGTCGAGAAGATGCCCCGCGCGTCGTCGGGCGCTCTCACGTCCAGGGGGAGCAGCCATCCGCCGTCGGCGTCGCCGATCTGAGGCATCCGCTGATCCGGTCTGCAGAGCGTCAAGAGCACGTCGAGCAGGCGAGAGATTCGCTCCGGGACCTCGGGCGACACCTCCAGCCCCCGCGCGCGAGCCAGCAGGAGATAGTGCAGGTAGATCTCGGCGGTGTACCGCTGGTAGCACGTGGACTGCTCGAAGTACGTTCCGTCGGGAAGGATCTGCCGCAGGCATTCCTGATCCAGGATGGCGCGCCCGGTGCGACCCCACCGCGCGGCTTCCGGCAGTCCCTCGAGGACCACGCTCGCATAGACGAGGCCCAGGGCTTCACCGGTGAGGTGGGTGTTCGGCGAGAAGTAGTACGAGAGGTACCGCTCCACGTGAGCCGCGTGAGCGCGAAGGCTCTGGAGGAGCCGCGCGCGGAGTCCCTCCTTGATCTCGCTCGATCCGCGCAGCAGGTGCAGCGTCCAGCACCAGGCGATCAGGCGGAAGGCGACCTCCAGGCTGCTCGCCCAGTTGATGCCCCTGCCGCGGGGATTGGCCTCGAGCCAGTCTTCGAGGTGCCGCGCGACGGCGGTCGCGTACCGTTCCTCGCCCGTGAAGCGGTACGCCTGAGCGAGTCGCACCAGCCACTGGTGTCGATTGAGCTCCCAGATCACCTTGCTGTCGCCGACGATCGAAGCGTCGAGAGGATCCAAACGGCTCCAGTGGGTGAGAGGCGCCCTCAGCCCGTTGACCGGGTCCAGGTGCCAGTCCAGGGGCGCCCCGAAACGCAGGCCCCGGTAGCCGAGGAGATCGAAGCGGCCGTCCAGAAGCGTCTGGGCGGTGTCGAGCACCCGGTACCGGGCCTCGGGCATCCGCTGCGTGATCATCCCGGGCGAGAGGTCGTCCAGCGCCCCCGGGAAGAACCGCTGCGCGGCCAGAGGGGTCAATCGACGCAGCGGAATCGAGGAAGCCTGCGGTGCGCGGAAGGTGCGCTCCGTCCACTTCGACAGCTCCTGCCGGCTGCGGACCATGAGCTCGGCCGGCCGCATGTTGAGCAATCGCGCGAGCTTCATGCGATCGAGCCCACCTCGCGGTAGATTCCCCAGAGCTCGCGACCGGGCTGGCTCGCGTCCGCCGGACGGCCCAGCCGGTCCCGCGGGCCCCCGAGAACTTCCGTGAGCTTCTCGAGCAGGTCCGCCGCGTCCCCCTTTCGAAACAGCACGACGCCGGCCGGGCGGAAGTCGGTGTCGCTGGCCACCACCGGGACGCCCAGATCGAGCGCTTCCCGCACCGTGATCGCGTCCCCGTCCGCAAAGGTGGAGCGAACCACCGCGTCGGCTTCCTGCAGGAGCCCGAGGCATCGCTCGTGGGGGATCTCGCCGACGCAGGTCGCGTGCTGGCCGAGGTTATGCGCCGCGATGAGCGGCCGGGTTTTCGGTCCGACCTGCCAGCCGATGAACACCGCGCGCAGCCCCGGGAAGCGCTCGACGAGCCTCGGAAGGGCCGCGATCACGATGGGCAGCCCCATCTCGGGATCCTTGTCGCCGCCGCCCACCACCACCACGAGCGGCCGGCTGCCGTCCACGAGGGCCCGATCCGCCCCGTCGACCGCGCCGCCGTCCGGCACGCCCAGGAAGGCGGGAATGACCGCGAGGTCGGCGTCGCTCACGCCGAGGTCCCGCATCGCCCGGCCGATCTCGGAGTTGACGCCGATCACCCGGCAGAAGGAGCCGAGGATCCACCTCGCCAGGCGGCGGGACACCGGGCCGAACGTCCTCGTGTAGCCCGGGAAGAGCCCGGAGTGGATGGTCAGGAGCACGCGCGTCTTCTTGAGCCGGGCCGCGAGCGCCGCGGTGAGGATCATGACCCAGCTCTTCCAGTTGTGGCCGTTGGTGTGGAGGTGCAGGATCGTCCGCCGGTCCGAGAGCGCGAACAGCATCCGGATCAGCTTCCAGGGCGTCGAGCCCCAGAGGTACTCCGGGCTCGGCGGAGCGTGGCGGTTGAGATTCAGGACCTGCGCTTGCAGGCCCCGGGTCCGCAGGAAGCCCGCGAGCTGCTTCACGTGGATGGGCTCGCCCGCGAACGGGGGAGGGTAGTATCCGGCGACGACCACCCGCGGCCCGGTCATGGCCGCGACATCATCGGCGCGCCGAGGCGCGAGGTGTGGTCGGCTCCCAGGAGGCCGCGATACAGCGTGTCGACCCGCTCCAGCATGCGGTCCATGCCGAACTCGGCGAGAGCGCGGCTCCGCGCGGCGGCCCCGAGCCGGGTCGCGAGGGCCGGGTTCCCGGCGAGATCCAGAAGGGCGGCGGCCAGCGCGGCGGGATCGCCGGGGGGCACGAGGACCGCCGCGTCGCCGACCAGCGCGGGAGTGCCGCCGATGCGCGTCGCCACCACCGGCAGGCCGGTGGCCATGGCCTCCAGGAGCACGTTGGACGAGGCCTCGCTCAGCGACGGGAGCACGAAGATGTCGCTGCGCCTCAGCACGTCCTCCGGCGTCCGGGTCGAGCCGCGGAGCCTCACCCACTCCGCCAGCCCGAGGGATCGAATACGCGCTTCCGCCTCACCCCGGAGAGGCCCCTCGCCCCATATGTCCACCCGGGTCTCCGGGGAAGCCTGCCTGACCGCGGCGGCGGCCTCGACGATCTGCAGGATCCCCTTCTCGGGCCGAAGGTTCGCCAGGACGGTCACCGTGATGCCGGGCTCTCTCCGCACGGACGCGGGCGGAGGGCCGAATCGCGACAGGTCCACGCCGTTGTGAATGACCGAGAGATGCCCCGACCGGGCCGCTCGCGAGCCGGCGAGCCGGTCCGCGATCGCGCGAGAGTTCACCAGCACGTGCGTGGCCAGGGAGAGCATGGCGCGCTGCAGGCGCTGCTGGAGCGGCGGGCGGAGGTTGCCCAGGTCCCGCTGGCTCGCGATGACGACGGGAACCCCGGCCATGCGCGCGGCGGGAACCCCCAGCACGTTGCTGTAGAAGTCGAAGGAGTGGACGATCCGGACCTTGCGGGCGCGCAGCCGGCTCGACAGCGCGCGGATCGCCCCCAGCAGGCGGGGAGACTTGAACGAGCCCCGGCCGCAGCTCCAGGCCTGGATGCCGGCCGTCTCGAGCTTCGTCCGGAGCGGGCCCTCCGCCCGGATGCACGCGACGTCCAGCTCCCAGCGCGTCCGGTCCAGGCCGCACGCGACCTCCACGAACTGGCCCTCGGTTCCGCCGAAGTTCAGGGTGTCGCCCATCAGCAGGACGGGGGGGCGCGCCGCGCTCATCCGTTGACCCCGAAGAGGCGCTGCACCGAGCGATCGAGAACGACCAGCGCCCAGAGCCGGTCGCAGTAGTCGCGCCGCCCGGTCCGCTCGAACAGCCCCTGGAGGCGCCCGACCTCGTTCCGGGCGATCCCGAGCCCCTCCAGCCGCGTGCCGTCCCCGAGCTGGTCCCGGAAGAAGCCCCGGATGCTGCCCGAGAACCAGGCCTCCAGCGGCACGCCGAAGCCTTGCTTGGGCCGGGTGAGGAGCTCGTCGGGGATGCGTCCGCGCAGGGCCCGCTTCAGCAGGTACTTGCCGCTGCCGTCACGCACCCGCAGGTCGACCGGGAGACCACACGCGAACTCGACCAGACGGTGGTCGAGCAGCGGCACCCGGGCCTCGAGCGAGTTCGCCATGCTCATCCGGTCGACCTTGGTGAGGATGTCGCCGGGGAGGTAGCTCTTCATGTCGAGGTCCTGGAGCCGCGAGAGCGGGTCCAGGTCGGGATCGGCGAAGCCGTCGAGCTCGTAGGGTTCCAGCGGGGCGGAGGCGAAGGCCTCGCGGAGGGCGTCCTCCCGGAACAGCGACATCGATTCGAGATACCGTCGCGTCCGAGGCCAGGACAGGTTGCGGAGGATGTTCTTGCCCCCGCCGACCGGCAGCACGCCGCTCAGGGCCCGGAGTGGCGCCCCCAGGTGCAGGTCGCCGAGGACGCCGAGCCAGCGCCGCCGGTGGTCGACCTGATACCGCTCGTAGCCGGCCAGGATCTCGTCTCCGCCGTCCCCGGAGAGGACGACCTTCACGTGCTGCCGGGCCAGGCGAGACACCAGGTAGGTGGGGATGGCCGAGGAGTCGGCGAACGGCTCGTCGAAGCCGGCCAGCAGCTCGTCGAGAACCTTGAGGTCTCCGGGCTCGACCAGCAGCTCGTGGTGAGAGGTTCCACACCACTCCGCAACCCGACGGGCATACGGGAGCTCGTTGTAGCGGTCCTCGCGGAACCCGACCGAGAACGTCTCGATCGGCGCCCCGGCGGCCCCCGCCATGATCGCCACGACGGTGCTCGAGTCGAGCCCTCCGCTGAGGAAGGCCCCGACCGGGACGTCACTCACCAGGTGGGCGCGCACCGAGTCCTCGATCCGCGCCCAGAGCTCGGCCGCCGCATCGTCCTCTCGCTGGAGCGGCCGGGGCCGGCCGAAGAACGTCGTGGGCTTCCAGTACGGGCGGGGGATCCCCGGGCGCCCGTCCTCCACCCGCAGGGTGTGCCCGGGCGGCAGCTTGGTCACTCCCTCGAGGATCGAGTGCGGATCGGGGACGTATCCATACCGCAGGTACGCCACCAGGCCCCGACGGTCCACGCGTCGCGAGAGCCACGGGCTCTGCAGGAGCGCCTTCAGCTCCGAGCCGAAGAGCAGGCCGTCGGCCGTCGCGGCGTAGTAGAGCGGCTTGATGCCCAGCCGGTCGCGTCCCAGCAGCAAGCTCCGTCGGGGCGCATCCCAGATCGCGAACGCGAACATCCCCCGGAGCGGCTCGACGCAGCGCTCCCCGTGCTCCTCGTACAGGTGGAGCAGGACCTCGGTGTCGGAGGCGCTGCTGAAGCGATGCCCGCGCGCCTTCAGCTCGGCGGTCAGCTCCCGGTAGTTGTAGATCTCGCCGTTGAACACCACCCAGATCGTGCGGTCCTCGTTCGGCATCGGCTGCTCGCCGCCCGCGAGGTCGATGATGCTGAGCCGCCGCATGCCGAAGCCGAGTGGACCGTCGAGATGGACGCCGCCGCCGTCCGGGCCGCGATGGGTGAGCGACTCTCCCATCCGGGCCAGCAGATCGGCCGGGATCGGCCGGCCGGAATCGGCGCTAAGCGCGCCGTAGATACCACACACGGCCTTGCTCCTTCTGCGGTGCCGGCTGGCGGCGGCGATTGCTGGCCAGCACCAGGATCTTCAGGCAGACCGCGAAGCCGGCGACGTAGTACAGGTACCAGAGATACGCGACCGGGGCAAAGAAGCTCCCGACCGCGTAGGCCACGAGCGAGATCTGGAGGCTGACCGCCAGCATCCACACGTGGCGGTGCGCCCGATCCCGTTCGTAGGCGCGCGCGATCCGTCCCATCGCCCGGATCAGCCCGAAGATGAACATCGCGTACAGGATGAAGGCGGGGAGCCCCACCTCGTTGAAGATCTGCAGGTAGGCGTTGTGCTGGGCCAGCTCCCGCACCGACACGATGTGGAAGTTGCTGATCCCGACTCCCAGAAGCCACCGCTGGGGGTTGAAGCCGGCCACCTCGAGCGCGCGCCACAAGAGGCTCCATCTGAGCTCCGAGCTCTGCGCCGCCTGCGCATCCCCCGAGCTGTCGAACACGGTGAACACCCGCGCCCAGAAGCTGCCGGGGGCCACGAGCACGACCACCAGCGCCGCGGTTACCCCCAGCGCGAGGAAGGCGGGGTATCGGCGCCGCAGCCGCACCATGAGGAACAGCCCCACGACGGCCAGGGTCAGGAAGCCCGCCCGCGAGTAGCTCACGAGGGTCGCGAGGCCGAGGAGTCCGGCACAGCTCCAGTAGAAGAGCTTGACCGCGATCGCCGGCCGGCTCAGCGCGAGCCCGATCGCGAGCGGCAGCAGGATGTTCAGGGACAGGGCCAGGTCGTTCGGATTGCCGAACATACCCCCGACGATCCCGGTCGCGCGGAACCCGTCCCCGAGATTCTGCCCCCGGGCGAACTGGACCAGGCTGCCGAAGGCGAGCAGCATCCCGCACACCACCGTCACCTCGATCAGCCGCCGGAGCCGTTTGAACGTGTTCACCACGTTGACCATCAGGACGAAGATCAGCAGCACCTTGAGGAAGTCGTTGGTGAAGGAGTCGAAGCTGCTGGCGGGGTCGAGTCCGACCGCCATCGAGACCAGCATCAGGCCGGTGAGGCCGAGGAGGAGCTTGAGCTCCCGGGGCATGAGAGACAGCGGCCGGCCCTCGCTGATCTGCACGATGAACAGTCCGGCCAGCGAGCTGAGGGCCACGATCTTCACCAGCGGGAACGTCCCGATGGGCAGCCACTCGTTCGGCCGGAAGTAGAGCAGGATCGTGAAAACGATCAACCCCCCGTAGGCGAACGACTGGCGGCGGCCGGCCGATGCGCGGAAGGCCGAGGGGGCCGCGGGCGCGGGGATGCTCATCGGCGCCTCACGTCTTGACGCCGCGGACGCAGACCGGCTCGTCCGCCACGTAGAGATCGGTGAAGCCCGACTCCCGGAACCAGCGCAGCACCTCCGGGTAGCGGTGCTTCCACTGGTACCTCGGCGTGTACCAGTCGAAGGTATCGAGCCACCGCCACCGCCAGTGCCGGTGGTCGATGGTGGGGAGCAGGATCTGACTGACCCGGCCGACCACCGGGAGCTGGTGCACGTAGTGCAGCGGCACCGCGACGAGCGAGCCGTAGTACACGACCGGCCGGGGCAGCCGCGTGGTGACGACGCGCAGCGTGTCCGACACGTACCGCATGAGCCCGCCCGCGTGGTAGACGTACACCGCCAGCTGGCCGCCCTTCTTCACCATGGCCGCGACGCGCCGGAACGCGGCCGCGGTATCCGGAGTGTGATGGAGCACTCCGATCGAATAGGCCAGGTCGAAGGTCTCGTCCCGGAACGGCAGCGCGAAGATGTCGGCCTGGACGAGATGCGCGCCGGGCCAGGAGCGCAGGTTCTCGGCCGCCGCGTCCACCGCCCGGGTCAGGTCGACGCCCACCACCTCGGCTCCCCAGCGGGCCATCACCTCGGCGTAGCGGCCGGCGCCCACCCCGGCGTCCAGGACCAGGCGACCGCGCACGTCGTCCGCCCGGAGCCCGGTCTTGAGCGCGAAGCCGTCCTGGGACTCGGTCGTGCCGTTGGCCGAATCGAGCTGGACGGTCCGGAAGCGATGCCATTCGTCGCCGAAGCTCTCCGCGTAGGCGTCCTGGCCCACGAAGCGAGGGATGCCGCGAAGGATCGGATAGGTGACCGCGCACGGCGCGCAGGTGAGCGCTCCAGTCTCGATCTCCTCGGCGGCCGATGCCTCCGCGCGCAGGGCCAGATCGCCCTTGCAGGCCGGGCAGACGAGCAGCTCGAGCAGGCGGGGCTTCATGCCCGCTCCCCGACTAGTGGACCTGGCCCCATTCGATCTCTCGACGTCCGGACAGGTACCGGACGAAGCCGACCAGGAACGCCAGGTGCATGGCCAGCAGGTAGTAGGGCACCAGCGCGTAGCGGATGTCCTGGATGCGCGGGCGGAGGAGATAGCCGGCCAGACCCCAGCCGTAGAAGAGCATCTGCAGCACGAAGAGCGCCCGATAGAGCAGGGAATGGAGCATGGCCGCGCTGGTCACCAGCATGCCGATCAGCAGGAACGGCAACGTCCACCGCAGGAGCTTGTGCGAGACGAAGGCGAAGGCGGTCACCGGGTCGAGCGGACCCCGCAGCAGGCCGCCCAGAGCCCGGAAGCTGCCGGTGGCGATCCGGACCCGCCGGGAGAACTCGCCGGCCACCGTGGCGGCCGCGAAGTCGGTTCCGCGCGCTTCGGGATCGTAGAGCACCCGGAAGCCGAGCCGGCGGGCGGTCATGGGCACCACGAGGTCCTCGACCAGGGTGTCGGCAGCGAGTGGCACGAAGCACGCGCGGCGGAGCGCGTAGATCGCCCCGCTGGCGGTCAGGGTGACCCCGATCCTCGACTCCATCCGGCGCAGCAGCGACTCGTAGCGCCAGTAGAGCCCCTCGGTCTGGCGCGACTCGGTGCTGGCCTGGAACTGCAGCGCGCCGCACACCACGCCCACGCGCGGGTCCTCGAAGTGCCGCACCATCTTGCTCACCGCGTCCGGGGCGAAGAGGGTGGCCGCGTCCGAGAACACCAGGATGTCGTGCCTCGCGCGCGGGACGGCCTGGTTCAGGGCGTTGGACTTGCCCCCTCGCGCGGGCAGCGCGAGCAGCGTGAGCTTGCCCGCCTCCGCGGCGCGCCCGAGGATCTTGTTGGTGGCGTCGGTGGAGCCATCCGAGACGAACAGCACCTCCAGCCGATCCCGCGGATAGTCGAGCGCGGCCAGATTGGCGAGCTTGGCCGGCAGGTGGCGCTCCTCGTTGTGGGCGGGGATCACCATCGAGACCGCCGGCAACGGGGGCGCCCCGGCGCCCACCGCGCCTCGCCGCGAGAGCCGCGTGGCCGAGGAGACGAGGAAGAGCACGGCCGGATAGAGCGCGTACGTATAGGCGACGAGGAAAAAGCAGGCCCAGAAGATCAGCGGGAGCACCATGGCCTCCGCGCGATGGCTACTTGGCCCCGCGGCCAAATAGCATGATCTTCACGGTGTCGACCAGGATGCGTAGGTCCAGCCAGAAGGACATCTGCTTGATGTAGAAGAGGTCGTAGCGGATCTTCTCGGTGACCTGCTCGAGGCTGACCGAATAGCCGAAGCGCGTCTGCGCCCAGCCGGTGAGGCCCGGTCGCACCGAGTGCCGCAGGCCGTAGTACGGGATCTCCTCGCTCATCGTCTGTACGTTCGCGAGGATCTCGGGACGGGGGCCGACGAGGTCCATGTCGCCCTTCACGACGTTCCAGAACTGCGGCAGCTCGTCCAGACGCAGCTTGCGGATGAAGCGGCCAACGCGGGTGACCCGGAGCTCGTCGTCGCGGTCCCACACCGAGGACGCGACCGTCTCCCCGGGCGGCAGAGGGTGCATGGTGCGGAACTTCACCAGGTTGAAGGGCCGGCCACCGCGCCCCGCGCGCCGATCGACGAAGAACACGGGCCCCCGCGAGTCGATCGCGATCGCGACCGCGATCACCGCCATGAGCGGCGCGCTGAGCAGCAGCCCGACGGCGGCGAGCAGGAGGCTGCTGGCACGCCGCAGACCCATCTGCAGTCGCGACTTGCGGAAGGCGCCGGAGAAGATCAGGAACGACGGGGTCAGGGACTCGATCGGCAGCTTGCCCGTGAAGTACTCATACGTGCGAAGGCCGTCCTCGACCAGAATGCCCCGAGCCCCGCATTCGAGCAGCTGGGTCAGTGGCATGCGGCCCCGGCGCTCGGTCAAGGCGACGATCAGCCGGTCCGGCTTCACGTCGTCGAGGATCTTGTCGAGCCGCTCGAGCGGCCCCAGCACCGGGTAGGGCAGGTCACCCGCATCGACCCCGGTGCCGTCGTCGACGACCCCGACCACCGCGTAGCGGAAGTTCGGACGCGACTCGATCTCCTGGATGACGCGGCGAGCCAGCGGGCCGGTGCCCAGCACCAGCACCCGGTCCGCGAAGGCGCGCCGGCGCATGATCGTGTAGCCGATGGCCCGGAGCGGGACGAGCAGCCCCGCCGCCACCAGCAACCCCGACACGAACGCGCCCTCGGTCATGCCCGCGTCGGGAACGATCGTGTAGAAGAGACCGAGCAGCATCAGGGCCACCCCGAAGGACTGCAGGAGCCGCGAGGCGAACAGGCTGAAGCTACGGACGACCCGGAGATCGTAGAGATCGTTGTAGTAGAAGGCGGTGATGCAGCAGAGCGACACCGCGCCCGCCTGGCCGAGCATCGTGGCCACGTCGATCCAGTCCACGAACAGACGGTGGCCCCACGCGAACGCGGTCGCGGCAACCGCGAGCGAGAGGACCAGCCCTTCGAGGATCGCGAGAATCACCGCGAACGACCCCGGAAGCGTCGGCTTCTCACGGTGGTGTCGTCGCCGCGCCGCAGTATCGAGCCGACCCGTTGACCGATCCGGTTCAGGGCCCCGCTCCGGTCCGACTCTTCTCGCTCAGGGGCGGCGTAGTAGCCCGCGTAGTGTCGTCCACGACCGGTGCCCAGATTGTCGAAGCCGTTGAACACGATTCCGACCAGCTTGCCCGGATCGGCCACGTCCAGCGCGGTCTCGAGCAGGGAGCGCGGCGTCTGATGAGCCGCGACCACCACCACGACTCCATCGACCCAGCGGGCGACCACCCGGCAGTCCTGGACGAGCGCCAGCGGAGGCGTGTCCATCACGATGAAGTCGTACTGGGTCCGCGCCTCGTCGAGGAGGGCTCCGAGGCGCGGGGACTTCAGCACCTCGTACGGGCTCGCCGGCACCTGACCCGCCAGCACCACGCTCAGGTTGAACGGAGGGCGCGGCTGGACGATGTCCGAGAGCGACAGGCTCGGATCGAGGATCGCGTCCACCAGGCCCAGGGTGCGGGACCCGTTGAAGCCGAGCACGGTGCCGATCGACGGCCGCCGGAGATCGGCCTCCAGCAGAAGCACCGAGTTGTCGGCTCCCTGCGCGAGGGCGCCGGCCAGGTTGATCGCGGTCGTGGTCTTGCCGTCGCCCACGCCCGGGCTCGAGACCGCGATCACCGACAGGGCCTGGTTCTTGTGCTTCTGCTCCACCACGTGCCGCAGAGCCCGATACTGCTCGGCCTCGAGGCCGGACGGGGAGACGAGGCTCACCAGGTGGCTCTCGACCTCGCCGGTGATGCTGGCAGACCGGCGCGGACCGGTGACGGATCGGCGACGGGGCGCGCTGACCGACGCGGTCGGGCCGCTCACGGGTGACGCGGGCGGGGGCGGCGGGTTGAGCGGGATGGGCGGCGGCGGAGCGGGGGGCGGGGCCGCCGGGGCCGGGGGCGAAACGTGTGATACGGGAGACGCGGCCGGAGAAGCAGCCGGGGGAGCGGCCTGCAGCCGCATGGCGCGCTCACGCTGCGCCTGCTCGAGGGCCTTCGAGAACTTGCTCATCGTGGGATCATCGCTCGGACCGAGCGAGCAAGGTCTGCCAGGTAGGAGGTCGACAGATCCACCGCATTGGGCAGCAGGTCGGGGTGGAAGAAGATGGTGGCGACGAGGCCGCTCACCACCGCCGCGGACATGCCGAGCAGGCCCCAGCGAAGCGGGCTGACCGTGCTGGGCCGGCTCCGCGCGCGGGCGCGCCGTACGCTCACGCTGCTGCGCGTCCGGACCCGCGGCCGGGCGCCGGCCTCGAGGTAGCCGATCGCCTGATCCACGATACCGCGGTCGATGCGCCGGGTCTGATCCGCGTAGCCGATGAGCAGGCAGTGGTCGCAGACCGTGTTGACCACGCGCGGGATGCCGTTGGCGTACTCGACGATCTGCTCGACCGCGTCCTCGGTGAGGATGCCGAGATCGCGGGCGCCCGCCATGCGCAGACGCGTCCGGATGTAGTTCCGGGTGGCGGCGCGAGTCATCGGCGGGATGGTGCAGATGATCGAGATCCGCTGCTTGAGCTGTCGCAGCTCCGGCATCTCCAGGCGGGCGAGCAGCTCCGGCTGCCCGACCAGCACGATCTGGAGGATCTTCTCCTTGGTGGTCTCGAAGTTCGACAGGAGCCGGATCTGCTCCAGCGTCTGCGGATAGAGGTTCTGCGCCTCGTCGAGGATCAGCACCGTGTTCTGCCCGGCGCTGTGACGCTCCACCAGGAAGTTCTGAAGCACCACCAGGCGCTGCGCCGCGGACTCGCCCGGCTTCTCGATCTCGAACTCTTCCAGCATGTACTCGAGAATGGCCGGGAAGGGGAGCAGCGAGTTCGACACGTAGGCGACCGCGGTGTTGCTGTCCAGCTCCCGGCGCAGGGCCTCCAGCAGGGTCGTCTTGCCCATGCCGACCTCGGCGGAGACCAGGATGAAGCCCTTCCGCTCCTGGATCGCGTAGAGGAGCTGCGCCAGCGCCTCCTTGTGCCCGGGGGTCATGAACAGGAAGTCGGGATCGGGCGTTACCCCGAACGGGTCCCGGTCGAAGCCGTAGAAGTCGAGGTAGAGCGCCATGACCGGTCGCTACGAGGCGCGATCGCCGCGGGAGAGTAGCTGGGCGAGCTGCTCGTTGCCGTGCGCGAAGAAGTACGAGGAGCCGCCGACCACCACCAGCGCCACCAACACCCCCACCGCGGCGAGCCGGAACCGCCACCGCCGCCGGCGCAAGTCGGCCCCGGTGACGATACGCGGGATGTTCACCAGGATCGGCACGGTGGTGTACGCGCGGAGATCGCGCGAAGAATGGAACGAGGTGTCGAGCAGCTCGGCCAGGACCATGGCGCCGGCGCCGAGCACGAGCGAAAGCGCCAGGCTCGCGATCAGCAGGCGGGACCGGCGGGGCGCGGCCGGCGTTCCCGAGGGGAGCGCCGAGTCGAGGATCCGGAACTGCTCGCCCTTCTGCCGCTGCTCCATGCTCTCGGCGAGGAGCGCGTCGTCGTACTTCCTCGACAGGGTCTGGTACAGCTCCTTGGTGCCCTGGTAGTCCCGGGTGGCGTCGAGGTACTCCTGCTCCCGCTTGGGAGCGTTGTCGAGGCGCGCCTGGTAGTTGCTGATGCCCTGCTTCAGCCGCGTCTGGTCCTGCTTGGCGAGCCGGAGCTCGGTCTCCACCGAGCCCAGGGCGTCCTGCAGGCGCGCCACCTCGGGGGTGGGCGGGCCCGCGACCGGCTTGGGCTTCGGCTTGGGCGCAGCCATGTCCTTCTGCAGCCGCTCGATCTCATCCTTGATGCGGATGATGTCCGGCCAGAGATCGGTGTACTTGATCCGCAGCGTGACGAGCTCCTGCTGCAGCCGGGCGAGGCGGACCTCGTCGGGCTCGGGTCCGCCACTGTTGAGCTTGGCCTGGGCGAGCTGGCCCGCGATCTGGTCGCGACGCTCGGCCAGCCGGGTCTGGTTGTCGCTGTTGATACGCAGCTGCGTGTTGAGCGACTCGAGCGTGGCGAGGTTGCCCTGCAGCTGCTGGGGAAGCTCACCAAGGTAGCGGCGCTGCAGCTCGCCCATCCGCGCCTCCTGCTCGTCCAGCCGTCGCTTGGCGTCGTTGAGCTGGACCTTCAGGAACTCGGCGGTGCCGGTGGCCTGTCGCTCGCGCGCCTTGAGGTTTTCCTCGATGTAGAAGGAGGCCAGCGTGTTGGTCACGGTGGCCACCGTCTGCGGGTCCCGCCCGCGATACGAGAGCGCGAACGAGGTCGTGGTGTTGCCCCGGTTGGCGTCCGCGCCGCGGAGCTCGAGCCGGATGTCCCGGCGCATCCGGTCGACCGCCTCCTCGGCCTTGCCCCGCAGGTCCGAGTAGAGGCCCATCCGCGAGATGAGGGACTCGAGGCGGGAGCGGCTCAGGATCTCCTGACTGATGGTGTGCAGCCGGATCTCGAGCTCGCTGGTCACCGTCGCCCGCACGAAGGCTTCCGGCACCTGCTGCCGCTCGATCATCACGAGGGCGGTCGACTGGTAGAGGTCCGGCAGGGCCATGATCACCGCGGTAGCGGCGGTGAAGGGGAGCAGGAACACGACGATCCCGAGCCACTTGCGCCGATTCCACAGCGCCCAGACGCGATCCAGGCCACCCCCGCGGGAGGTGGCCTCGGCGTCGTCCAGTCCGCGCAGCGTGTCGCTCATGGCCGGTGGCTGGCGCGACGCTCCCGGTCGAGGCCGCTGTCCTTGATCTTGTAGAGCAGGGCGCGATAGGAGATCTCGAGAAGCTTCGCCGCCCGCACGCGATTCCACTGGGTCTGCTCGAGAGCCTGCAGGATGGCTTCCTTCTCCGCGGTCTGGGCCGCCCGGCGCGCGATGTCCTTGAGCGAGGTGGTGGCGGCCTTCACGGTCCGGGCGCCATTCTCCTCGGCGGTGGGAGCGGGCCCGGGCAACGGGCTGCGTCGGAGCAGCGGGTCTCCGAGCACGATCATTCGCTTGATCATGTTCTCGAGCTCGCGAACGTTCCCGGGGAACCGGTGGCGGATCAGCCGCTGCATCGTCTCGGCCGGCATCTGCAGCGTCTCACGGCGGAACAGCTGCGAGTAGCGATGCATGAAGTAGTCGGCGAGGACCGGAATCTCCTCGGGCCGCTCCCGGAGCGGCGGGACCATGACCTGGATCACGTTGAGGCGATAGTAGAGATCCTCGCGGAAACGACCGCCGGCCACCGCCTGCTCGAGGTCCTGATTGGTGGCCGCGAGCACCCGCACGTCGACCTTCACGGTGGACCTTCCTCCGACGCGCGAGAACTGGCCGTCCTGGAGGACGTGGAGAAGCTTGCCCTGCAGCGCGGGGTGGAGGTCACCGATCTCGTCGAGAAAGATCGTCCCGCGGTCCGCCGACTCGAACTTGCCGATCTTGAGCTGATGCGCGCCGGTGAAGGCGCCGCGCTCGTGCCCGAAGAGCTCACTCTCCAGCAGCTCGCGGGGAACCGCCGCGCAGTTGACCTTCACGAACGGGCCGCTCTGTCGCACCGACTGCTCGTGGATCGCACGCGCGACCACGTCCTTGCCGGTGCCGGTCTCGCCCATGATGAGCACCGTCACGTCGACGCGAGCCGCCTGCTCGATGATCTCGCGCACGTCGCTCATCCGCGGGCTGCGCCACAGGCCAATTTCTTCGCGCAGCCGTACCCGGGAGTCGTCGTCCGGTGAGCGATCCCAGCTGCGACGGGGACGCGCCAGCGCGCTCTTGATCACGTTCTCGAGGTCTTCGGCGCTGAAGGGCTTCTGCAGGAAGTCGTCCGCGCCGAGCGCGGCGGACTCCGCGGGAGATTCTCTCGTGTCGCTGTCGGTGAGCAGGATGATCGTCCCGGGCGCACCGCCCTGGGTCTTCAGCCGACGGAGGAGATCGTTCGCCTGGCTGCCCAGGTCGAGCAGGCTGAGGACGAAGCGGCGCTGAGCCATTTCGCCGAGTGCCTCGTCGACGGAGACGACCGAGATCACTTCATATCCCCACTCACTCAGGAGCTCGACGAGGTGATGCGAGAGCGTCGGCTCCTCTGCCGCCACGAGCACCAGTCTATTCTTCATCGCGTAGCTCACGCTTTCTCACCGGTCATGGACGGTCGCAGACTCCGATTGTTCAGGAGGAAGGTGTGAACACGTCGCCATGCAAGCCGCTAGGAAAAGCAAACTAGGTGCCATTGATGGTTACAGTCACATCACGCAACTACCTGATCTGACGACGAAGAATGGCGCTGACAATCAGGCACTGTTGTTCACTTAATGGGAACGCCGCTTCCATTCTGACGCTTTCACATTGCAAGACCCCAACTCCGTGGCGTCTCGAGCCTCTAACATACTGATAATATGAACTGTTCCGGTGTCTCGTCCCATCGCAACAGTTGCGCGGGCCCACGAAAGAAGTGTGAGGCAGATTGCATGCTGATCTCGGCTTCATGACGGACGGTATAGAGAGAACGCCGATCTTGTGACTCGTACAAAGTGTGTTTAGTGTTTCTTTATTAACTAGTTATATTAGCTAAGCTAGAGCCAATCGAGCACGACGGCCTGGGCCCGTGTGCAGAGTGCAGCCGCG
>Ga0070704_100000245_pt1 | contig 23347 bp, 23 predicted proteins | sample KBSK5252metaG_FD_65467 | JGI IMG/M metagenome (GOLD analysis project Ga0070704, IMG submission 65467) | Corn, switchgrass and miscanthus rhizosphere microbial communities from Kellogg Biological Station, Michigan, USA - KBS K5-25-2 metaG | ecosystem: Host-associated > Plants > Roots >...
GTTCCAAGCGGCAACTCCAGGCTTTCCGCGATTTCCTCGTAGGAATACCCCTCCACGTGGCGCAGCAGGATGCAGGAGCGGTACTCCGGTCGCAGCCGCGCGATCGCCTTTTCGATCGCGGTTCCCAGCTCGCGGCTTTCGACCTCGTCGAGCGGCGTCTCGCCCTGGCCCCCCAGCTGCAATGACGTGGCGCGCATCTGCTCCGGCGTCTCGGCCGAGGGTGAGCCGTCGAGCGACAGCGTATCGAGACTCTTTTTCCGGAGGTGATCGATCGCCGCGTTGTTCGCGATCTTGAAGATCCACGACGAGAACTTGAACTCGGGGCGATACGACTTGATGCCGTTCAGCACCTTGATGAACGTTTCCTGCGCCAGGTCTTCGGCGAGCGCGCGATCGCGCACCATCCGGTACAGCAGCGAGAATATCGGACGCTCGTAACGGCGCACGAGCTCGCGGAACGCGGCCTCGTGGCCCTGCTTGGCCCACGCCACGACCTGCTGGTCGCTGGCGGCGCTCAAGTGGTCCGGTCTATCTTTCGCGCCTATGGCGGCTCCCCCTCCTGCTCGAACGGCTGCGTACGTGCGCGGCATGTTCACTGCGATCGCGCCGCGCTACGATCTTCTCAATCACCTGCTCAGCTTCAACGTCGATCGCTCCTGGCGTCGCACCGCGGTCGCGCGGCTCGGCTGGGAGCGGCGGCCGCAGGGCGTGTATCTCGATCTCTGCGCCGGCACGCTCGACCTCGCCGCCGAGCTGGCGCGCCGGCCCGGCTTCCGCGGCACCGTGCTCGGCGCCGATTTCGCTCTGCCGATGCTCGTCCGGGGCAAGGACAAGGCTCCCCGCACGGTGCCGGTGGGCGCCGATGCGCTGGCGCTGCCGTTTCCGGACGCCGCGTTCGACGGCGCGCTCGTCGGCTTCGGGGTCAGGAACCTCACGGACTTGGACGCCGGCCTGGTCGAAGCGGCGCGGGTGCTGAAGCCGGGGGCGCGGTTCGTGATTCTCGAGTTCGCGACGCCCCGCTTCGCGCCGCTCCGCGCCATCTACCTCTTTTACTTCCGCCACATCCTGCCGGCCGTCGGCCGAATGGTCTCGAAACATAGAGACGCCTATACCTACCTGCCAGAGTCCGTGCTCGCGTTTCCGGAGCCCGAGGTGCTGGCGCGGCGCTTGACCGCCGCCGGGTTCCGCGACGTGGGCTTCGAGCTCCTCACCGGCGGTATCTGCGCCGTGCACTATGGCACTCGATAATCTCCGCGCCTTTGTCGGCGCGATCGACGCGACGGGCGAGTTGGCCCGCGTCGAGCGGCCGGTGTCGGTGGACAAGGAGATCACCGAAGTCGCCGACCGCTGCATGAAGTCGCCTGGTGGCGGGCCGGCGCTCCTCTTCACGAAGCCAACGCTCAGAGCGGGTGGTGCGTCGCGCTATCCGGTTGCCGTAAACCTGTTCGGCTCCGAGAAGCGCATGGCGCTGGCGCTCGGCGTCGAGCGCCTGGACGACGTGGGTGAGCGGATCGCGGAACTGCTCAACCTCAAGGTCCCCGACTCGTTGATGGGCAAGTTGGCGATGCTGCCGCGGCTCGCCGAGGTGGCCAAGTTCCCCCCCAAGACCGTCAGCCGTCCGCCCTGTCAGGAGACCGTGATCAAGGGCGTCGACGTCGACTTCTCGACGTTCCCCGTGCCGATCTGCTGGCCCGAGGACGGCGGACCGTACATCACGCTTCCGGGAGTGATCACGCGCGACCCCGTGTCGGGTGTGCGCAACGTGGGGATGTATCGGGTGCAGGTGCTCGGCAAGAACGAGTTGGCGATGCATTGGCAGCGGCACAAGGTGGGAGCCGCGCACTGGCGCGCGATGGCAGAGCGGGGCGAGACGATGCCTGTGGCGATCGCGCTGGGCGGCGATCCCGCCAGCATCTACGCCGCCTCGGCGCCGCTACCGCCGACGATCGACGAATATCTGTTCGCGGGCTTCTTGCGGGGCGAGCCGGTGCGCCTCGCCAAGGCCGTGACCTCGGACCTCGAGGTCCCCGCCGAGGCGGAGATCGTGATCGAAGGGTTCGTGGATCCCCGAGAGGAGCTGGTGCTCGAGGGGCCGTTCGGCGATCACACCGGGTTCTATTCGCTCGCCGATTACTATCCGAAGGTGCACGTCACCGCGGTGACGCTGCGCAGCGATCCGATCTGGCCGCACACGATCGTGGGCCGGCCGCCGATGGAGGACTACTACCTCGGCCACGCCACCGAGCGGATCTTCATGCCTTTGCTCAAACTCACGATTCCCGAAATCGTCGATCTGCACATGCCCGCCGAGGGGATCTTCCACAATCTCGTATTCGTGAGCATCGACAAGCAGTATCCGGGGCAGGCGTACAAGGTGATGAATGGGTTGTGGGGGCAGGGGCTGATGTCACTCGCCAAGGTGATCGTCGTCGTGGACAAGGACGTGAACGTGCGCGATCCCAAGGAAGCGTGGTGGGTCGCGTTAAACCATATCGACCCTGAGCGCGACGTGCGCTTCACGATGGGCCCGATCGACGTGCTCGACCATTCGAGCCGAGGGTTCACCTATGGCTCCAAGATGGGGATCGACGCGACGCGCAAGTGGAAGGAAGAAGGATTCACGCGCGACTGGCCCAACAAGATCGTGATGGATGCGGCGACCAAGGCTAAGGTCAATGCGATGTGGAAGGAGCTGGGGATTGACCTCGGCAGGTAGAGAGGGCCAGACATTCGCGGGCGAGTCGCTGCTCGTTCGCTACGTCAACTTCGTCAAACTTCCCCACACGCTCTTTGCCCTCCCGTTTGCGCTCCTCGGCGTCGTCGTGGCGTCGTACGCTCACGCGGTGACGTGGCGCGTCGTCGCGCTGGTGGTGGTGGCCTTCACCGCGGCGCGCTTCGTGGCGATGGGGTTCAATCGGATCGCGGACCGCGTCCTCGATGCCAAGAATCCCAGAACGAGCAGCCGTGAACTTCCGACGGGACGGCTCTCACTCACACAGGCGTGGACAGGCGTAATAACTGCGGGGGGGGTGTTTGTTGGGGCGGCGTGGGCGCTGAACCCGCTCTGCTTCGCGCTCTCGCCGTTCGCACTCGCCTGGATAGCCGGTTACAGCTACACGAAGCGATTCACCCATTGGTCCCACTTGTGGCTCGGGTTCTCCTTGGCGATCGCGCCGGCGGGCGGGTATCTCGCGGTCGCCGGTGCGTGGAGCGAGCCGTGGTGGCTGCTGCTCGTGATCGCGCTGGCGGTCACCTGTTGGGTGGGCGGATTCGACGTGTTCTACGCGCTGCAGGACGAGGCGTTCGATCGTGCCGAGCGGCTCAAGTCGCTGGTGGTGCGGCTGGGGCAGGGGCGGGCGATCTTCGTGGCGAAGCTCCTGCATGGGCTCGCGGTGGCCGCGTTACTCCTATTCGGTTGGGGAACCGGACTTGGCTGGCCGTACTATGCCGGAGTGGGGATCGGCGCCGGGCTCATTGCTTGGGAGCATCAATTGGTGCGACCGGGGGATCTGTCGAGGCTCAACGCAGCGTTCTTCACGGCCAACGGGATCATCAGCATTGTTGTGTTTCTCGGTGCGCTGGTGGATCGGGTGATATGAAAAAGAGGCGGGGAAAGGCGGGTAGGGGCGGAGAACGGCGGAGCGTACACCCACCGCGCAGTTCGGCGCCGATACCCGCCGTGGCGCCTCCGAGACCACCCGCTCATCCGAAGCGGTCCCCCACTCCCAATCGTCGGGGGCGGTGACGCTCTAGCTCGCGCTGCGGCGCAGCCGGCTCAACGCCGCGCGCGCCTCTTCCACCAAGGGCTGGTGCGCCGGCAGGGGCATATCGTAGCGGCGCAGAAATTCCTCGTACCTACGGCGCGCGACAACCGTGTCCGCTTGCCCCTCGGCGATGCGGGCAGCTTCGAGCGCGGCGAGGCCTCCGAGGACCCGTCGCGCCGGTCGGTAGCCGTCGAACGCCCAGGCCGCATCGAACCACATCGCGGCGCGTGTTGCCGCCGCGCCGTCACCCTCTTGCCGAAGCCATCGGGCAGCTGTGAGGCGGCTGATCGCGATCACGTACGGGTGCGCGACGTATCCCGGCGCGAGGGCGTCCGGTCGCTCCCAGTTCAGCGTGGCGAGGTCGCGGGCCGCCCGGACGCGCGCCCCCGCGAGCTCCGCGTCGAGCGCGGCGAGGGAGCGATCGAGGATCGGCGTCGCGAGCGTGTCGGCGCGCCGCAGCGCGACGCGGGCGGCGGCGAGGGCAGCGCGGTCGCGCCGCGCGGCGGCCAGCAGACCGTCGAGCCAGGCCAACTCGGCCGCGAATGCGGCGCCCACCGTGGAGTGCGTGGCGGCGAGCGCCGGTACCGCCCGCTGTCGCACGGCGTCCTCGGGCGGCACGGCACCCAGCCAGGCGCCGACAACCGCCAGACGATAACCGTCGAGCGCGTTCGCGCCCGGGGATCGTCGCGCATGCCGTTCCGCCACGACGAGCGCCGAGGCCCATGCCCCGCGGCCGGCCCAGGCATCGGCGAGGAGGCGCTCGTGGAGGGCGGCCAGCTCCGCCCGGGGGTTCGCGCGCAGCACGCGCTGGCTGATCTCGACCTGCACGCGCAGCAGATCGGCGCCGCTGCCGACGCGCCCGCGGGCCGAATGAACCAAGTCCCCCGCAATGCTGTCGAGCAGCACCTGGTCGAGCGTTCCCGAGCGCGACAGCCCCAGTTCCAGACGGTAAACTCGCGTCACGTCGAACCCGAACTCCGCTACGAGAGCCCGGCCGAAGTCGAGCCGGTCGAGGGCCGCGAGCGCGCGCGCGGCCGCCACGGTGTCGCGGGCGAGCGTGATCCAGACCAAGTGCTCCCACGCAGCCGTGAAATCGGGGTTCAGCGCCACGGTGCGCTCTAGCGCCATTTGTGCCTCGGCCGCGTCGTGCCCATACACCGGGCCGCCGTGAAACAACCAGTCCCCGTACTGCATCCACCCCGGCCAATAGTCTGGATAGCGATCGACCGCCTCGCGGGCCCGAGCCAAGGCAACCACGACGGTGTCGGTCAGCCAGGACTCGAACACGAGGCGGTCACGCTCGGGGAGCGAGGCGCGATGCGCCATGAGTGCGGCGACGACCGTTTCCTCTCCAAGGTTGAGATACCACTCGCGCGCGTACGCGTACCGCCAGTATGCCAGCCAGAATGCCGAGTCCGCGCTGATCGCACGCCCGTATGCCTGCGCCGCGTCTTGCCACCGACCTTCGAGCATGGCGTGCTCACCCTCGAGAAACGCCCGCAGCGCAGGCAGCGAGCGCGTCGTGACGGTCGCGAGGCTCGGGACGGGTGGCCCGCGGGTTCGCCAGACGTCGCGCAGCAGGGCCGCCGTCAGGGAGTCGGTGAGTGTGCTGAGGTCGTTGGGATCGGCCGTCACGGAGACCCGCGCGATCGGCTCTCCCTTCTCCGTCCCGAAGAGTCCGATGTCGATGCGAACCTTGGGACCTGCGCGCACGATCGCGCCGTGTACCACGCTCGAGGCGCCGAGCAGACCCGCAAGCTGGATCCCGGGCTGGAGCGCGAGCGGGCCGGATTGTTGCGTCTGGGCGAGGACGGTCAGGGCATCCACGCTGCGGATCCTTTGGACGCCGTCGAGATTGGCGCTGAGCGTCACGACCAAGTCGCGCCCGAGGCGGGCGAGGCCGGTATCGCGCGCGGTGGGCACGAGGGGCAGCACGGCGATGACAGACGCCAACGGGTCCACGGGAGATCGCCGATGGGCCAGGACGGTCGCCGTGCCGAGCGTGGTGCCGAGGAGCGCGACGCCCGCCAGGGCCGCCTGCCGCCACCGGCCCTGCCGCGGCTGTGTCGCCGCCACCAGCGCGCCAGGGAGCGGGAGCGCCTCCGCGAATTGCGCGGCGCTGGAGAAACGGTCGCGCGGGGCCTTGGCCAGTGCACGCCGGATCGCAGCGTCCACTGATTCGGGCACGGTCGGGAGGACCCCTCGTAGGGCCGGCGGCTGCGCCGTCCGGTGTTGGCGTAGGACGCCCCCCACCGTCGCGTCGGTAAACGGCGGCTTCCCGGCCAGGGTCTCATAGACGACGCACGCCAGACTGTACAGGTCGCTCCGGCCGTCAATGTCGCGTGCGCCAGCGGCCTGTTCCGGGCTCATGTACGCCGGTGTGCCGAGCACGACGCCCGCCTCGCTCAGGTTCCTTTCGCCGGCGGCGGTCATCGCGCGCGCGATCCCGAAATCGCTCACGACGGCGTGCCCCGCCTCGAGCAGCACGTTCTCCGGCTTGATGTCGCGGTGGACGACGCCGTGGCTGTGCGCATAGCTCAGCGCCCCGGCCACCTGGCGGGCGATCTCGAGCGCCTCCTCGACAGAGAGGCGCCCGTCGCGCCGCAACCGGTCCCGCAGCGACTCGCCCTCGACGTACGGCATGACGTAATACAGGAGACCGCCGGCCTCGCCGGAGTCGTGGAGCGGAAGGATGTGCGGGTGCGCCAGCTGCGCGGCGATCGCGATCTCCTGGAGAAAACGCGCCGTGCCGATATCGACCGCGAGATCGGGCTGGAGGACCTTCAAGGCGACGTGGCGGCGGTGTTTGATATCCTCGGCGAGCAGCACGATGGCCATGCCACCCCGGCCCAGCTCGCGCTCGATGCGGTACCGGCCCTCCAGGCCGGCCCGCAGGCGGTCCATCAGCTCGGCCAGGGGGACGGCGGCGGCGGCCGGCCGCAGGCCGTGGAGCTGATCCGCGATGCTGTCGAGCCGTCCCCGCTCGTCGTGTGCCCGCAGCAGCGACAGCACTTCCCCGCTCACGTCAGGGTCCGCCACCGCCGCGGCGACATAGGCCGCCCGCCGGTCAGGGGGCTGCTCGAGCGCGGCGACGAACAGAGCCTCGATGCGCTCCCACCGACTCTCCGTCATTGGCCGGCCGGTGGCTCCCTGAGCTCGCGGTTGAGCCAGGCGCGGGAGAGGGCCCAGTCTCGCTTCACCGTCGCGGGCGAGGCGCCCAGAGCGGTCGCGGTCTCCTCCACCGACATGCCGGCGAAACAGCGGCACTCCACGACGCGACTCTGGCGCACGCTCAGCTGCTCCAGGCGGGTAAGCGCTTCGTCGAGCGCGAGCAGGTCGTCGGCGCGCGCTGCGGGCAGCTCCAGCCCTTCGACGAGAGGGACCTGTATGGCGTCGCCACCGCGCTTGTCGCGCGACCGGGCGCGCGCGTAGTCGATCAGGATACGTCGCATCAACCGGGCGGCGACGGCGAAAAAGTGCGCCCGATCCTTCCACTGTACCTGGTCGATCTTGACCAACCGCAGGTACGTCTCGTGGACGAGCGCGGTGGTGTTCAGCGTGTGGCCGGTCCGCTCGCCGCGCAACTGCGCGCGCGCCACGCGCCGCAGCTCGTCATAGACCCTGGGAAGGAGCCGGTCCAGCGCGTCGCGGTGGCCCTCGGATAGCTCGTGGAGGAGCCGGGTTGTCTCTGATTCTCCGTCGCCCGCCACGACTCCTCTCCCCGGGAAGGACCACGCCAACGTACTGGGCACGGGGAGGGAGGTCAAACAAGACAAGGCGTGAGCCCTCAGGGGCGGAAACGTCGCCTACCTAAGTATGCGCGTATCCACGCTTGCCCGCTCCGTCATTGCCGCGATCGGTGCCGCGTTCGTCATGCAGGCCTGCGGTGACAAGGGCACCACGGAGCCTCGGCCGCCGGTGGTCGCCGCGGTGACGGTGACGCCCGGCGCCGATACCGCCACGGCGCTGGGTCTGACCCGCCAGTTCACCGCCGTGGCGCACGACGTCGCCGGGACTCCGATTCCCGGAAAGGCGTTCACCTGGCAGTCGTCGGCCCCGGGCGTCGCCACCGTGAGCGCCACTGGGCTGGTCACGGCAGTCGCGAACGGGAACGCGACGATCACGGCGAGTGTGGACGGCGTCAACGGGACGGCAGGGGTCGCCGTGGCGCAGGATGTGGCGAGCGTGACGGTGACGCCCCCCACCACGTCGCTCGCCGCGCTCGGCGCGACGGCGCAGTTCAGCGCCGTGGCGAAGGACGCCAACAACAACACCGTCGCCGGGGTCGTGTTCATCTGGCTGTCGTCGGACCACAACGTGGCGGTCGTGACGCCCACGGGGCTCGCGACCGCGACGGGGCCGGGCGGCGCGGTGATCGTCGCGGCCGCGCGTGGCGTTCCCGGCGCGGCGGCGCTGCAGGTCGATCCGCCGGCGCCCGTCAGGTTCGCGCTGGCGGTGAGCCGGGCCGGCCCGGGTACGGTGACGAGCACCCCCGACGGCATCTATTGCGGCGCGAACTGTGACGAGACGTACGCGCAGGGCACGACCGTCACGTTGACGCCCACGGCGGATGCCGGAGCGACGTTCGCGGGATGGAGCGGGGCCTGCACGGGAACTGGTCCCTGCATCGTCACGATGGACGCGGCCAAGTTGGTCACCGCGACATTCCAGGCGTCGCCGACGTCGACCTTCGCCCTGACGGTGACCCGGACGGGTGGTGGGACGGTCGCGAGCGCGCCGCTCGGTATCTATTGCGGCGTGGCGTGCACCTCGAGCTTCGCGGGCGGGACGATGGTGACGCTCACGGCCGCGCCCGATCCCGGCTCGACCTTCAGTGGTTGGAGCGGTGCCTGCAGCGGCACAGCGCAGTGCGTCGTGACCGTGGACGCGGCCACGAGTGTCTCCGCAACCTTCGCGACGTCTCCCACGCCGACGTTCGCGTTGGCGGTCACGCGGACGGGTAACGGGACCGTGGCGAGCACGCCGCTCGGCATTTACTGCGGCGTGTCTTGCACGTCGAGCTTCACGAGCGGCACGGTGGTGACACTGACGGCCGCCCCCGATCCCGGGTCGACATTCATGGCGTGGAGTGGTGCCTGCAGCGGGACCGGTCCGTGCACTGTGAGTATGGACGCCGCCAAGAACGTGTCCGCGGAGTTCAGCGGGGGCGGGCCAGCGCCGGTGTACACGCTCACCGTGAACCGTGGCGGGTTCGGCAGCGTGACCAGCGCGCCGAGCGGCATCGCCTGCGGGACGTCGTGCGTCGCGGGTTATGCAAGTGGCACTGCGGTCACTTTGACGGCGGCGCCCGACGCGGGAGCGGGGTTCGTGGGGTGGAGCGGGGCGTGCACCGGGACGGGGTCGTGCAGCGTGGTGATGGACGCGAGCCGCAACGTCGGCGCCGAGTTCGCGGCGCTGTACGCGCTGACCGTCGTGACGGGTGGGGCGGGGACGGGGACAGTCTCGAGCACGCCACCGGGCATCGCCTGTGGAATGGACTGCAGCGAGAGCTACCTCACCGGCACGCGCGTGACGCTCGCGCCGACGCCGGCGCTTGGCTCCGTCTTCGGCGGGTGGCAGGGAGCCTGCGTGGGGGTTGGGGCTTGCAACGTGACCCTCGACGCCGCGAAGTCCGTTACGGCGACGTTCACCGCCGCTACGCCCACGCTCACCGTTGCAAAGTTCGGTACGGGAACGGGTGTGGTCACGAGCTCGCCTCCCGGTATCTCGTGCGGCGCGGACTGCACCGAAGCCTATCCTGGGCAAACAATCGTGACCCTCACCGCTGCCCCGGATCCGGGATCGCTCCACATCGGCTGGTTCGCGCCCGCCTGTCCAGGGGTCGGGGCCTGTGCCGTCACGATGGGCGGGAGTCAGGGCGTCACCGCACGTTTCGGCCTCTCCAGACGCGTGACCGTCTCGCTGGCGGGCGCCGGCTCGGTTGTCAGCGCGCCGGCCGGCATCGATTGCGGGTCGGACTGCACCGAGGACTTCGGCGAAGGCGCTTCCGTGCAGCTCACGGCGACACCGGGCCCGGGATTGGCGTTCGACCGCTGGACCGCGGGCCCGTGTCTCAACGGGATCAACCCGGTCTGCGGGTTCGTGATCGGTGCGACCGCCGTGACGGCGACGGCGAGCTTTCAGCCGCCGGTCACGCTTACGGTGACGGCACCCAACGGCAGCGTCCGGAGCGTGCCTCCCGGGATCGATTGCGGCGCGGACTGCTCGGAGGCATACGCGCTGGGCAGGGTGGTCACCTTGGTGGCGAATCCTACCGCCACTTACTACTTCACGGGTTGGAGCGGTGCGTGCAGCGGGACGGCAGGGTGTGCGATCACGATGGATGCGGACAAGGCTGTGACGGCGACTTATGCGCCGAAGGTCCCGCTCCGGATTGCCCTGCAGCCGAGCGGACCGGGGTTCGTGTTCTTGACGGCGCCCGCCGGCGAGAGATGCGCCGACGCGTGCACGCAGTATTACCTGCCTGGAGCGTCAGTGACGTTGGGCGCGGGGACCACCGACACAGGGTCGGTGTTCCTCGGATGGGGCGGGGCCTGCGGCGGGACCGCCGGGTGCACGCTGGTCATGGACACGGAGCGTTCCGTGACGGCCAAATGGGGCTGGAGGCTCAAACCCACGATGGCGGGAGACGGAGCAGGCACGCTCAACATCAGTCCACTACCCGTCGGTTGCGATCTACGGGATCCGCGGATGGATCCGATGTGCCTCGTGTTTCCCGACGGAGCCGCGATCACAATTACCGTTTCTCTATCGGGAAGCTCCATCCTGCGCGAATGGATGGGGTGTGACACCGTGGTGTCGGGCTCCTGCCGACTCACGATGCGTGGCCCCCGCACCGTGACGGCCGTGTTGGACGGGCTCTATCTGCTCCACGTGAGCAAACCCGGCGACGGGGTCGGCACTGTGGTGAGCTATCCGATCGGGATAAACTGTGGCGCCGACTGCAATCAGAACTACCTGAGCGGCACCGACGTCTGGTTGACGGCTGTCGCCGCCTCCGGGTCCGTGTTCACCGGATGGAGCCAGGCCTGCACCGGTGTGGGCGACTGCAAGGTGACGATGTTCGATCCGCGCGGTCCCGGGACGATTGCGGCTGCCGCGACGTTCCTCGCGCTCTACCCACTGGCGGTCACGAAGGCCGGCACCGGTTCCGGCGTCGTAACGAGCGCTCCGGCAGGCATCAATTGCGGGACCGACTGCGCGGAGGACTACGCCAGTGGCAAGGTTGTAACGCTCACTGCCGCAGCGACGGCCGGATGGGCGTTTCTCGGGTGGTCGGGGGCGTGCACCGGGACGGCCACGTTCTGCACGATCACCATGGACGCGGCCAAGTCTGTCACGGCGACGTTCGGCCCCGGCAACACGCTGACGGTGGGCCGAGCGGGAGCCGGTCGAGGTGTCGTGACGAGTGCGCCCGGCGGGATCAATTGCAGCGACGTGTCCCCGGACTGCGCGGAGACGTACGCGCCCGGGACCGTCGTCACGCTCACGGCCAGCCCCTTCACGGGGAACATCTTCACGGGGTGGTCCGGCGCCTGCGCGGGGACCGCGACGACGTGCAGCGTCACGATGGACGTGGCAAAGTCTGTCACGGCGACATTCAGCCCGTCGTTCCTCCTGAGCGTGTCCCAAGCCGGTCGCATCGGCCTCGTGACCAGCTCACCCGCGGGGATCAACTGCGGAACGGACTGCTCCGGGGAGTTTGCGGCCGGCTCGGTCGTGACGCTCACGGCCACGCCTCCCGCGGGTGCAACGTTCGGGGGGTGGTCGGGAGCGTGCACGGGTACGGCGACTACATGCAGTGTGACGATGACCGCGGCCAAGTCCGTCATCGCCACGTTCAACTAACACTGTAGCGCGCCACCGCGTTGCGGGCTCCCCGGGCCTCAGGGCCAGGGGCTATGTTTCCCCGCGTGACGCCCCGTCTCCCCGTCATCCTCGCGATCACCGGAGCCTCCGGCGCCCCTTATGCGGTGCGGCTGCTTGAGCTGCTTGCGACGCAAAAAGTCCCAACCTGGCTCCTCATCTCACCCCATGGCTGGCGTCTCCTCACCGAAGAGTGCGGCATCAAGGACGACCGCGAATTGACCAAGGCTACGGGTGGCGACTGGTCGAGCATCCGGGTCTTCGATGACAAGGATCGAGGCGCGAGCCCGGCATCGGGGTCGGCAAAGACCGCCGGAATGGTGGTGTGTCCCTGTTCCATGGGCACCATCGCGGCGATTGCACACGGCACGAGCCGCTCGCTCATCGAGCGCGCCGCCGACGTGGTCCTCAAAGAGCGGCGCAAGCTGATCCTCGTGCCACGCGAGACGCCCCTGTCGCTCGTGCACCTGCGCAACCTCACGGTCGCGACCGAGGCCGGCGCGATCGTGCTGCCGGCGATGCCGGGCTTCTATCATAAGCCGGCCAAGGTGTCGGACCTGGTGGACTTCGTCGTCCAACGGATCCTCGATCATCTGGAGATCGACATCGCGCTCACCAAGCGCTGGGAGGGCTGAGTGGAGGGGGACGCGCGGGAGCTGCTGGCGCGCGAGGTGAATCGCGAGGTCTATCACGAGGTGCGGGAGCTGTGGAAGGCGCACTCGATCGCCGAGGACCGGCGCGACATCGAGGGGCTGATCGCGACGCTGACGGACGACTGTGTGTACGAAGTCTTCCCGGGCGGCACGCGCTGGGAGGGCCACGCCGGCGCGGTCCGCTTCTACACCGAGTTGATCTCGGCATTCCCCGACATTCACTTCGATCTCCAGAACATCGTGATTGGGCCGCAGGGGGTGTGTGAGGAGGCGAAGGTGACGGGGACACAGAAGGGGCGCTGGCTCGATCGCAAACCGACCGGGGAGAGGGTCGAGTTCAGCGTCGTGATCTTTTTCCCGTGGGATCTCGCGAAGAAGAAGTTCAAAGGCGAGCGCGTGTACATCTTTCAGTGAGACTCGGCGTCATTTCCGACACACATGGACTCCTGAGGGTGGAGGTTCTGGAGGTTTTCGAGGGGGTGGATCACATCCTCCACGCCGGGGACGTGGGCGATTGGGATGTGATGGTCGGGCTGCAAACCCTGGCTCCCGTGACAGCCGTGCATGGCAACGTCGATGATCTCGAGATCCGCGCGAAGCTCCCCCAGGTGGCTGAGGTCGAGCTGGATGGTTTCCGCATCGTCGTGACGCACGGCGATCAGCTGGGCAGTCCCACGCCGGCGAAACTGCACGAAGCGTTTCCCGATGCCGAGATCATTTTGTACGGGCATACGCACAAACCCCTGTTGGAGCTTGTGGACAGGACGGTCACCGTCATGAATCCGGGTGGGGCCGGGGCGCCGCGGTTTGGGTTGCTGCCGAGTGTGGGGATTCTGGAGCTCGAGCCAGGGATCCCGCCGAGGGGGCGGATTGTGGCGTTGGGAGGGTCCAGGGCATCATAGGTAATGAGACCTTTCTCTCGTCAGGAGTTGATATCATGACATTTCGCGCAATCATCACCGCCACCATCGCGAGCGCACTCTCGGTCGCGCCTCGGTCCGCTTGGTCCCAGCAATTCACCAAGCGCGCCCCCATCACCGCCGTGTCCGCCCCCGTCAGCCTCGACACTGCCGGCCGGTTCCAAGATCGCGCCGTCCAGGTGGGCGAGGACGTGTTCGTGACCGGGCAACCGACCGAGCGCGCACTGCGTGAGCTGCGGGCGCAGGGCGTGACCGTCGTCGTGAATCTGCGCACGCCGGAAGAGATGACGCGGAACGTGCCGTTCGACGAGCCGGCGCTGATCAAAGAGCTCGGTATGCGGTACGTGTATCTGCCCGTGCGGGGGAACGCCGAGTACCCGTACGCGCCCGCGACAGTCGCGACGTTCGCGGAAGCGGTGAACACGGCGAACGGCAAAGTGCTGCTGCACTGCACGGTGGCGTGGCGGGCGAGTCACCTCTGGGCCGCGTACCTGATTCAGGAGCGCGGCATCGCGATCGAGGCGGCCCTCGCCAACGCACGGGCGATCAACCTCATGGATGAGCACCGCATGGGATCGAACGGGCGGCAACCGGTTGAAGACTTCCTCGACAAGGCGTTGCCCACGCTCGGCCACCCGCCGCGTCAGTGATCGGCGGTGTCGAAACTTCGCGTCAGCAGTTTCGGCGTCTCAATCGATGGCTTCGGGGCCGGGCCCAACCAGGGTCTCGAGAACCCGCTCGGCGTTCGCGGGCCCGACCTGATGGAGTGGTTCTTCCCCACCAAGACCTTCCGCGAAATGCAGGGGCTCGAAGGCGGCGAGACGGGCACGGACAATCAGCTCGCGGTCCAGGGCATGGCCGGACTCGGCGCCTGGATCCTCGGACGCAACATGTTCGGTCCTGTACGCGGCCCGTGGCCCGATGACAGCTGGAAGGGCTGGTGGGGCGATGAGCCGCCCTATCACACGCCGGTCTTCGTGCTGACGCACCATAAGCGCGCACCGCTCAAGATGGCGGGGGGCACCGAGTTTCGGTTCGTCACCGATGGCATTCACTCGGCGTTGCGGCAGGCCAAGGACGCGGCCGGGGGGGGCCGAGACATTCGGGTGGGTGGCGGCGTGTCGACGATTCGCCAGTTTCTGAGCGCTGGACTGCTGGACGAGCTGCACCTTGCCATCAGGCCGGTGTTGCTCGGCGCCGGCGAGGCGTTGTGGGCGGGCCTCGATCTGGCCGCTCTGGGCTACGAGCCCGTGAGGCACGTGGTGGGGGAGCGGGCGATGCATGTGTTCCTGAGGAAGCGGGCGTGACCCCATGATCCGTTCCGCGCGTTGCTCCAGCAGATGAAGCTTGAGGATGTGCCGGTTTAGGGTCATTCTTGTTCCATCCTCTTGCCCAGGAGGGCGACATGAAGCGTTTGGCTCTCGTTCCTATGCTGGCTCTCACGCTCGTATCGTGCGGCGGCTCGCAAAAGGCCGCGGACACGGCGCAGGCCGAGCGGTCGCTGTACGAGCGGCTCGGCGGCCTAGAGGCCATCACCGCCGTCATCGACGACTTCGTGGCCAACGTCGCCGCTGACACCCGTATCAACGCTCGCTTCGCGAAAACCAATATCCCGCATCTCAAGCAGATGTTGGTCGATCAGGTCTGTCAGGCGTCCGGCGGTCCGTGCACGTACACCGGCCGCAGCATGGGGGATGCGCACAAGGGCATGCACATCACCGAGGCCGACTTCAACGCGCTCGTGGAAGACCTGACGCGGAGCCTCGACAAGCTCAAGGTGGGCGAGAAAGAGAAGGCGGATCTGCTCGGTGCGCTCGGTGGGATGAAGGGGGAGATCGTCGGGGCGTAGCTCCCGGGCGGAGTCTCGATGACGCTCGTCGGCTGAACTGCGTACGAGTCGACCCGTCTCTACGCGTTGCTCGCGGAGTTCTTCAAGCTCGACCCTGCCTAGCTCCTGGAGGGATGAATGCAGGCGCGCCTGGTCCCTTTGCCCCTTCTCCTTCTTGCTCTCGCCTGCAGCAAGGACCAGGAACGCGTCTCAAAAGGAGCGTTCGCCTTCCGGAGCCCGAGCGCCGGAGACACGCTCGTGGAGGGTCGGACGTACACGATTCGCTGGGCGTCCGTGCCCGCGAGACGCATCAATCTCGGCGCCGTGATGGGTGGGCATGACAAAGGCTACCTGCTCACCAATGCTCCGGCGGGCCTCGATTCCCTTGTTTGGACCGTCCCTGTCGGCTTTGTGACCGGCTTCGGGCCATCCTCATCGGACCAGATTCGGCTCCGCCTCGAGAATGCGGATAGTACCGACCAGTGGGTGGAAACCGGACCATTCGTTATTAAAGGCGCGCCGCGGGAGTAACTGAAGCGAACAAGGGGTTTCCGAAGGCGACCATGATGCGCGTGTCACCCGGGACCTCGAACCTGGCGGGTTTCTACAGCGCGCTTCAGCTTTGAGATCAAAACCCGGGGGGCGAAGACAATGAAGGGACTTACATGTTGTTGTCTCCTATTGCTCGCGAGCTGCAGCGCCTCCACATCGGGTCCGAACCCCGCCTCGGGCGCCAACGTGTACTACCTGAACTTCGAAGGCCAGACCTTGACGCCGGGAGCCGACAATCCGGCGACGAACACGTCGGAGCTGCTGTCGGGCTCGGTGAGCCTCCCGGCCTACCTCGCGGGTGATGCGCAGCGCGCGACCAAGATCCAAGCCATCGTCCATGAAGTCGAGGCGATCCTCGCGCCCTACGATATCGCGGTCGTGACGAGCCGGCCGGCGAGCGGCGCATACGACATGGTCGTCGCGGGCGGGACGTCGCAGCAGGCCGGATTCCCCACGGGGCTCCACGCGGAGGCGGTCGTGGATTGCACGGCGGCCCGGCCGCGCCACATCTCCCTGGTGTTCGACCTGAGCACGGGTCACGACGCCGCACGACAAATCATCGGATCGCTCGGCGTCAGCCACGGGATTTCGGCGTCGACCACCAGCACCGACTGCATGTGCATCGCAGATGCCGGATGTACGGCTCCTGCCGCAGCCTGCACCATCGGCGGCGCCGGTACGCCGGTGTCGTCGAACGCGAACTGCGAGGCGGTAGGGGTAACCACGATGGACGTGCACCAGAAATTCCTGGCTGAATTCGGGCAGCATCCGTAGCCTCCATCACGCGCTTGAAGCTGGCGGCTCCCGTCATCTGTAGTAGAATCCTGCGGTGACCACCATGCGCATTCCTCTCACGCTCGCGCTGAGCATCGCCCTCTGCGGCGACCTCCTCGGCGCTCAGGGCCCGGTCGGCATCTTCACCACGCACTCTGGAGTGGGCCGAGCCGGAGGCTCAGCGTCCTATGACCCACAACAGCAGACGTATCTGATCGCGGGCTCGGGTCAGAACATGTGGGACACCCGCGACGATTTTCACTTCGTCTGGAAACGGCTCAGCGGCAACTTCATCCTCTCCACGCGGGCGCGCTTCATCGGCAAGGGAGTGGAGGAGCATCGCAAGATCGGCTGGACGATTCGGCCGACGCTCGATCCCAGCGGCCCGCACGTGACCGCGGCGCTGCACGGCGATGGCCTGACGTCGCTCCAGTTCCGCCGCCAGACCGGCGGGATCACGGAGGAGGAGAAGTCGGCGGATAGCCTGCCCGATGCGGACGCGGTGATCCAGCTCGAGCGGCGCGATGGCGAGTACCTCATGTCTGTTGCGCAGTTCGGCGACACGCTCGTCACCACGCGACTCGCCGGCGTCTCACTCCCCGACACGGTCTACGTCGGCCTGTTCGTGTGCGCGCACAACGACACCGTCACGGAGCGGGCCACATTCAGCAACGTCCGCATCACGACACCGGCGCCGAAGGACCTCGTCGCCTACCGCGATTACCTCGGCTCAAGCCTCGAGATTCTCGACGTCGCGAGCGGGAAGGCAACGATCGTGCACCAGTACTCGGGGTCGTTTCAGGCGCCCAACTGGACGCACGACGGCAAGGCGCTCATTTACGTGCAGGAGGGGCGGCTCTATCGTTTCGATCTCGCCTCGGGGTCGCCTACGGAGATCAATACCGGATTCGCGACGCGCAACAACAACGACCACGTCCTCTCATTCGACGGCCGCATGATCGCGATCAGCAATCATGCTGTGGAGGACAGCGGCGCGTCGGTGGTCTATACGGTGCCGGCCACTGGCGGCACGCCGCACCGCGTGACCGCGCAGGGGGTGGGAGCCTCGTACCTGCACGGTTGGTCCCCCGACGGCCGGTGGCTCGTGTACGTGGGTGAGCGCCACGACGAGTTCGACATCTACAAAATCCCCGCCGCCGGTGGCGACGAGATCCGCCTCACGACCGCTACAGGCTTGGATGACGGACCGGAGTACACGCCCAACGGTCGCTCCATCTACTTCAACTCGACCCGCAGCGGCCTGATGCAGATCTGGCGCATGCGGCCCGATGGGAGCGGCCAGGAGCAGGTCACCAACGACGGCTTCAACAACTGGTTTCCGCACATTTCGCCCGACGGCAAGTGGATCGTGTACCTCTCGTTTGACCAGGACGTTGCGCCGGACGATCATCCCTTCTACAAGCACGTGCTTTTGCGCTTGATGCGCATCGGCGGCGGACCAGCTCGCGTCATCGCCTACCTCTACGGCGGTCAGGGCACGATCAACGTCCCGTCGTGGTCGCCGGACAGTCGGCGCCTGGCGTTCGTGAGCAACTCGGTCATGCGGTAGAGGAAGCTCTGATGGCTTCTGCCCCAACCCACATCGTCGCGACCAGCGCCATTGCGGCCTTCTTCCACCGCCCGCGCGTGCCGTGGCATCTGTGGTTTTTCGGAGCAGTCCTCGCCGTCGCGCCGGATCTCGATGTGTTCGCGCCCCGGGTCCCCGTGGCGTACCGGGATCTCGTGGCGCATCGAGGCCTGAGTCATTCGCTCCTGATGGCTGCCGTCGTCAGCACCCTCGTTGTCATCCTCTTCTACAGGGATGGGGCATGGCCGCTGCGGTGGAAGCGGGTGTGGCTATTCCTGTTCCTTGCGATGGCGTCTCATGGGTTGCTGGACGCGCTCACCAACGGCGGTCCGGGCGTTGCCTTCTTCGCGCCCTTCAGCGCGAAGCGGTACTTCTTTCCGTACAGACCGCTGCTCGTCTCGCCGCTCAGCATCAAGGCATTCCTCACGAGTCGCGGCGTCGCCATTCTCTTGAACGAGATGCGCTGGGTGTGGGCGCCGAGCGTTGGTCTAGCAACGGTCGTGTTGCTGTTCCGCGCCTGGCTGCGCCCCCCGCCTCGTCGCGTCCCCATCAAACCGCGTCCCGCCTCGCAGCCTCGACCCGCGCCGCCAGTCGCTCAATCACCTAGCAGGAGGGCACCGGCGCCCCCCCCACCGGCTCCGCGGATGGCGCCGCCGCCGCCGCCCCCGCCGCCCCCGCCGCCCGCGCCGCCCGCGCCGCCCGCGCCGCCCACGCAGCCCCACGAGCCCGCGCCCGCCCCGTCCCCGGCCGCGGCGCGGCTGCAAGCAGCGCTCGCCAGCGTCGCCAACCTCGTCCGGCGCCGCCGTCGCGTCATCCTCATCGGTGCCGCCGTCGTCGTCGTCGGTGGCGCAGCCGTGTTCGTCGCGCTCCAACCGGTCGCGCCCCCGCCCGTCGTCGTCGAGACGGCTCCGGCAGCGGTCGCGCCTCCGCCCAAACCGTTGCAGGTCGACGCCGAGGGATACTATGAGCCGGGCTATCAGTTCACCGTCGCCGATCGCCGCTTCACCCGTCTCACGCTCCGTCCGGAGCCGTCCGTCAGGTTCGTGCGGACGGGTACGCGACAAGAGTTTGGCTGCTTCGACGCGGTGATCACGCCGCAGGTGGTCCGCATGCGCTGTGAGATCGAGCGCGTCGGCACCATGACGATCGACGGCCGGTTCGTGAACCGCGTCGCCACGACGCACCTCGACGCACCAACCATCTCGGCGGTCCTGACCGTGCGTAATGCGCGGGGCGAGGTTTTATACAGCGCGCGGGACAGCTTCGTGTGGCGCCCGCCCGAATGACCGGCTCCAGGGTGGAAGTTCGGTGCAGCGCTTTCCTCTTCGACCTGGACGGTGTCTTGGTCGATTCCAACGCCATCTCGGAACGCACGTGGCGTCGTTGGGCCGAGCGGCATGACCTCGACCCCGAGCCCGTGCTGCGAATTGCGCATGGGCGGCAGGTGCGGGATAGTCTGCGCAAGGTATTTCCGAGTCTCGCTGTGGACGCGGAGGTCGAGTGGCTCGACGCCGCGGAGCTGCAGGATGTCGAGGGGCTGACCGTCGTCCCCGGCGTCAAGGAATTCCTGGCGAGCGTGCCGCGGGATCGGTGGGCCATTGTGACGTCGTGCGGGCACGCCCTCGCGCAGGTCCGTCTCGACGCGGTCGGATTACCAACGCCGCAGATCCTCGTGGTCGCCGAAGACATCACGAACGGCAAGCCGGCACCGGATGGCTATCTACTGGGTGCAAGTCGCCTTGGGTGTGACCCCCGAGCATGCCTGGTCTTTGAGGATGCGCCCGCGGGGGTGGCGGCGGGCCGCGCGGCGGGCGCCCGCGTCGTTGGCCTGACAACATCTTTGGACGCGGATGCGTTGGTTGGTGCAGAGGCGTGCATCGCCGATTTCACGGGTGTGCGGGTACGTCCGGAAGGCGAGTCATTCGTCGTGACGATCTAGTGCACGTCATCGCGCTCGTCCTTCACGAGATCCTCCCTTCGGGACCATGGGTGCCCGTCGCCTTCATTGGTCTGGGCCTCGTATTCGTGATTCCGCTCTACGTGGTTCGGCGCAGGTACGGCGGGACAATGCTCGTCACGGCGACGATCGTGGAAGTCATTGCCGGGGCGGTCCTGGCGGGGACCGAGGGCGTGCTGGTCCCAACGGCGTTCGGCGGCGCGGCGGCGGCGCTGGTCCTCCACCTGCGCGCCCTGCGCCGACCCGATGGACATAAGATCGTGGACATCGGGCTCGCCATCGCCGGGTTCTGGTTCACGCTGGTGATGTTTGCCATCGTATCCTACGCCGTGTTGGGCTAGTGACGACCCTGCGTATGCTCTGCCAGCGCGTACATTAGGTAAACAGCGTGCCGGACTCTCTCACAGATCGGAGCTCACGATGCACCGCTCCCACGTCTTCGTCGCGTTGTTGGTCTTGGGCAGTGCCCCTCTTCTGAACGCCCAATCCCCGCTCGACACCGTCCTCAGTCGGTTGCGATCGGGTCAGACGATCCGGGTGAGCACGCGAGATCAGGGTCGCGTACAGGCCCGCTTCCTCGGGCGCCAGGACAATGCCGTGCGTTTTGCGGGGACCGGCTCGCCTGATGTTCTCATCGCGAGTATCGACACCGTGTGGGTACGGGGTCACGCCACGGGGACAGTTGCCCTCCTGGGCGCGCTGAGCCTCGGGACGGTGTTCGCGGTCCTCGTGTCCGGGGACTGTGCATCCGGGTCTGACTGCAGTAGCATCGAGGTCCCCGTGGCGGGGGCGGTGGGTGTCGCCAGTGGAGCGCTGGTGGGGGCCTTGATCGGCAGGGGAATCACGACATGGAAACGGCGATACGCCCAGAAGGGTCCGTCCGTCGGGCTGCAGTGGCACTTGCAGGGCCGAGCGGCGCTCACGCTCACGTATCGCTTCTAGGGGCAGGGTTATCTAGAGGGAGGGCGTCATGGCAGATCTCAAGGCTCCACTCCGACGGTCACGGTCGGATCGCATGATCGCAGGCGTGGTCGCGGGACTCGCCAAGTATTTTGGCATCGATCCCACATTGGCCCGCGTCATCTACGTCGTCGGCTCCATCGTTTCCGTCGCGTTTCCCGGCATCATCGTGTATGTCTTGCTCTGGGCGATCGTTCCTGAGGGCGACTAGGAAATGAAGCCCGTCGTATGGCTGATCGCGACTCTGCACCTGCTTGCGCTCCCGCTCGGCTTGGGGGCGGTCTGGTCGCGAAGCCGAGCCCTGAATCGCACGCGTAGCGCGGCTGACCTCCCCTCCGTCTTTGCCGCCGACAACCTGTGGGGCCTCGCGGCTTTCCTGTGGCTCGCCACGGGCCTGCTGCGCGTTTTCGCCGGTTTGGAGAAGCCCACGGGGTACTATCTCCACGCGCACGTCTTCTATGCCAAGATGGGCCTCTTCCTCGTCATACTCCTCCTGGAATTGCGTCCCATGATTACGCTGATCCGCTGGCGCGGGGCGTTGCGGCGCGGGGTCGCCATCGACACGGCCTCGGCGCCGGTCCTGGCCACCATCAGTCAGGTCCAGGTCGCGCTGGTCGTCGTGATCGTCTTTGCCGCGACGGCGCTGGCTCGGGGGTTTTTCTTCTAGACCGGGAGTGCATGCATGTTGAAAGAGCCGACGCTCCTTGCCCTGTGGGGAGCCGCCTTTGGCTTGGGATTGGTCGGGTACTGGGCCGCGCGGTTCCGGCGCTTGCTCGTCCTGCCCGTGCTCGCCGCCATCGTGTACCTCGCGTGGACTCGGCTCGGCAGCCTCGCGGACCCGGTGGCGGGGCCCCCGATCATTCAGAGAGTCGGATACGGGTATCTCGTTCAGGCGTGCGGCGCAGTCGCGCTCGCCGTGGTTCTCTCGTTGTTCGGTCTGGCGCCGAAGCGGAGTGCCGGCTAGCGAAGGGTGGCGGAGGTGCCCGGCGCGGTGGCTCGGGAGCCCGACCACAAGGTGCCCGCCGAGCAAGTCCCCTTCGCGGTGCCGGCGATTCGCCATCTCACCACGCTCACATTCCAAACGCCCGTGACGTTCTTTGTGGGCGAGAATGGTTCGGGGAAGGCCTCTGGACCGTGCACGGTGAGCAATTCGAGGCGGGCGCCGCGGTTTATCCAGGAGAACCTGGACTCAGGGCTATGACGTTTGGTGCGGTTCGCCTTGACGGGGGATGTGCCAGACCGCTACGTCAGGCATGCGTGCCTCCGTCCCGCGGTGCCTGCTTGTCCTTCTGGTCTCGCTTGTTCTGGGATGCAACTCCGGGTCCGTCTTCGGTCCGAGCGCCCTTGCCGGTACGTACGGCGCCAGCACGTTCAACCTCGTTCACGGCGTCGACACGACCGATGTTCTCACGGCCGGCGGGAGTCTCGTCATGGTGTTGGCGCCCACCGGTGCGACGTCAGGTACGCTGACGCTGCCCGCGAGCCTCAACGGTGGAACCGTGTTCGTCGCCGACATGGCCGGCACGTTCTCCATTACCGACGGCAAAGTCCATTTCGCTCAGGGCGCGGATACGTTTGTCCGGGATCTGGCATTCACCGTCGCCACTGCGGGCTCGGTCATGATCCTGGCGGGCTCCGCGACGTTCAGCGACACAACGGTCAACGTCGTGCTGACACGCGGCGGGGTGCTGCTGCGTCTGCGGTAAGAGCGATCTCCTCCGAAGCACACTCCGTAGAAGGCCGTACATTTGGAAGGAATGATGCCTGAACCGCACGTTCCTCCCCCAATGATCCGCCGCTTCGGCCTGCTGCACGCCACGGCGCTCAACATGACGAACATGATCGGGATCGGGCCGTTCATCACGATCCCGCTTCTCATGTCCGCGCTCGGCGGCCCGCAAGCGATGCTCGGTTGGGTCGTCGCCCTGGTGATCGTCCTGTGCGACAGCACGGTCTGGAGCGAGCTGGGGGCGGCGATGCCGGGCTCGGGCGGATCCTTCGGGTACCTACGCCAGGGCTACGGCGCCGAGAAGGTCGGCCGCCTGATGGGGTTCCTCTTCGTCTGGCAATTCGTGCTGAGCGGGCCGCTCGAGATCGCGTCCGGGTACATCGGGTTCTCGCAGTACCTGGGGTACATCTGGAAGGGCATCACGGCGCAGCAGACGATGCTCGTCGTGACGATCATCGGGCTCGTGAACCTCGCGCTCCTCTACCGGCGCATCAAGTCGATCGCGACGATCACCGTCACCCTGTGGATCGGTACGATCGTGACCGTCATCGCGGTCGTCGCGACCGGGGTCGTGCACTTCGACCCCAAGGTCGCCTTCGATTTTCCGCCGGGCGCTTTCAACTTCTCTCTGGGCTTTCTGATGGGTCTCGGCGCCGCGTCGCGCGTCGGCGTCTACGACTACCTCGGCTATTACGATGTCTGCTACATCGGCGACGAGGTCGAGAATCCGGGCCG